>SAMEA104315437__coassemble_253_pt1 | contig 37928 bp, 31 predicted proteins | sample SAMEA104315437__metabat2_high_PE_027 | metagenome-assembled genome bin SAMEA104315437 (sample SAMEA104315437) | gut metagenome | biome: Monkey gut; feature: monkey-associated habitat; material: faeces | place: China | collected 2013
TTTGTTGCTCAGGAACTTATAAATAAAGTTAAATTATAGTGTTGCGGAATTAAGGGTCAAAAGAAACTATTCAAGAGATTCTATCGGGCAGACAATGCTTCCAATGCGACCGCCACTGGAAGTGGCATCGGTTTGCTCCTCACAAAAAAAATGGCTGTTCTACACAAAGGAACGATCAATGTTACTAGCGAGGAAGGGGTAGGCTCTTCATTCACCATATCCCTTCCAATTTGCCGCAAGAAATACTCTAGCCATGAGATTCTCGACAACACTTCTCTAGACAAGTACGAAACACTTGCCGAGGAATCTGCAGAGCAAAACGAATCGCACCCATCACTTATGTTGATAGAAGACAATAATGAATTGCGTCAATATCTAGACCACTACCTCAGTAAGAACTACAATGTAAGCAGTTTTGCCAATGGTAATAGTGCATTAGAAAATATTAAATCTGTCATGCCAGACTTCGTACTTACAGACGTGATGATGCCAGGTATTTCAGGCTTGGAGCTTTGCACCAAAATCAAAAACGATATTGAAACTTCTCACATACCTGTCATTCTCCTCACCTCTTTGGCAGAACGAGAGGACATAATCAAAGGATTCAACGCTGGTGCCGATGACTATATCACAAAGCCATTCGACATCTTCGTCCTCAACAAGAAGATTGCATCCATCATCAAAGCTCGTAAGAGTATTAAGGAAAAAATCATCGACAAGAAAGACATTGACAGCAATGACACAACACTACCAATCTGCGAACTTGACAAGTGCTTCTTACAAAAAGCAATTTCCGTCATAGAGGAGAACTTATCCAACGAGGACTTCTCCATCAATGATCTTGTTGCCGAAATGGCAATGTCACGTTCAGTCTTTTTCAAGAAGATAAAGGCTATTACCCAACAGAATCCTCACGAAATGATTCGTGACATCAAGATGAAAAAGGCAGCGGAGTTACTGAAAGAAAATAAATATAACATAGCAGAAATCTCCTATATGGTCGGATTTGCAAATCCTAAATATTTCAGCACTGCCTTCAAGAATTTCTTCGGTGTATCTCCAAGCCGTTTCTTAGAAAACGAAATATAAACAATTAGCGTACATAGGAATTTTTCCTATTAAACTAAGGGATTCTCAAATATTATTCGTACTTTTGACAACGAATACTAATCTCTAACAACATCTAAACTAAACAACAACGAACATGAGAAAGAAAAAGACCATATTAGGGCTATTGGTTCTTGCCCTAGCCTTCCCTCTGTCATTGATGGCGAAAAAGACGACTGGCGACAATAGTTATCGCCTTTGGTACAATACTCCTGCCAAGCATTGGTTGGAAGCTTTGCCTATTGGCAACTCCCACCTGGGCGGCATGGTCTATGGTGGCATCCAAGATGAGACCATCCAACTCAATGAGGAAACTTTCTGGAGCGGTGGTCCATACGAGAACAACAGTACCCAATCGCTTGCAACCCTCCCCCAAGTAAGGCAGTTGATATTCAATGGCAGGGAGGAAGAGGCGGCAGCCCTCATCAACCAAAACTTCATCCCCGGTCCTCACGGCATGCGTTTCCTTCCCATGGCTAATCTTCATATCAAGATGGAGGGCAATGGAAAGGCAGAACAGTTTGCAAGAGACCTTGACTTGCAGAAGGCGATTGCCACGACTCGATTCACGATAAATGGCGTGGAGTTCACACGCACCACCTTCGCCTCGCTCCCAGATGGTGTCATCGTCTGCCATATCAAGAGCAGCAAAAAGGGCGTCTTGGCTTTTGCCATGAACATGGATGCGCCTTTCGACTATAGGACCCAAGCCAACGGAAAGCAAATCCGCTTAACCGTCAAGGGGCAAGACCAAGAAGGTATCCCCGCGGCTTTGACAGCTGAGTGTATCGCCGAAATCTCGACCGATGGAAAGGTGAAAACTTTGGATGGAAAAGGAAATACTTCAGCAACAGCAAACACATCAAATGGAAGCCTCAGCATTTCGGATGCTACAGAGGCTACCATCATCGTATCCGCCGCCACCAATTTCGTGAATTATCACGATGTTTCGGGCAATGCCTCCTTACGCAATGCCAACTATATAAATAAGGTGAAGGATTGGTCGTATCGCCAACTGGAAGAACGGCATGTGAAGGCTTATCAGCAACAATTCAACACCGTAAAACTCAGTTTGCCTACTGACGGCAACGCACAGTTGCCTACCGACAAACGATTGGCGCAGTTTGGTGGAAGCAAAGACATGGCAATGGTGGCATTGATGTTCAACTATGGTCGCTATCTCTTGATTTCCTCCTCCCAACCAGGCGGTCAAGCAGCTAATCTACAAGGCGTTTGGAACAACAACATCAAGGCTCCATGGGATAGCAAATACACCATCAACATCAATACGGAAATGAACTATTGGCCTGCCGAGGTGACCCATCTCAGTCAGACCACAGAGCCTCTTTTCTCCCTCATCAAGGACTTGAGCGTGACTGGTGCCAAGACAGCACACGACATGTATGGTTGCCGTGGATGGATGGCTCACCACAACACCGACCTATGGCGTATCGCCGGACCGGTGGATGGCGCACAATGGGGTATGTTCCCGAACGGAGGTGCCTGGCTATCGACTCATCTTTGGCAGCACTATCTCTATAAGGGCGACAAGGCTTTCCTACGCCAATGGTATCCCGTGCTGAAAGGAGCCGCGGAGTTCTATCTCGACTATATGCAAGTTTTGCCTGGCACAGAGTGGAAAGTGACAGTGCCTTCCGTAAGTCCGGAACATGGACCAAGAGGCAAGAAGACGGCGGTGACAGCCGGTTGCACCATGGACAATCAGATAGCCTTTGATGTACTGAGCAATGCCATCCAAGCTTCTGAAATCTTGGGAGAGGATGCTTCCGAGCAAAAGGAGATGCAACAGTTGCTTGCGCAGATTCCACCGATGCAAGTAGGAAAGTATGGACAGTTGATGGAATGGTTGATAGATGGCGACAACCCAAAGGACCAGCATCGTCACATTTCTCACTTGTATGGCTTGTATCCATCCAACCAAATCTCCCCATTCTCTCATCCGGAGCTTTTCCATGCCGCAGCCACTACACTGACCCAACGTGGCGACATGGCAACAGGATGGAGCCTGGGATGGAAGACGAACTTCTGGGCACGTATGCTCGATGGCAACCATGCCTTCCAAATCATCTCCAACATGCTCAAACTCTTGCCTTCCGATGAGCAAGTGGAAGAATATCCCGAAGGGCGCACTTATCCGAACCTCTTTGATGCGCATCCACCTTTCCAAATAGATGGCAACTTCGGAGTCACAGCCGGCATCGCAGAGATGTTGGTGCAAAGTCATGATGGAGCGGTTCATCTTCTGCCTGCCTTGCCTGATGCTTGGGGCGACGGCGAGGTTAAAGGTCTCTGCGCCCGTGGTGGTTTCGTGGTCGATATGAAGTGGAAGAACAAGCGATTGGTCTCTGCCAAGATTCATTCTACTCTTGGTGGCATCTTGCGTCTCCGTTCCTATATTCCGTTGAATGGCAAGGGATTGAAGAAAGCAGAAGGCAGTTGTCCGAACACTCTGCTTCGTTCTGCCGTCATCAAACAGCCTATGGTGTTGTCACCTCATGAAGAGGGCGTGAAAGTCAACATTCCGCAAGTTTATGAATATGACTTAGAGACGGAGGCAGGGAAAACATATCAAATGACAGTTGTTGGGCGATAACTGTATATAGAATAGTAGAAATGCAGGTATTATTCCCCCATAAAAACGTAATCGACATGAGAAAGAAACTGGCGAATAGGATGAACATGGACGACATCCATGAGATTTGCTTTTTGGCACAAGGAGAAAGAAATGATGGCATCAAGGCGAAACTATATGATTTGACATTTGATGAGGACAATCGTGTTGCTCTTAATGCCTTGTGGGTGTTCACTCATTTCGACCAAGCCAACAACGAATGGCTCTATGCCAAGCATAATGACTTGATAGATCGAGTACTCTTAGAGAAGAGCATGACTAAACTGCGCTTGATGCTCAGTCTCCTGATTCGCCAGCCTTTCGAAGAAGCCACTCTCCGTTCCGACTTCATCGACTATTGCATAGCCAAGATTACCGCGTGCCCCTATCCGTATGCCATCCGTGCTTATTGCATGAAGCTTGCCTACGAGCAGATGAAATACTATCCCGAGCTCCTTACAGAGTTGAAGGCGGCACTGGATATGCTGGAGCAAGAGGCTTTATCCCCTGGCTTAGCCTCAGCTAAGCGACAAGTAATGAAGAAAATCAAGAAAGATTTTAGCAGATTCGATTAAATCGTAAATTTGCAAACAAGATATCGAGCCCTATAATATTGACAATGAATGGAGAACATGCAAGGGAGTGAAGCATCATGCCTCACTCTTCAAGAAATCTCGAATATGCACACACTCTATCCCTTCGTAATTGCCTTCAGCAGCCAGCGCATCCATGCAAACTACCTTCTTGGGATAATCGTCCTTGATGCGTCGGAGATTGCCAAATTCCCTATCCATCGTCTCTTGCGTAGCCAGCAGATAGGTAACCTGCACATAAAGTCTGTCACCCCCACGCTCTGCCACGAAATCGACTTCGCCATTCTGGAGTTGTCCCACGGTCACTTGGTATCCTTGACTAGATAAATGCAAATAAACTACATTCTCTAGCAATTTCTCAATATCCATTCGCAGATTCGATCCCACCAGCACATTGCGAAGACCAATATCCTCGAAATAATACTTCTCATTAGTCTCGAACACTCGCTTGCCACGAACATCAAAACGCCTTACCTGGTCTATGATATAGGCATTGCAGAGATAGGAAAGATAATTGGATGTCAATGTTGGAGAGATCGTGATATTCTGCGACAGCATAAACTTCTTGATGCTGTTGGCTGAAATATTCTTACCTATATTATCACCTACGAAACGCACCAAGTCGGTCAAGAATCGCACGTTGCGAATACTCTCTCGACTAATGACATCCTTCATGATGACCGTATTATAGATGTCCCCCAAATAGTCTGTCAGCATTTGGCGATTGTCAAGTCCGATATGTGCCAGCTGAGGCAAACCACCCCAAGTAAGATACTTCAAGAAGGTATCATCCGTATCAGGCAATCTATGGAAAAGCAGGAACTCTGAATAACTAAGGCTCTGAATATGAATCTCTACATATCTACCTGAGAGATATAATCTTTTTCCAGTATAAGTGAAAAAACTATCGTTTTTATCTGTTTTTTCAAGTATAAGTGAAAAACTCATCGCCTATGCGAGACTTTAAGGAAATCGCCACTTTTTCCGTTCTACTTGAACGTTATCTCACAGAAATATCGTAACTTTGCAAACTGATAAGACAGAAAAAGTACAAACAACAACATAAAGAAGAAAAATGAAGAAAAAAGCAACGGTCCTTATCGCCTCCATCATGGCGTTCTGCGGAATCAACACCGCTCACGCTGACGAGGGAATGTGGACGATTTACAACTTGCCTAACGCTGTGTATGAGATGATGCAGCGCGAAGGCTTCAGTATGACTTACGACCAGCTCTACAACGGCGAGAACGCCTTGAAGAATGCTGTGGTTAACTTCTCTGGCTACTGCTCCGGCGTAGTGGTATCACCAGACGGTCTTGTTTTCACCAACCACCACTGCGGTTTCGAGTCTATCCGCAGCCACTCTACCGTGGAGCACGACTACATGCTCAATGGCTTCTTCGCCAAATCATACGAAGAGGAATTGCCTAACGAGAACATGTTCGTGAGCTTTATGGTCGATCAGAAAGACGTAACCGACCAAGTGATGAACCTCGGATATGAGAAGTTGAGCGGTCAGAAGCGCAGCGAACTAGTGGATTCCTTGGAGAACGCCATGACCAAGGAGGTGAAGAAGAACGACTCCACCCTCCACGTCACCGTGCAGCCATTCTATGAGGGCAACAAGTGGTATGCCACTACCTATCGTGACTTCACCGACCTCCGCTTGGTCTTCACCGTACCAAAGTCAATGGGTAAGTTTGGTGGCGACACCGACAACTGGATGTGGCCTCGCCAGACATGCGACTTCTCCGTATTCCGCATCTATGCCGACCCTAAGACCAATGGTCCTGCCGCCTACAGCAAGGACAATGTGCCTTATCACCCTAAGCGTTGGGCGCAGGTTTCCTTGCAAGGTTACAAGGATGGCGACTATGCCATGACCATGGGCTATCCTGGCAGTACCGAGCGTTATCTCTCCAGCTATGGCATCCAGATGATGCGTGATGCCGAGAACACTCCTCGTGCCCAAGTGCGTGGCGTGAAGCAGGAGGTGATGCAGAAGCACATGCGTGCCGACGAGGCTGTGCGCATCAAGTACGACAGCAAATATGCCAGCTCATCCAACTACTGGAAGAACTCCATCGGTATGAACAAGTGCATCGACTCCATCGGCATCGTCAACTTGAAGCGTGAGTACGAGACTCGTCTCCGTGCTTGGCAAGACACCGCCAAGGCTGCCAATGACCTCGCCCACAAGGTGGATTTCGACAAGCTCCAGAAGCTCTACAAGGAGAATACCGACATCATGTATGCCTGGACCAACTTCTCTGAGTCGTTCACTCGCCGCAGCAACGTAGAGTTCTCCACTCGTGCCTTCAAACTACAGAATGGCATGGAGGTAAAGGGACCTGAGAAGAACTTGAAGAAGCAATACCACGAGTTTGACGACAACAGCGATGAATGGGACATGGCACTCGACAAGGAGGTGCTTGCTACCTTGCTCAAGAACTACAAGGAGCACGTATCAGCCAAGTGGTTGCCTAAGTTCTACAAGACCATCGACAGCCTGTTTGGTGGCGACTACGCTAAATATGTGGATTACCTCTGGAACAAGTCACTCCTCATGAAGAAGGGCGCCAAGTTCTACTTCAACAAGAAGGGCTACGCGAAAGACCCAGGCGTAGCTTTCGGAATGGACTTGAACGATATCTATGCCGACTTCGTGGAGGCATTGGGTGTCAATAGTGACTCTATCGCCGAGCAAGAGAAGTATCTCTGTGCAGCCAAGCTCCGCATGGAGGAGGATATGCCTCACTATAGCGATGCCAACTTCACCATGCGATTGAGCTACGGTCAGGTAGGCGGTTTCGACCTCGGTGGCAAGCCATCAGGCTATTACACCACTGCCGAGAGCATCGTGGAGAAGATGAAGCAAGGCGACAAGGTGATCGACTACTATGCCGAGCCTATCATGCATGAGCTTCTCTCTGAGAAAGATTTCGGCAAGTACCAGGACAAGACTACCGGCAAGATGCAGCTCTGCTTCTTGACCAACAACGACATCACGGGTGGTAACTCTGGCAGCCCAATGTTCAATGGCAAGGGCGAGTTGATTGGTCTTGCATTCGATGGCAACTGGGATAGCCTCAGCTCTGACATCAACTTCGACAAGCGCTTGGCTCGTTGCATCGGCGTGGATATTCGCTATGTGCTCTACTTGATGGATAAGTGGGGACATGCCGATCGCCTCTTGAAGGAAATTAATGCCAAGTAATGGGAGTTTGAGAAATCATCGGTAAGCCTGTTTCAAACGACAGACTTACCTAGAAGGAATAAAAAAGTCGGGATGCTTTCAAAAAAAAGTCCCGACTTTTTTATTTTTTCCTCGGGACTTTTTTCGAAAAACGTCCCGAGGTTTTTCTATATACGTCCTGGAGGGAGTTTTAGCAGCCTAGCCTCCAGGCTTCTGTTTCAATGCTATGAAATGTTCTTTTTCTATGCTATGAGTTGCCCTTTACCACTGTTCCCAAACATCGTAGTAATGGTGCTGCTTGGCGTAACGATTAGGGTCATTCGTTTCTGATGAAGGAGGACCAAGTGGGGATGGATCCGGAGTTGGCTGTGGCGAAGGAGGGTCTGGCGAAGCCGCAATCATAGATTCTTCTACTATAGAGAGTATAGAGCACGATGGCGTGATATACTCGCCATCGCTCTTTTTGCTATTTATCATTTCTGTTGTCATTTAATCTGTCCTTATATCTTTACTTTACTACTTTCTTGCCTGCAATAACATAGATGCCTTGTGGCAAGTTCTCCACAGAAGTTCCCACCAATTGTCCGTTCATATTATAAACTCTAGTATTGGTAGAAGCCGATGGAGCATTCACGTCAATTACTTTCACACCTGTCGTCTCCCCATCAATGGAGAAGCTGAAGTTCTTTGCAGCAGCCACCGTTCCTGTCAACTCGAAATAAGCACGACAAGCCTGCATTGGGGTTGTAGAATTAGGAGCCATGTATTGCAACTCATTGCGTGCTTTCAACACCAACTGCTGATGTCCCTTATCCAAGATTGTCGGCTGCAATGTACCTATCAGCTTGCAATTCACATCACCTGTAGCTTGCTCTTCGGTCGTCTTCGCAGAGACCTTCACACCTTCGAAAGTTACATCAGCCATAGGAATTTCCTTAGATGGTTTAATGAGATAAGGAGTAGCTGCCTTCATACCATTCTTCTCATTAATGTAAGCGAGATTGAATGATACCAACTCACCACCTTCCGACTTGGTGACGCCCGTGAACTCAGCCACTTTTACATCCTCGCCAAATGCCTTCTTATAGCCTACGGCAGAGAGTTTGAAAGGCAAGCACATCATATTCCACTCGCCCGCATGAAGTGTGCCACGATTCTCTATGGTCACATTCTTCGTCTGATTGTCATACTGGCACCAAGCGGTATGGACATACCCGTTGGTAACATCGTAGGTAAATTTCGAAGCCTCATCAGCCGTCTGAATCTTGATGGCAGGAGTTGTACCATCTGATACTCGGATGAAGGCACGAGCACCATTCTCCGTAATGCTTGTTGCCTGCGCCAAAGAAGCATCGGTAACATAGACATCATTACTGAAGAGATAGTCGGTAGAAGCTACCACATTAAGTCCATGGAAGAGCGTCCCATAGAAGGTATGCTTGCCATCAAAGCTGACACCTTTACCATTATATGATGCGTCCTTATTTGCCGTCTGAGTGATGATGACATCCGTAAAGGTTGGATTGGCGACATCAGAGCCTGAGAACTTCACGAGATAAGGCTCGCCTGCATAAAGCATTGTCTCTGAAACTGGAGCAAAGAGCATTGTCTTAGCATCCGTATTCATACCGACATGATTGACAACCTCTACATCATTGCCAAAAACCGTCTTCATCTGCTCCATAGACACATCGAAAGGAAGACAGAAAGAGTTCCATTCGTTTGCCTTATAGGTACGATTATCTACTTGCGCATCGGTTAATCGGTTCATATTGCCGTTTCCGAAATCATAACCTGCAAAGCCTGTATTATCCCACGCATTATTTGGCTCGTAAGTCACCTTATCTATCTTTTTATTGGCAGCCTCACAAAGTTCATTCAGCAAACTCTGTACAGTCTCGAAACGAGTTTTGAGATAAACTTTCAATGGAGTTATCGTCTCGGCATAGGTCTCATAATTATTGGTTTCCTCGCCCACTTTATCCTTACGTGGGAATTTGGTGTTGCTCAATTCTTCCGTCTGAGCGACTAAAGCAGCCAACTCATCTATTTTAGTACACATCTTGTCATATAAGCCATCATTCAAGAGTTGGTCAAGTTTTGCCTTGAGTTTCTTCGTGAAGATAGGATCCTTGAGGAGACTCTCATTCAAAAATGTCACCAAGCTGGAACCATTTCCATTATTAGATATCAACTTAGTAGATTGCTCGCCCCCATAGTTGCCGTATGCCAAGTCCTTATCCCATACAGGTCCATAGTGCAACTTAGCCTCATCTGCTTCTTTGTAAGCCTTCACGGTCATCCAACCATCATAGTCACCAGTCAGCTCTGTCGCAATCCAGAATTTCATAAGAGATTCCTCATCATTGACAGAACGCCAACCTGAGTTAGCACCGTATGCATCGGTAGCCTTCCACTGAGGAGACCAAGTCTTAGTGAACCACTCTTGGAAAGGCGCAATGAACGCAGCGACCACTTCCTCATTGTTCTCATCAGAAGGTTCGGGGTTCTTGATATTCATCTGCAAACCATCCTTTGCAAAACAAAGAGGCTTATCCAGCATATCACCTCGTCCTTGGAACTCAACCATCCAACCTGTATTCTCATCGACATCTACACGATTAGCATCTGCCTCCACATGGTCGCAAACCTGATAAGTACCACGATAGTTTCCATTGATAACCAAATCAATAAACTTATAGCCTGGACAGAAATCCAAACCCACCTCTTTCTCCAAATGGTAAGAAAGGGCATTGCGAATCATGGAATGGTCGAAGACGTTGGCAAGAAGTGCCCAGTTTCTCTTCTCATAGCCCAAACCAAGCAAGTCGTGCTTATGTTTCTTTGGAAATTTCAGGCGATAAGCCTTCTTGCCATTGGTAGGATTAGCAGTAGAGTTACCACGCACCTTGATATCTACTTTATCTGTAAACTCGGCAAGGTGTTTGGTATCCTTATCGCTGCCATTGTCTTTCAAAGTAATAGTAGCACCCACTTGGTAAGGAGCCTCACCTGTCTGTCTATTCTTAAATAAAGCCTTATCCAAGTCTGTATCGGTACTACCTACTCCCTCAATGTCGATATAGAGCGTAGGAACATCAGTAAGCTGAAGCTTGTTCTTGATTTTGTAAGTCAAAGATGTAGGGTCATCGGTAGAACCTGACTCGCCACCGGATTCACCGAAGCCTCCGCCACTAGTTCCACCACTATTAATGACATCGTCTTCCTCGAAAACGACTGTTGGCTTCTGAAAGCTTGAAGAATAACCAGTTATCAAGATACAAACATCAATTCCCAAAGGAGAATCTGTATATTCTCGTTTTCTGACATCTTGTAGTATTCCATCGCCACTCAAATAATAAGCATTGTTTGTTTGGTCGGAGGAGTTATTGTATAGATTATAGTTAGCTTTCTTATAATAAAAGCCACGAAATTGTAGGTTCGCACTAATAGTTGTCGTGCCTCTCCAATCTGCAGAATAACCACCATATCCGAGATTCACATCCGACACAAAAGTCACATTGTCAAACTTCGGGTTCTCCACCGTCTTATTCACATAGATGAAATAAGGCGTCCCAGCATCTGCTGCCGTCGTCTTCTTGAAGTGAATTATGTCATCTGCATCGGGAGAGAACTTTTGGAGACTATAACACCCCTCTCCGAGGGCTTTATCCAAGACTTCTTTACTTGCATCAAAAGGAAGGCAAAAGCCACTCCATTCCCCTTTCGTGAAAGTTCGTCCTTTTAGGGTTACATTCGCCGTACCGGAATAGCTGACATTCCAGCCTTCCGATGTCACATCAAACTCCACATCATCGGCATACGCTCCTATTCCTCCCAAGAGCAATAGAAGCAAGAGATACATTCTTAAAGATTTCATTTGCTTTTACTTAATATACAATTGTTAGGTTTATAATCTTGTTAATTCATTCATCATCGCAACTTAGAGTCATCATGCTCTGCATGATTCTGCACTTGCAAATGTACGGAAATTTCTAGACATACCGCCATTTACAAAGAGGATTTTATTAGAGGTTAACACATTTGAGACCAACCGCTTAACAAAAAAAGCACATGCCGAAACATAACATACATGTTACATTTCGACACGTGCTTACCATTTATCTGATTGCAATTTTAGTATTGCGAGATATTATTCAGTTCCTTCAAACTAATCTGTCGAGGCTCCTCTTTCAGCTTCTTCCTCAAATCTGCGATGGTGATTTCAGACTGTGGGGCAAACTCAGGCGAACGCATATAGCTCAATACACTCTCATAGAAAGCCCTGCCCTCAGGATATTCGGAAGCCTTCTCCAAGTCGCTCATGCAGACGAGGAGCTTGCCTGCGCCCACCTTCCACTCCATCACAAGACCGAGTTTGTGGTTGCGCTCGATGTTGTCGATGACTTGCACGATAGGCTTGTCATCCTTCGCAAAGTTGTCAAGTACCAAAGGATGAGATTCCTTGATGACAGGGAACCACTGCCAGTTGGTGTGCATCTCGGTAGGGAAATCACAGAAGATAGGATGCTTTGGATTGGTAAGGATACCCAATGTGCCAGGAGATACAGTCTTCTTGTTGTTCTCACAGATAGTCTTGAACATACGATAGTTCCAGTAATCGGTTTGGAAGAGACCGCCAACGGTATATGGAGTGGCATTGCCTGCCTGCGAAATCGTATCGGCAGAAGCTACGAAGTTCTTCGAGGTCGTAGGCATCCAAAGCACCTTGGCACCCTTTTCAAGTTTCTTTGCAACCTCATCAGTTAAGTCGCTTGTGATTACGACACCTTCTTTATATATATCAAGATTCTTTTCGGTGGTATAGATCCAAAGGTCATAGGTATTGCGATGTCTTCTCGCATCATATCGCCCATAATCTATATCCAACGTCAAGATGACCTTTCTAGAAGGAATTTTGACATCAAGGCAAGCACCATTGCCATCATTAAATCCATCTGCCATCACCTTCATCTTATGATGGATTTCGCCGATGTCTATCAAGCCCTCTTCATCTGTGTTGATAGGAATCTCACCTTGTGCCAAAGGCGAAGGTTGATTAAAGCGATCGATATTTGCTCCTGCGTTTGGCGCAGCATCATCGGCAGAGTTCTCGTCCGAAGCATAATCCAACTTCCAAAGCAATTTCTTTCCCTTGAGCGATTCGCCACCATAATTGGCGATTTGCACCTTGGCATTCATCATCTCATTTTCGTCATAGCAGAAGCGATCTGTCACCAAGAGAGGCACCACGGGTGAACACCACTGATGCCATTCATTCGCCGTGGTGATTCCCTTGCTCTCCATGAAAGCATCGAGGATGCCCACGAAGGCACTGCCCTGACCAGGGTAATCCTGAATGTCAAGGAGTTGGAAACCAGCCATATTCTTGGTTCTGAGATCCATCTCAATGTCCGCCTTATAGAGTTTCACGCTCCACAAGCCCGAAGCCTTGTGGAAATCATCTGCTTGCGAAAGCATTCCGGCAGCGGCAAGGCGACGGCGGAAGATCTCGAAGTTGTAAGGATAGAGCACGCCCGTGTATTTCTTGATCTCACGGAAGTCGGGATAGGTTTGGAACTGTCCGGTCTCATGAGAGATAATCGGGATGCCAGCGGCTCGCTTATAAGAAGTTTGCTCCACCTCTTGCTTCTGCCAAGGCTGAGGAGAAGCCCACTTATCGCAGGCCTCATCAAAGTTCATCGTAGTGTTCGGACGGAAATGATTGATGATTCCTCCATCGTAAGCATCGGCGAATGAGAAGGAGCCACGGGTATGGGTATTGTATTTACCCCATCCCTCGCCGCCTATGCGACAAGTAGTGAAGTAATCCATCCCCTCTTTCACCCCTTGGTACCCGAGATAGTAGTTGCTGCCAAAGGTATAGTATTTGTCGGGAGCTATCTCACGGAAGTCATCCACAAACTCCTTCATCTTGTCGATGCTTCCCCACAGTTCATTGCCCAAAGCCATCATACGGAAGGAAGGATGATGTCCATATTCTCGCAAGATATTCTCACCCTCTTGATGCAAGAACGCCATCAACTTCTCATCCTTATCATCAAAGGAGCCCCAGAAAGGAAGTTCGGGCTGTAGATAAATGCCCAAACTATCTGCAGCCACAAATGCCGCCTCTGGTGGGCACCAAGAGTGGAAGCGCACATGATTGATGCCATACGCCCTGCAAATGCCGAGATACTTCATCCATCCCTCCACCGTCATATCGACATGCCCCGTGAGTGGCCAAACCGCCGCATCGTGCTTGCCACGGAGAAATACCGGATGACCATCGGCATAGAAATGTGCTCCCTCGATATGGAAGTCCCTGAAGCAAGGGAGCACCTTGCCAGTATATTGTCGGGACTCACTTTGTACCATACCGACAAGCAGATACTTATCATTATCAAACAAATAAGCATCTTGCTCTTCTGCATCCACTCCCTTTTCTGCTTTGCTTGACAATCTTTCCCAAGAGATCAATTTCTGACCAGCTTTCAACTCTACCTGCTTCAGGGAAATTTCTCCGATGATTCCATTCCAGTTGGTCTGTGTATCCTCGGTATAGGCGTGGCTGGAGCCATACACTTGCTCAGGCACACCACGAGAATTATCCACCACAATATCCAACTGATGCTTGCCGGTTTTCAATTTCGGCAAGATGTATCGCTGAGGAGTGGAGATAAAGTTGCAGGAATCCACCAGTACACCATCCACATATACCCAAGTTGGTTTGGTACGTTCCAAGAAGAGTTCCACTGCCTTCTTCTTCCACTGCCGTGGTATCTCGATGGTGCGAGAATAAGTCGCCTTGCCCTTGTAGGCATAGAGGCGAGTGAGATGTGTAGTTTCGGTGGTATCACTGGGTGCAAATCCCAAGTGATTGGTGTCGATGGTACCAGGGAGCATGGCATGCTTCACTTCCTTGGCATCGCCAAGTGTCACGTTCCATTCTCCTGCAAGGGATAGCGACAGAGGTGAGTCGCTCCTCTGCTCCCTCTTATTTACTTGCACTTGATTCAATCGAATCTCATTGGCAGCTTGTATTTGTACGCCAAGACTAACCAAGCCAAGGCAAACGATTAGGATTTTAGTTCTCATTCGGTTGATTATTAGTTGTTGTTTAGTTTAATATTTCTCTTTGAGCCAATAAGCAAAGACAGGATCTTGCAAAGAGATGGCATCAGGCATCACATCTATGAGATCCTTATCCTGCATCGCCTTTTTCAGATTCTTGATATTGGCAGATGTACCCAGTTGATATTTCGTCAGTACTTCTCGTGAGGAGAAGTTTTTCTCGCCATAAGCTACAGCTTGCAAGAAGCTGATTTGCTTGGCAGTCAAACTATCCACAAGATTACTGAATAACAAACTGAGTTGTCCCACCAAAGACTCAAAAGCATCATCTACGATGGAAGCATCACACGATTTCTTGGTTCTAAGCCAAGCCAACTGTGACAACTGCTGCACATAATAAGGATGACAATCCACCTTTTGAGTTATCAATTGAGCTACTGGCTCTGAAATTTTCTTCCCTGTATCAGCAAAACGAGACACTATAAACTTAACCCAATCCTCCTCATCTATCTTGTCCAAGAACATAATATCGCCAAACTTATAGAAAGGCATCTCATAATTGCTGAAGATGTCAAGCAGCATGTGACGCTTGCTGCCAAACATACAATACCCCACACGATTGTGCGTCTGCCAATGTGAGCGAAGTTTACGTTGAAAGCCCAAGCTATCGTCGTAAGAACTAACATTCTGAAACTCGTCTATACACACGATAAACTTCTTTCCTTTCTCCAAGGCAATCTTCTGCGGAAGGTCTAATATCTCATCGTATGAATACTGTTTGTCCTTAAAATCCACCCCAAGGGCAAGTTCGTATTGCATGCTACAATCACTTAGTGTCAATTTAGGTCCAAAAGAGCCAACATACTTCTTAGCTGCCTCAATAAACTCCTCCATTTTAGAATAAGAAGCCTTCAAGATGGCATTGACGTAGGTTTGATAAAACTGCGCCTCAGTTCGGCAATTAAATATATCCACCTTGCAAACGAGGTATTCCTTATCATCCCCCATTTGTTCCAAGGCATGATTCACCAAAGATGTCTTTCCCCATCTTCGTGGCGAGATGATGATGGTATTTACCAACCCCCGGAAGTTGTTTTTCAACTTCTCTGTATCTAAGACTCTGTCGGTAAAGTCTTCACCATCTGCTATTTTTCCAAAAACGAAAGGTATATCCATATTGTACTTATTAACTATTCGGGTGCAAATATAAGCAATTTATTTGAAATAGAATCATTTCAAACCATTTTATTTCAAATCGATTGGTTTGAAATGATTTTATTTCATTTCAGAAGACATAAACGAGTTGGATAAAAACTAACAAAAAAATCCCTAATCCCAAAATTTAGGGTGATTTTTGGGATTATAATCCTAAAATTCATACCTAATTTTGGGATTAGGGCATATTTTAGTTCATATTGCGATAATCGGAAGGGGAGCATCCCACTACCCTCTTGAAGGTGGCAGAGAAGCTTTGCAAGGAATGATAGCCGAGTTTTCGGGCGATGCAAATCAAGGAATCGTGGGACGAGAAGAGCAGATGTTTTGCTACCTCAAAATGGCGGGTACAGACATATTTGTCGATACACTTGCCAGTCTCCTTGCGCAAGAAATCCACAAAATAAGCATCGCTCATACCCAATGGATCGGCAAAGCGATGGGAAGAGACATGGCAACAAGTAAGACAATTATCGCCCGAAAGGAGATAGTCATCCACCGCTCGCTCTATCTTCTGCATCAACGTATGATTGACGCAAGAGCGACTGAGATGCTGACGCACATAATAACGGCTGCAATAATCGAAGAGTATTTTTATCTTTTCGGCAAGCAAGACATTGGAGAAATCATCCAAGTCCCAATCCAATTCCGACTGGATGTCATCCAAACAATGACAAATGATGGCTTTCTCTCGCTGAGAGAGATGCAACGACTCCTTGATGTTATATTGGAAGAAAGAATATCTTTTCTGCCAAGAATATACTTTTACATAGCCACTAGTGCCACTTGATGGCTCCTTCATATTGGAGAGGCAGATTTCATATCCCAAGAGACCGCCCTCCTTCTCGAAAGCCTTCTCCAAGCAATATTCAAGCCACTCCCCACAGAAGCAAAGCACTTTTACCTCTGCACCACAAGCCGTATTCTTCATCCTCTCCACATACTCCTGGCACTCGCCCGGGCGGAAGAAGAGCATCGTGGCATCACGGAAATCGCAACAAGTGATTCCCGTACACACACGGCTCTCCCTGCCTTGCAGCACCACCACAAAGCATTGGGTCAAGTCGGACGTGTTCATCTCGACAAGACTGGTAAGACGAACTAAAGGATGGGGACTATACATTTGAATTCTTCACTCTTCGTTCTTCACTCTTCACTTAACTCTTTCTGTATGCACTCGGAGTAAGGCCGGTATTCTTCTTGAATACTCGATTGAAGTGCTGAGAATATTGAAATCCAAGGTCGTAGGAAATCTCGGAGATGGTCTTCTCCGAACCCAAGAGCATCGACTTGGCAAGGTCGATAATCTTGTCTTGGATATATTCCTGCGCACTCATGCCTGTCTCCTTCTTGATGAGGTCGCCGAAGTAATTAGGCGAGAGGCAAACCTTATCGGCGAAGTACTTCACGCTTGGCAATCCCTCCTGATGTGGCTTGTTGCCCGTGAAATAATCATCCAGCAATGCCTCAAAACGACTCACGACATCCTTGTTGGTTACCTCACGGGTCACAAACTGGCGGGCATAGAAGCGCATACAATAGTTCAAGAGCAACTCGATGTTCATGGCGATGAGCTTGCGACTGAACTTATCTATCGGACGTTGCAACTCTATCTTGATTTTCTCCAAACAATCCTTGAATATCTGCTTCTCCTCCTCAGAGAGGTGCAAAGCCTCATTGGAGCTATAAGAGAAGAAGGAATAGTTGCGCATCTCACGAGCCAAAGGCGTGCCCTTGATAAGATCGGGATGGAAAAGCAATCCCACACACTGCGGCATCATTTCGGGTTTCATCGTCACATGCGTCACTTGTCCTGGCGCAAAGCTCGTCACCGTTCCCTCCTGGTAATCATACTTTTGGCGACCATAACTGATATTGCACGCCAAGTTTTCTTTCAAGAAAAGAGCATACAAACCATAATTGAACGAGAAATTAGAAGGATGGCGTGTACAATCCTTCAAATCGATAACTGCCACCAAGGGATTCTGCGTCTCCATGCCGAAGAACTCGCAGTACTTATCCACCGAACTGAGTTTGATAATTTCTTCCATACTTCACTTTGCCATTTAAAGAATATTCTTTGTCTCCAGGAACATCAAGCAATGCCATTCACACCCATGCGTCATCGCTTCTTCCCACTGCAAAAATAAGAAGAATTTCCGAAACCACCATAAAAAGGAAAGAAATATCCGTAAAAAGGTTTAGGAATACACGAAAACGGTTAAATCTCCCGAATGACTCTGCAAGGATTGCCCACATGTCGTTCCTCTACCAAATCCCTGTCATAGTTGGCATCATACAGCATGCCCCATCTACATTTTTCCTTTTCTGTCATCATTGCCTTTATCTCTGAATCCTACGTTAATATCCATTTTCGGCAAAATTACACATTTTTGATATGAAAAAGTGGCAAGATTGCACATTTTTGATATTAATTAAGAGAAAAGAAGGGGGAACTAGTCTATCAAACTCTCTAGTATAAGTCAACTTTTTCTAGTATAAGTCAACAAAAAACAAAGATTTTGAGATTTCGGGGGATTTCAGTTAAAAAGATTTTGAGATTTCGGGGGAATTTAACCAAAAAGTTTTTGAGGAAACATGTTTTTTGTGTATATTTGCACCCAAATCAAAACATTAACAAGAAAAGATTATGAGGATATTCAAAAGAAAACTGTATGACCAACTGCTCGATTGGAACCCTCTTCTTGCCTGTGTATCTCACGCAGTTCTTGTAAAACTAAAAACAAAAGCCAACCTCCCTTCACTTTTCTGCAATTCCATCTGATTGTCAAGCGATTGCAGTGAAGGGAGGAAGCATTTCCCGCTTTTAGCGAAACAGGACTCCACTAAAAGTGAAAACAACCTAAGAGTAAAGGGAGTCCAAGCTAGGAGCTAAGGGGTATGGAACTATAAGCAGAGGAGTGCGAATTCGACATCCACAACCTTCTCACTACGCCCAAACTTATGTTCCACTACCGACAGACATAAGTCTCACTATGCCCAAACATATGTTCGGGCATAGTGAGAAAGTTTACGGAGTCGAATTCAAGTACCTACGGCTTAGGAAGCGACTTCTCACTCTCTGCATATAGAAGAAGATTCTTGTCGCCTCCTGGCTCACACACTCAGAGCCATAAGACTACCTCTATCCTAGCCACACTTTTGTCCTCCTTTCACTATAAACACCTGATAATCAAACACAATTCACCAAAAGTGAAGGGACAAAAGCATTACTTTTCGAGAAGAAAACTATCTGTGCGAGATGAGATTTTCGATGAATCCATTAGAGATTACCCATCCTATTTGGAGCACATCATCCACCGCCGTGAATTATTCCGTCAAGCTACTGGCACGAACAGGGTATCACCAGGAGTAGCCTTTACGCCTGTCAAGGCTTGCAAAGTCATGAGAATACGAGGTATGTCGTAGTCATGGTCGAAGAGTCCTTGCAGACGCTCATCCAAGTCAAAATTGACATATAGCGTCTTACTATACTCTCGCCTACCAAACTCCTGCATCAGCCAAGTCTTTCCAACCTGTCTTGCCCCAGTAAGAATCAGAGGCTTACGCCCTTTCTTTTGCTTCCAAGCTAATAGCTCTTGATATACCTTTCTTTCCATATTCACACTTTTTCGGACATAAGAACAACCTTATATCACACTTTTCCGGACATAAATCCGCTGCAAAGTTACACTTTTCCGGAGATAAAAGCAAATAAATCCTACACTTTTTCGGAGATAAGCTGTATAACACTGTAACAGCTTGCTTTCCGCTCTTGCTATCATAACGAGGAAGTCACTAATCCATTATTTTTGAATACGATGGCTTGACTATAGTATCTTTGACTATTGCAGAACCATCACCATAGCTAACGCCATAATGAATAAGGACTGTACCTTTGCGAGGTCCTGGCTGTGCCACCTCAACACCAGCATGTCGAAACCACTCTTCGGTATCAAAGAATTCTCCTTCAACCAAGTATCTCCACTTTCCATTTCGAAGCGTGAATATGCGGTACTGTCGCCATTGGCTATTTTCAGCAGTATGCAAATAGCCAACCTCACAAGTTCCGTTTCCATCCAAATCTCCCTCATTGACCAGTTTCGGAGGTGCTTGCATAACACCATACAGCTCTACCCTAGGTATTCGCTTGTTGCTGGATACCATATAGTATTTCACCGCAATAGGAAATACAGATGATTCACCAAATATTTCCTTCTCCATGACCCACAAGCTATCTATCGACTTCCCCGTAAAGTTGCCAACGATAGTATCTCGCTCGTCATGAGCATCTATTGTTTGTATGCTACGCCAATCAATTTCCTCTCGTTGAGGAGTTTCTTGTTTTGGGGGCTGAGATATAGTTGGTTTAGATGATGGATGTTGCTGTTTGTCGCAACAAGACAACAACATTCCAATCCCTAAAAAGGAAAGCACACTCAATGCATTTACCCTATTTCTTCTTTGCATGTTCTTTGATTTAGTCTATATTCCAATATGCACTAGGATCTCCATCGAAGATAGTATCTATATCATCATCGGAATATCCCATTTCATCTTGAGCGTACGTTCCGTTATATCTATTATATGTTGCAGGTTCAGACCTTTCCCAACCAATATACTCCCTTTCATTCGCTTTCAAGTATCTCTCGGCAGGAGTCAAGCCATCCCACTCATCATCATACTCATTCTCCTCTTCATCATCTGTAATTTCAAGTAATTTTAATGTTTGCTTCAACAAAAAAGCAGAACTAATGATGAAATCAGGATATATCTTTTTAAATTCATCCATTACCTCATCAGTCAAGACAAAACCTTCTACATTCATCATACACCAATCCACATATTCTTCGTTTTTATCCAAGACATCACTGAGTGTATATCCACAATACTTCCCGAATGTGAACTTGTCACTAATATGATCAAATAGATATAGCGTCGTTGTCATATTCCTAATGGATTTAAATTTTCATAAGTAAATGTAATCACCAAATCTTCAGGTCTGTATGTTTCATATACGATAACGCCTGTTACGCTATTAATTCTCCGGCAAACAACAAGGTAATCATCAGCTACAGCTCGAATCGGCGATTCAGAAGTGAACAACCAGTTTTGTGGTTTTATCTTGTAATACCATTTTCCTTCTACTTCTACAACATCACTTACCCTATAATATTGGGAAATTTTACGAAGTTCATCTGAACTTCCACTTTTAAAAAAAGTTTGAAAACATCGCTGAACAGAGATTTTCTCACTAAAGAATAACGATGGAACATACAAATCTTTCATCAAGAGCATTTCATCGTCACAATGTGATATTGATTGGAATATCGGAAATCTAACATATGCCCCATTTAGGCATGCAACAACACGATTTGAGCAAACGGTTACCTGCCCCAAAGGAAGCATAAATGATTCTGAATAAGAAGGCACAAAACCATAAACTTCCATCTCGTCAACAAGTTTCATGGAAACTTTACATCCACAATCTAAGTTTCCTTTCTCTAATAATGATTCTTTAAGATTTTTCATACTATCTTTTTAAAAACGACAATATTATTACAACATACCTAAAATCTATTCCATACTTATACTATCAACAATCAACCAATCACTTGAAGGCTTAGTGATAAGTCGTGCATTACTATAAGCCATATCCAACGTAAAAATAGTCACAGCTCTATATCTATTAGCTGGCGTTTTTGTCATAACCAAAGCCAAAGATATCTCTTCAGGTTCATTGATATTTAAAGCCAACGGCAATATCAAATGTACTTTATCATCTGTTGGATAGTAAACTGGTATCGCCGTTTTATAATTCCACTCAACACGTAATTTAGCAATTTCTACTGCCATATTCATCATATTGGATATCAATGATAGTCTCATCGGATTTTTTTCTAAAAAGTTTCTTAATTCCGACATATAGCAATCTTTTTGTTCTTTTGGCATTCGATTTACATCTTTTATGTCAAAAGCACCATGACAAATCTGTTGCAGCAATACCATTGGAAGTCTATCTATATTTTCCAACACAATATGTTCCCAATTTACATCTACTGGCAAAGAGCAATCATACATAACATCATCGTAACTTTTGATATAAGTTGCCCTTAAAGGTAACTTTGGGAAATTATCTGCCAAAATACGACTAGCAAGAGTACTACTACCTGCCACACAAAAATCCACAAAATGCCAAGGTTGTTTATTGGGCACTTTATTTTTGTCAAACACCGCATAAATTGGCTTATAAAACTTATCAACCAATCCAGTATTAAATGCAGCATAACGATTATTTGCATACAGTATTTTGTCTTCTCGTAATATCTTCACAAAAGTCCATTTGAGATATTTAGCCAAAATAGGATTCGGATAATCAACATTTTCTTCTTTATAAGTCCATCTTTCTGGAAGAGCAAAAATGCTTAAAGATTCAATTGCAGCCTTTTGATTAATATTTGCCCATTTTGTCAAATGTAAGGTTTCCTTTTTAGGGATACCACAAGAATGCACAATATTAGTTTTTAACACAGGCATACAACGTAATCTTACTAAAGGTAAACTCGTCATATTGTCTGTAGTCAATTCAAAATCCTCACTTAAATTCGCAAAAAAACTTTTGACTTTGTAACCTTTTTCCTTTAAATTGATACCATTTAAGTTCAATGCCGCCCCTACACTAGCCAATTCGGCCCATCCATCATTTCTCAAATGAGCTGAAATGATGTCTTTAATCTTGCTTATTACCTTTTCGTCACAAAATTCGTCCATCTGTCAATATTCATCCCAGCACTTCAGATGACCTTAATTAAACATAGAAGCGTGGTACTGACTATGCCACGTTCTGAGTTGGAGGTCCTAGGAAAACCTTTTAGCACGAATGTGTAATAGCAGCCCACGCTATGCGTGAGAACCACTATGCTATCCATTGTGCTAAAGATGCGAAATTTCCTAGGTTTCCATCATCACAAGATAAGCATAACGCTTCTTATTATTTTCTAACATGTCTGGAGCTGGCTTTCACCAAATCCGCCCCAAAAGTACACAAAATTATTGAATACGTAATAGTTTTTGGGGAAAATCTTCACTTTTTGCCTAAAATATCATATTTTCCCCATTCCACCTCGCTATCTTTATCGAACTTTTCGTAACTTTGCAAAAGTGATTGCTCGGCAAAAATGAGCTTGTCATGGAATCTGATTCGAAAGAGAGAAGACTCGAGACTCAGAGGGACCAAGTTTACCCCAACTTTACCCCAGGTTTACCCCTAATTCGGGTTTCATTCGGATTATACTTGGATTTCATTGATGAGAGCAAGACACAATTTATATCATAAATAAGGCACAACTTATATATCATTAAATAAAGGAGAGAAACAATATTATAACATGCGAACTGATGACACCGCTTGGCTTGTGGCTTACAACTTCGCCAAGCAAGAGTCCAAGACTGTCCAAACGAGCCGTGGAGAAGGACATGGTACGATAGAAATTCCTACTGATTGGAAGGGAGACGGAATCGGCTGCTACCTCTTCTTCGCCTCCAACCAAGATGATGCAGTAAGCGATAGCAAATTTCTTGGAATGGTATAAATGAAAAGCCTAAAGGGCGGAAAAACAAACTGTTACAGTGTTACACAGCTTGCTTTTCCGCCCTCTGTTCATATCAAGAGAATAACGAATTTACTTCTTCTTCGGACGTCTTCTTGCCCAGCCTTCTTCCTCGAAGTTTGGCTCCTCGCCCTTTAACTTGAATGGCTTGCCCTGAATCAGCTCACGCCAATCGCCGTTGTCGTCATTATAACGAGACTTCTTGCTACTGCGAGCCTCGCCACGAGAGCCACGACCGCCACGCTCTGAACGACTGCCACGAGTATCATCGCCATAACCACGCTTTGCAGAGCGTCCGCCTCTCTCAGAAGAGCGACCTCCACGAGAGCCACGGCCACTCTCGCCACGTGCAACTCTGCCGTGTCCTTCCTCGTCGGCATCATTACATCTCACGGTTCTACCCTTGTACTCCGTGCCATTCAGTGCCTTCATCACCTTCTTGGCATCCTTCTCAGGCACCTCGATGTAAGCAAACTTGTTGAGCAAGTCGATATGACCTACCTCCTGTCTGCCTTGTACGTGCTTATTGAGATATTGCATAATCTCGCCAGGATAGAAGCCATCCGCCTTACCCAGATTGATGAAGAGACGTTTGAATCCTGCCTCTGCCTCATACTTGCGGCGACCATTGGATACTCGTCCACGACCGCCCTCTGAGCCTCTGCCCTCAGCACCACGCTTGCCACGTCCACTCTCCGGCTTCACAATCTCAGGGGCATTCTTATAGTAGTCGAGGAACTTACCGAAGGTGATGGTTACCATCTTCTTGATGATGTCCTCCTTGTCGATGTAGTCAAACTGGCGGTTGATTTCCTCCATATATGGCGCAATCTGCTCCTCATCCACATCGGTCTTCATGATGTCGTCCATCGTCTTGAAGAGCTGCTTCTTGCAAATCTCCTCTGGCGAAGGCAATGTGCCATCCACGAAGTCCTTGCCTATCTGCTTCTCTATCTGGCGAACCTTGAACTTCTCACGGGTATGGATGATGGAGATGGAAGTACCCTTCTTGCCGGCACGGCCGGTACGACCGCTTCGGTGGGTATAGCTCTCGATGTCATCAGGCAAACCATAGTTGATGACGTGAGTCAAATCATCCACGTCCAATCCACGAGCTGCCACGTCGGTAGCCACGAGGAACTGTACGGTATGCTGACGGAACTTCTGCATGGTGAGGTCACGCTGCTGCTGACTCAAGTCGCCATGCAGTGCCTCTGCATTGTAGCCGTCCTTGATGAGCTTGTCGGCGATGTCCTGTGTCTCCAACTTGGTGCGGCAGAAGATAATCGCAAAGATGCGTGGATAATAATCGACGATGCGCTTTAGGGCGAGATACTTGTCCTTGGCATTCACAAGATAGTAGATGTGATTCACATGCTCGGCACCCTCGTTACGAGAACCTACCACGATTTCCTTGTGGTCGTGCAGATAGTTGAGGGCAATCTTCTCAATCTCCTTACTCATGGTAGCAGAGAAGAGCAATGTGTTTCTATCCTCTGGCACACTCTCGAAGATGGCATTGATGCTCTCCGAGAAACCCATGTTGAGCATCTCGTCAGCCTCATCCAGCACCACGTTGTTCACCTGGTCGAGCTGAGCCACGCCACGATTGATCAAGTCGAGCAATCGACCCGGTGTGGCAACGATAATCTGCACACCATGCTTCAGGGTGCGAATCTGCGAGCCGATGTCGGTACCACCATATACAGCGGCGATGTGCATACCGTCGATGTACTTGGCGAAACTATTCAAGTCGTCGGCTATCTGGAGGCAAAGCTCACGAGTAGGACTGAGGATAACTGCCTGGGTATCCTTGCGAGAGGCATCGGTCTTCTGGAGCAAAGGCAAGCCGTATGCGGCTGTCTTACCCGTACCCGTCTGCGCCAACGCAATGACATCATTCTTATTACCAAGCAAATAGGGAATTACTTCTTCCTGAACTGGCATTGGATTCTCAAATCCAAGCTCTTCGATGGCACGGCGAATCTCTTCACTCACGCCCAATTCTTCAAATGTCTTCAATCTTTTAAAACCTTAATTCATGTAATCAAAAACGGAAGGCCGAATTCACCCTCCCAGCCATAAATTAGGGTGCAAAATCCTTCCAAAACGCTTGCGGCAATCATACACCTTTTATTAAGATTGCCTAAATTCGGGTGCAAAGTTACGATTTTTTATCCAAATTCTTGCATTTTTTCGGGGAGAAATCATTACCTTTGCATTTATTATAGGTCTTTTTGACCCAATATTTAACCAAAACAACTGGCTATATGCCAACAACAACTGATAATAACAACAATCGAACTATATGAAAAAAGTAATTTTCACTCAAGAATGGATGGCAATGCATCCATACGAAAAACCTGACGAAGTAGATCAGTACTATACCGAACTGGCAAACGCTATATACCACGCCTTGGACGAGGCTTGTTTCACACATAACTTCAAGAACGTAGAGGATGCCAAGCAACTCGCCCTTTCCATCGCTGGATATTTCGAGGACACCCTCTCTGGCACTGGCATCTGGAAGGTCTTTACTTCCGAGTGCCAGAAGCGCTACGGTTGCCACATCCCTTTCTATGAGAACGAGGCGCAATACATCAACAGTGCGCTCACGGGCAACGATGCTCCATACGCAGAAGACGAAATCAACTTCGCCGACATCAAGTTCCTCCTCTGGCATCACTACCAGCAGAGTGCTTACGTGCAGGAGGCTGTGCCTTTCCTCTTCGGCACCTTGGAAGTGGCGGCAAAGATCGTGTACGACATCCTCGATAAGGAGTATGAGACGGCGCCTGAGAATGAGCGTATGCGTGAGTTCCTGTGTGAATACGATGCCACGATGGAGAAAGACATGATAGAGGTTTCTCGCCGAGATGTCTTGGCATGGTTCCACTACGGCTGCTACTTCAACTTGGGCAACCAGAAGCGTCTCCAGTTCACCTTGCAGCAGATGGCGAACTCGCCTCAGGGTCTCAACGAGCAGATGGCATACGCCGTACAGATGGACATGACCATCACCTTGCGCAACAATCTCTTGTCGCTCACCTCTTACGAGTGGCTTCAGAAGATTTGCGAGAACCAGCCATCCCACGCTTACTGGGAGGACGAGGATTTCAAGAAGGTGGTAGCCGATGCCGAGAAGGAAAGAGCTGTTGACCACGAGCAAGCCATCAAGGACTACAACTTGCTCAAGGCAAAGGGATACGGCGACAAGTTCGTCTTCCTGGAAGACAACAAGACGCTCAAGGATTTCTTCAAGGAGATCGGTTATGAGTTGCCTGCCAACATCCATCTGCCTCAGAAGTATGAGAAGGGCATCATCGTATGTGGCAGTCCTTACACAGGCATCAACGTCACCTACATGCAAGCCCACAACATCGCTTCCCCAGAAAATCCATATTACAATGCCGACAGAGCGGCAGAGGATGCTTTCGGCATCATCAGTGGCAATGGTCGTCCATTCCCATACGAGATTGTCTGCAAGTTGATAGACAGCAACATGCTCCCTGATGCCAACATCTTCACCAGCAAGTATGTGAAGGAGGATGGCTTGCGCATCACGCAGGCTTTCATCCAATTCCTCGCCGACTATTATCTCTTGGGTAGAAAGGACAAAGATTTGTCGCCTAAAGAACTCTGGTAATTTTTAAAGAAAAGCTTCCCGAAGATGGTGACAATTCTATAGAGGAACGTCATCATACGAAGAAGAGATGTTATAAAAAGAGGTGAGCTCTGAAAGCGATGATTTTGCTTTCGGAGTTCACCACTTTTGTATATGCGGATATAAGATGTCAGACTTCTCGTTTTAAAATGTATCGAGAGCTTTTTCTAAAAAAGTCCCGATGTTTTTTGAAAAAAGTCCCGAGGAAATGAGAAAAAAGTCGGGACTTTTTTTTCGGAGATTACTTTTTCAAGTATTGATCCAGGAACTCCAAGATTTTCGCTTGTGCTTTGATGCCACAAGAATGCGGGATGTCCCAGATTTCGGTATCGAGTCGTTCGTCTGCCTTTTGGCTCCTCCACACCTCATGCATCTGTCGGAAAGCATCCTCTACGCCCGGCACAGGGAAGAGCTTGTCCTTCGTTCCATTGATGAAGAGCATTGGCTTCGGGCAAGCGAGGGAGGCAATGTGGGGATAGTCGAGATATTGGCGAAGACCTGGGATGCAGTTGGCGAAACCACCATTCTCTTTTCTGCCATATCTCCTCGTGAGTTGGGCATCGGTGGTGATCATCCAACAGACGGAGGCTCCCACCTTGATTCTGTCGCTCAATGCCGAGAGCATCCACGAGCGATAGGCTCCCATCGAACAACCAGCACACCCTATTCTGTTGGCATCCACCATCGGCAATGAAGCCAAGAAGTCGGTGCTTGCGATGTCATCATAAGTCATAAAGGCTGAGAGATCACGACCGAGCATCATCATATTGCCTGCGATGAGGTCGTACTTCTTTCTATCTACGCCCTCCTTGCGTCCTCGCTCGCCCCACATCGGGGCATCCATCGAGAATACCACATAACCATGCTTCGCCAAGTAATCGCCTAGGAACTGTCCCTCGTAGAGTTGCTTCACCCAGGCATCGGCATCCTCGAGCACTTCTTTTGCCAAGGCAGAATCCTTAGCGGTTATGCCCTCAGAAGATGTCCGCTTTGCCGACAACGCCCCAAATGGTCGAATCATCTTCTCCTTTCCGATGAAGAGATGAGCGCCATGGTCGTGAAGGAGATTCACAGCTGGAAACTTCTTGAAATTATTTTTCTTGGCATGCTTTTTCTCCGAAGAAAGTGCATCACTACGAACATCAACCGAAGTCGGAGCCTCATCCGGAATCAAGAGATAAGCCGTGATACGGGAATAGGCATTGATATTGAAGGCGATTTTCTGCGCCTTGTATCCGTCTCGCTGCTCCTCTTCGAGTACTTGCATATTCCAAGAGGCAGCAGCTTTCGGCGGTGTCATCATGCACTCGAACACCTTGTCTCTCGCCATCTTCTTCCATTTCGAGAAGTTCTTGATCGGGCTATTGCCCCATGCCATCGGATAGGTGAGTTCTTGCTTCAGTTGCTCCACGTAGGTAGGAATCTCTCCCTCCCACTCGTAAGTCTCCCGCTTCTGCACTTTCTGTTTCTGAGGGGATTGGAAAGAAGCGGCTGATTGAGCGCATACTCCCACCGATGCCCATGGCAAAGAGAAGAACAGCAACGCTGCAATTTTATAAGTCATATTCCGTTTCATATCATTGTGTTTGATAAGATTCATCATCGTTTGTTTAATAAGATTAGTTTCTACGAAACGCCATGATGTGCGCTTCCATCGTGCAAAATTAATAAATTATCAGCAATAGATGAAGTTTTTCTCAACATTTTTGCGTAACTTTGCCCAAGATAAGACAGAATGCCTCCATCGCCATACGACAGAGGCGCTATCTGAAAGAGATTGTTTCATTTTAATGAAGAGATAAACGATATGAAAATAGCAGTATTTTGTTCAGCAAACAGAAATATCGACCCTGACTTCTTCGCCATGACCGAGGAGTTGGGCAAGTGGATGGGTGAGAATGGTCACGATGTCGTCTTCGGCGGCTGCAACATGGGATTGATGGATTGCATCGGCAAGGCGGTGAAGGCGCATGGTGGAAGAACCATCGGCGTGGTGCCAAGCCTTGTAGAAAAAGGTGGAAGAACCTTCGATGACCTCGATGTGGAGATTCCATGCGACAACCTCAGCGACCGCAAGGACCTCTTGCTTGCCCAGAGCGACATCGTCGTAGCCTTGCCTGGTGGCATTGGTACGCTCGATGAAATCTTCACCGTTGCCGCCTCCCATACCATCGGCTATCATCACAAGATGGTCATCCTCTACAATATGAAGGGCTTCTGGAACTCCACCATCGCCCTCCTCAATGACATGCAGCAGAAAGGTATGATTCGTGGCGAATGGCACGACTATATCGAGGTTGCGAATGACTTGGAGGAATTGAAGAAAGTTATTTCAAGATAAAGACCTTTGTTTCGTGAGCCTCAACGTTTCCCTTCCATTTGGAAGCCTTGCGAGCTATCATGCGATGTTGCCAAGCATCATAGACAGAATATTTGCCTGATAGTCCCAACTTCGTGAAATCAGCAGTCAGGAAAAGGCGCTTATCTGCCGTATTGAGGATTGCCACGGCATGAGAGCCATCGGCAAGAGGACGCACGAATATCTGATGTGTGTCGGCATTCACCTTGCGCTCAGCAGCCTTTCCAAGTTGATCCTGGTTGATGGCAATCAGATCACGATTGAGCAAGATACGGCGGTCTTCATCCGTAAGATGGCGCAAGTCATTGCTGAGGGCAAGCACGGAAGACAACATACACCACATACTCATCTGCGATTGATACTCCGTATAGGTGCATCCCGTTCCGCCCAAGTCACTCGATGGACCACCCTTTCCATTCAAACCGACCACCAGCATATCCATATCAGGCCACTGTCCCTTTCGAGTATAGGAAGCCAAAGGAGCCGTGATATTGATGATGTCGATGATGCCTCTGGCACCAGGATGAGTAGCTTTCCATATATCTCGCACGTCATAACTGGTACGCCAAAGCTGACCACCAACCTCTTCGCACCATTCCTCGCATTGGCGTTGTCCCCATTCACATACGCCAAGCACGATGTCACGCCCTGATTTTTGTAAGGCTTGCGCCATGGTGTGATAGCGTTGGCGAGCGGTTGCACTGTCCTCGGGAGCATTGCAATAGTCATACTTCAAGTAGTCGATGCCCCAAGAGGCAAACGTGCGTGCATCCTGCTCCTCGAAGCCATAGCTGGCGGTGCATCCACCACATGTCAGTTGCGCCGCATCCGAGTAGATGCCGAGCTTCAAGCCCTTGGAATGGACGTAATCGGCAACGGCTTTCATGCCATTCGGGAACTTCTTGGGGTCTGGGATGATATTGTTGTGCTTGTCTCTTCCTCCCTGCCATAGGTCATCGATAAAGATGTATTGGTAGCCGGCAGCCGCCAATCCGCTCTCCACCATCGCATCCGCCGTCTCACGAATCAGTTGTTCGGAGATGTCTCCCTTGAACATGTTCCAAGTCATCCATCCCATCGGTGGTGTTGGGGCGAGTTGGTTACGAGGTGTAGCACTTCTTTCCTCTGCATGAGCGAAGAGGAAAGAGAATAATAACACGAAAGTCAGAAATACAGATTTGTTCATCGTTATTTTATTGTTTTTAGGTTAATACTTTGGATTACTTCCCTATTTTTGTGTCAGACACAGCTATTTTGGCGCAAAGATAGCAAAAAAACAACTGTTGCATTAGCTTACCTTTCCTCCCTTTCTTTTTGGCATCAATGTATATCAGCCAAAAGCAAATCAGCACAATTGTCCCTTACCTCTTCGAATATTTCCCTACATCTTGATTCCTTCATTTTATTTTTCACTCCTACTGCAATCATATCAGCAAGAGAAGGACGACCTGTGTCATTCACCGATGTAGCATGCTCACCATTGTAACCCTCCGTACAACGAGTGAGGTCATACGCAGGAGCCAAATGCCAATGCCATTTCTTATCATCTCCCTTAGTCACAAAGAAACTGAAATTTTTGCAATGGTCATCCTTATTCTCTGCTAGATAATTGAACACCATACGGCGATACATCTCCTCTACATCTGCTAGACTCTGCGTGAGATAACCAGTAAGGGCGAGAAGATTTACATAGTCGAGCACAGGATTGGAGAGTGACACAGAGAGCAAGCCACCCGACGTAGCCGTATGGATTCTCTCACCAACCATCGAAATATCAAAACGGCGACTGGCAAAATATCTGTCGTTCATCAACTTGAAATCAGGTACAGAAATTCCGCACTTCCTCGCCACCTCATTATAATGATATTCTTGCCTACCCATATCTTGTGGGTCGTAAGTATGCCGAAACTTCACGAGCCAATGTCCATCAGCATCCGAGAAGATTGCTTTCGGGCGACAACCGCCGCTATTTCCACTATTATATAAGAGTAGAGAAGCATCTTGGTCTTGCTGCTCCTTGAGCACTTCGAGAGCCTTCTCTTGCAGCAAGTCAAAATCATCCAGTTCCTGACCTTGTTGTAATGTTGTCTCAGGATGAAAGGTTAGGGCACCCATGCCTCCACTTCCCACCAAACTCAAACGGTCGAGTGCCGACAAATCAAAGTCATTGATACCCTCCTTAGCTAACGCTTTATGCAACAAGTAACGTCCATAACCATCTGGCAGACTGTCCTCAAAGATTCCAAAGTTACCCCCAAAAGGATTGGACTTGGCAAGAAACACGCCAGGTTTCAACGGCAATTCCAAGGGAGAAATGCTAAATCCATCTGCCAGCCAATTCTTGTCATATTCAAAGGCACACAACTTGTTATCGGCAGACAAAGAGAGTATGCCGACATTCATTTGATGATATTTCACTTGAAGAGTATCTATCCTTTTCATCCTTTATAAGCCTTTTTCTTGTTGGTATTGCGTCTGATTTGTTGAAGTTCCTCCATCGTGGAGTATTTCGGTTGGGAGAAGATGTTCTTGATCTCTGCGGTATATTGCAAAGCCATGGCGATGCCTATCAGATTCTTAAGAGAGATAAGTCCTTTCTGCTCAAATCGCACGATATTGCTGACTGCCACACCCGACTTATCTGCCACTTCCTCTCGTGTCAGATTCTTCTCAATGCGCCGTTTCCGGAAGTCACTTGCCATCTCCTTGGCGATCTCATCAGGATTGTCATGGAGATAGTTTTCTAATATTGATAATATATTGTTATTTTCTTGCATAATTCTATAGATTCTGATAATATTTTATCGGTTGCAAAGATACGATTTTTTATTGAAACGGAGAGAAATCAAAGAGAAAAATGTGCGTTCCACTTCCAAATCTCGATTTTTTTAAACACATTTGGAAGTTTTAAAAACTTTCTTGAGAAAGAACGGAAAAACAACTGTTACAACTGTTGCAGAACCACAAATAAGGCACGGATTACGCAGGACATTCTATTTGAGATTCTCCATCATAGCAATTACTTCATATAATTTTGAAGCTTAAGCTTTATGATGCAAACCTCATAAATCCGTGTAACCAGCGTAATCCGTGCCTAAAAGTCATAAAATATCTGTGTCCAAATTCATTAACCGAGCAGCTTCTCCGCCATCGCCTTACCCAATGCCTCGCATTGCGCCTTGACCTCTGGCGTAATCGCCTGCTTCATATCCACAGGCTCACCCACAGCCTCGTAGTGCAATCTGGTGTCGTTCCACTCCTGGATCTTTGCTACCGCCTTGCTTGCCCAGCAGTGAGAGCCATACCAACCTAGGAGGTGGTTCTTGATGTCCTTGTTGGCAAGCTCGGAGAGGAGGACTTCCATCTCGTGATAAAGACCGGCATTGTAGGTTGGAGCACCCACAATCAAGCCCTTATAACGGAAGATGTCACGGAGGATGTAGCTGTGATGCGTCTTCGAGATATTATACATCACGATGTTCTTTACGCCAGCCTTGCTTGCCGCACGGGCAATGATTTCAGCCATGCGCTCGGTGTTGCCATACATCGTGCCATAGCAGATGACGAGGCCTGGCTCCGTCTCATACTTCGACATCTTATCATACATGCCGATGACCTTCTCGATATGCTCATGCCATACTGGTCCGTGGGTAGAGCAGATGTAATCCAACTCCACGCCAGCCAGCTTCTTCAAAGCATTCTGCACAGGCACGCCATACTTGCCCACGATATTGGAGTAATAGCGCACCATCTCCAACCAGAAGGTCTCGCAGTTGATTTCTGTATCAATGATACCACCATTCAAGGCACCAAAGCATCCGAAGGCATCGCCCGAGAAGAGCACCTTGTGAGCAGCATCGAGCGTCACCATCGTCTCTGGCCAGTGAACCATTGGGATGAGGACGAAGCTCAGCTCATGGTTGCCCAGGTTCAAGGTCTCACCATTCTTCACCTCCACCACATCGTCGGTTACGCCATAGAAGCCCTGGAGCATACCGAGCGTCTTCTTGTTGCCCACAATCTTGATGTTAGGATAATACTTCTTGATGAGGGCGATGGAGCCACTGTGGTCAGGTTCCATGTGGTTGATGATGAGGTAGTCGATAGGACGGTCGCCAATCACCTCGTGGATGTTCTCCAAGAACTGGGTGAAGAAATCCACCTCCACGGTATCCACCAGTGCCACCTTGTCGTCGTCGATGATATAAGAGTTGTAGCTCACCCCGTTAGGCAAAGGCCAAAGACCCTCGAAACGATGCTTGTTGCGGTCGTTCACGCCTACGTAATAAATTTTGTTTGTAATCTCTGTCATAGTTTTGAAAGCTTGATTATGGAGTTAAAGGAGTAACTCCTTATTTTAATTATTTCAATTCCTTTTTCTTCTTTTCGCCGAATTCCTTCGATACATAGTTGTAGATGTCCTTGCAGCACTCGCTGGAGAACTGCTGCGCCGATGCCAGCAGGCTATCCCATTGCGCCTCGGTCAGTCCTCGGTCGATGTCCTCACGAGTGATGCCGTCCTTGATGAGTCCGAACACGAAACCAGCATTGAAGTTGTCGCCTGCGCCAATGGTGCTCACCGTCCGGGTCTTCTCCGAAGGATAGCTCTTGGCAAATCCATTCTCGGCACGAACCTCCACTGGCTCTGCGCCCTGGGTGCAGATAAACTTCTTGCAGTAGAAGCTGATCTCGGCATTATACACCTTGTCAGCCTCAGGCTTCTTGTAGAGGATGCCGAAGTCCTCATGGCTGCCACGCACAAAGTCGGAAAACTCCAGGTTCTCTATCAGATTAGGCGTAATCTTCATGATGTCGTTCTGATGAGAGGCACGGAAGTTGACGTCATAATAGAGGATGGCTCCGCGCTCCTTGGCGTACTCCAGGAAGCCTGCCACCTGTGGGCGAACCACTGGGTTGAGGGCGAAGAAGGAGCCGAAGAGCACGATGTCGTTCGGTTGAATGTCGGGAGTGGCAAACTCCAGTTGGTCGTGCGGATGATCCTTGTAGAAGATGTAGTCGGCATTGTTGTTGTCATCGAGGAAAGCCAACGACAGAGGCGACTTCGAGTCGGGGAAGATGCTCACATTGTCAGCATCCACGCCATTGTCTCTCAAAAACTGAATCACGTATTCGCCGATGCGGTCGTTGCCTGCCTCACTGATGAAGGAGGCGTTGACGCCCGAACGTCCCAACGAGACGAGGGCATTGAATGACGAGCCGCCGGGGACTGCCTCTATCGGCTTGCCGCCCTTGAAGATGATGTCAAGCACGGTTTCTCCTATTCCTATTACCTTGCGCATTTGTTTATCTGATGTTTCTTATTTTATCGTTTATCACTTTCTATTTTATTTCCAAAACAAGGAGATGATTTTCTCATTAGCATAGAGAAAGGCAATTCCTCTTAATAGGGAGCAAAGATAGCAGAATTCTGTGACAACACAAAAAGAAAGCCTCATTTTTTATCTTTTTTACAAAATGAAGAGAGAGGAAAGGAACTTAAGATAAAGAAAGCGATGTAAAAACTTCCGTATTTGTTCAACGCTCTGAACAAATTTCTCATTTTTGGTTGCTATCTAAACAAATAGTTGTACCTTTGCCTAAAAATATTGAAAAGATGAAATACAATACATATACACTCGACAATGGACTCCGCATCATCCACTTGCCTTCCGACAGCAAGGTGGTATATTGCGGCTATCAGATCAACGCTGGCACTAGGGACGAGGAGCCAGGCGAGGAGGGGTTGGCTCACTTCTGCGAGCACGTCACCTTCAAGGGCACCGAACGACGCAAGGCTTGGCATATCCTCAACTGCCTGGAGAGCGTGGGAGGCGACCTCAACGCCTACACCAACAAGGAGGGAACGGTATATTATGCTGCCATCCTGAAGGAGCATATCGCCAGAGCCGTGGATCTCCTCTCCGACATCGTCTTCCACTCCACCTATCCCCAACAGGAGATAGACAAGGAGGTGGAGGTCATCTGCGATGAAATCGAGAGCTACAACGACTCGCCTGCCGAACTGATATACGATGAGTTCGAGAACATCCTCTTCAAGGGAAATTCCCTGGGGCACAACATCTTGGGTACTGCAGAACAAGTGCGCCAGTTCACCACCGAGGATGCCTTGCGATTCACCCGAAAGCTCTATCGCCCCGACAACGCCGTGTTCTTCGCCTACGGCGACATCGACTTCAAAAAGCTGGTGACGCTCTTGAAAAGGAGCGTGGGAAGTGAAGAGTTAAGAGTGAAGAACGAAGAATTCAATAGCCGTGAAGAAGAAAGGATGAAGGGTGAAGAATCCAATTCCCCCGAAGGGCAAACCATTGTGATGGAGAAGCATACCCATCAGGCCCACGTGATGATAGGCACTCGTGCCTACGATGTGCATGACGACCGCCGCATGCCGCTCTATCTCCTGAACAACATCCTCGGCGGTCCCGGCATGAATGCCAAGCTCAACCTCGCCCTCCGTGAGCACAACGGACTCGTATATACCGTGGAGAGCACGATGGTGGCTTATGGCGACACGGGCACTTGGAGCATCTATTTCGGTTGTGACGAGCACGATGTGAAGCGTTGCCTCCGCTTGGTGCGCAAGGAGTTGGACAGATTCATGGAGAAGCCTCTCTCCGATGCCCAACTGCGTGCTGCCAAGAAACAGATCAAGGGACAGATAGGCGTGGCTTGCGACAACCGAGAGAACTTCGCCCTCGACTTTGGCAAGAGCTTCCTCCACTATGGTTGGGAGAAGAACGTGGACCGCCTCTATGAGCAAGTGGATGAAATCACTGCCCAGCAGATACAATCCGTCGCCCAGGAGCTATTCGATGAGCATCGCCTCACCACGCTGATATTCAAGTAAAGCTAAATCGAACTATTACAGTGTTACACGAAGCTATGAAAGAATGGAGAAGGAAAGAGAGGGTGAGGAAGCGAGCGACAAAAAGCAATAATACGCAAAGAAGGCAATCACTGGGGGATATGGAATCCCTTGGCGACTGCCTTCTCGTATATTACCTATTGAATTAAATACTGTTTCTTCAATTTTACTTGCCCATGCACAACTTGTTGTTGACTGATACTGCCTGGGCGATACATGCTGCTACTACAGCGAAAACCATTCCTAATACTAACATAACTTGTTCCTTTCTCTAATTATTAAATCTGTTATCCTTAAATCTTTTTCCTTGTATATCGTAAGCCTCAGCGAGGAGACACAAGCCTCAACACGTAGAAGCCGACTTTATTTCTTTGCCCCTTCCAGGGCCTCTATGCTTTCTCTTCCGAGAAGCCTTGCAGCTTATTTGCAAGCGTTGATTCCGAGGTTTATACCTGCGAAAGCGATCACTGCAAATGCTACAACTGCTACTGTCATTATCCCAAATGTCATCATAATCTTTTTCCTTTCTTTTAATACCTAATCTATCTTTTCAGTTACCTGAATCAATCTTTTCAGTTATCCTTTTTACTAATCTTTTATCCTTACTTTCTTTATTTCGAGTGCAAAGGTAATGCTTTTTGTGTGCGCACACAAATAATTTAAGAACTTTCTTTCGATAAAGCCTCATTTCTTGATGAAGGTCAAGAAAAAGGGGGAATGCCATGCAAGCACTCCCCCTTCCTTTATCTTATGCCGCCATTGGTATAGTGTCCATACTTGATTTATGCTGCCATTGGCGTGCCGTAGTGTCCACGCTTCGCCCACATCGCCAGCAGAGCTGTGAGCCTACCCTTCTTGCCTTGCATCTGATACACAGCCTAGATGTCCACCAGCGAGAAGGTGTCGGGCACGAAGGCAAGCAGATTGCTAGGACCGGAGTGGTTCACCAAGCGACGATCGCTATCTATCGCCTTCTCCCACTTCTCGCCATTCGCCAGGTAGAGCACCATCGCCTTGCGATAACCATTCGCCAAAGCTCGCTTGGCAAACTCGGCATAAGCCTTGTTGTCGGCTAGCTGGGCGGTCTCCATGATCTCGCCTTCAAGTCGCTCTGCCAACTGGCGTGCTTTCTTGCAATCCACTTTGGTTCACCTTGCTGGCGCTCTCCACGGTGGCGAAAGCCTTCTGCTCGTCCTCGCCAAAGGTGAGGATGACCTCCTTGATCCAAGCCGCCTCGCTATTGCAGATGTAGCGCAAGAGACAAGCCTGGCGAGTCAGCTCCTTGTAGGAGTCGAGATTGTAACTGTAACATAATATTAATTTGTTTAGTGTTTTAATAAGCTCTTTTTGCAGAGCTTGATTGCCAATGTGGTTAATCGGCTGCAAAAGTAATCAAAATAATCCAAACCGCAAAATTTCGCCTTGCGCTTAGAGCCCATTTAACATTTGGCTCTTTTCAAAAAGCTTGCAATCATATATCTGTAACTTACAGAGAATGTTAATTTTTTCTGTTAACATTTCATTTTCGGGTATATCATTCCATTGTATATTATTTTTTTTTATTACTTTTGCATAAAGTTACAACATCAGGGTGT
>SAMEA104315437__coassemble_256_pt1 | contig 37174 bp, 31 predicted proteins | sample SAMEA104315437__metabat2_high_PE_027 | metagenome-assembled genome bin SAMEA104315437 (sample SAMEA104315437) | gut metagenome | biome: Monkey gut; feature: monkey-associated habitat; material: faeces | place: China | collected 2013
GTCCGTGGAAATTTGTTTCCCCACGGACTTTCTTATTATATTGTTATTGAAGCTTATGCCTTGAAACTCTCCAAGTCTTCTGCCTTGAAGTTCTGGATGTATGCTGAATGACCGAGAACTTCCTCCTCTGCCATGCGAACATATACGTTGGCACTCTTCTGGAACATCTCTGGTGCCTTGGTAGCATCGTTGAGGATGAGAAGAGACATGATGATGTCACCAGTCATGTTGTAGAGACGGCGAGCCAAGAAGTCGTGAACTGCCTGGTCGTTAGCCTCCTTCACCATGTTGATGGCAGCCTCGTAAAGCTCAACGAGCTTGCCTACACGCTCCTTCAATGCCTTCAAGTCGTCGCTTACCTCGCTCTCCATCATCTCCTTGATGATGCCAAGGTATGTACCGTTGGTGATGTAACGGATGGCTGCAACTACCTGCAACTGGGTCGTACCCTCGTAGATAGAGAAGATACGAGCATCGCGGAACAAACGCTGGCTCTTGTACTCCATGATGAAACCTGAACCACCGTGGATGCTGATGGCATCGTAAGCGTTCTGGTTGGCATACTCGGAGTTCATACCCTTAGCTAATGGAGTGAAAGCATCGGCAAGACGAGTGTATTTCTTCATCTCCTGACGCTCCTCTGGAGTCAACTTGGTATCACGGGCGATGTCTTCCAAAGCCTTGTAGATGTCAACGTAGCGAGCGCAGCAGTAGAGGAGGGAACGACCTGCATCCAACTTAGCCTTCATTCTTGAAAGCATGTCATATACAGCAGGGAAGTTGATGATCTTCTCTCCAAACTGAGCACGCTCCTTGGCATAAGCCAGGCCCTCATTGTAAGCTTCCTGCTCTACACCGACACTCTGAGCGGCGATACCGAGACGAGCACCGTTCATCAATGCCATCACGTACTTGATCAAACCGAGACGAGTGCTACCGCAAAGCTCTGCCTTGGCATTCTTGTAAACCAACTCGCAAGTAGGAGAACCATGAATACCAAGCTTGTTTTCGATGTGACGAACGGTTACGCCACCATCACGCTTGTCGTAGATGAACATAGAGAGACCACGACCGTCCTTGGTGCCTTCCTCAGAACGAGCCAAAACCAAGTGGATGTCTGAGTCACCATTGGTGATGAATCGCTTCACACCGTTCAAGCGCCATGTGCCATCGGCATCCTGTGTAGCCTTGAGCATCACACGCTGCAAGTCAGAACCTGCATCAGGCTCAGTCAAGTCCATACTCATGGTCTCGCCAGCGCAAATGCGAGGGATGTACTTCTGGCGTTGCTCCTCTGAACCAAACTCATAGAGAGTATCGATACAGCTCTGGAGTGACCAGATGTTCTGGAAACCAGCATCGGCGGCAGAGATAATCTCTGAAGCCATGGAGAACACTGCGTTAGGCAAGTTCAAACCACCATAACGGCGAGGCATTGACAAGCCCCAGAGACCTGCCTTGCGGGTAGCCTCCAAGTTCTCGAAAGTCTTGCTAGCATAAATCATGCGACCGTTCTCCAAGTGAGGACCTTCCTGGTCAACGCTCTCAGAGTTTGGCTCGATGATGTTACCAGCCACGTCGCCAGTAATATCAAGCAATCGCTTGTAGTTCTCGATGGCATCCTCGTAGTTGACAGGTGCATCTTCAAACTGGTCTTTTTCTGCGTAGTTGCGCTCCTTCAAGTCAACAACACGCTTCATCAATGGGTGATTGAGATGAAATTCAATCTCAGGATGATCACTATAGTAATTAGCCATTTTGCTTTTCTTTATATATAAATAATGTGATGGGTACTACAAGTGCTTACTTCGAGTTCTGCTTGTAGTACTTGATGAGCTTAGGTACAACTTCCTCTACGGTACCATTGATCACGTAGTCGGCAATCTTGTTGATTGGAGCATCTGGATCGCTGTTGATAGAGATGATGATACCTGAATCCTGCATACCGGCGATGTGCTGGATCTGACCAGAGATACCGCAAGCGATATATACCTTAGGATGAACGGTAACACCCGTCTGACCAATCTGACGGTCGTGATCCACCCAACCAGCGTCAACGGCAGCACGAGAAGCACCTACTTCACCATGGAGCAAGTGAGCCAACTCGAAGAGCTGGTCAAAGCCTTCCTTGCTACCTACACCGTAACCACCGGCAACAACGATAGGTGAACCCTTCAAGTTGTGCTTGGCAGCCTCTACGTGGTGGTCGAGTACCTTCACTACGAAGTCCTCGGCAGGAACATACTTGCTCACCTCAGGATAAACCACTTCCTTCTTGCACTCACCCTCGTAGATGTGCTTCTGCATCACACCAGAACGAACGGTAGCCATCTGTGGACGGTGCTCTGGATTGACGATGGTAGCCACGATGTTACCACCGAAGGCAGGACGAATCTGGTAGAGCAAACCATCATAGTGCTTGCCACTCTTCTTGTCGTCGTAATCACCAATCTCAAGCTCTGTACAGTCGGCTGTCAAACCACTGGTCAATGAAGAAGAAACACGAGGACCGAGGTCACGACCGATCACGGTGGCGCCCATCAGGGCAATCTGTGGATTTTCCTCCTTGAAGAGGTTGACGAGAATGTCAGTATGAGGAGCTGAAGTGTATGGGAACAAACCCTCAGCATCGAAAACAAATAACTTATCTACACCATAAGGGAGAATCTGGTCTTCCACCTTGCCCTTGATGCCAGTACCGGCAACGATGGCATGAAGCTCCACGCCCTGCTGGTTGGCGAGCTTACGACCCTTGGTGAGCAATTCTTGAGATACCTCGGCAACGGTTGTGCCTTCTACCTCGCAATATACAAATACGTTGTTCATAATTTCTTTCAAAAATTCAGATTGGGATTATCCAATAATACTTTCGTCCAACAATTCCTTTACCAAGCTGTCGATGTCCTCATCGCTGCCTGTCAAGGTCTTGCTCTCCTTAGCCTGGAACACGATGTTCTTCACAGCTTTCACCTTGGTTGGTGAGCCGCTCAAACCACATTGTGCAGGGTCGCCGTCAACATCAGCCACGCTCCACTGGTTCAGTGTCAAGTATGGGCGCTCCTCATAGAGCTTAGCCCAAGGCTCGTCACCCTTGCGCTCCATAGGGCAAGTAGCGTATTTGTACTTCATCACGAGTTTCACGTTGCAAGGACGGCATGGGGCTGCACTTCCGTTGACAGTGATGACCACTGGCAATGGAGCCTCTACAGTCTCTACACCACCGTCGATATGGCGACGGATAGTAGCCTTGCCATTCTCCACCTTGAGGATTTCCTCGGCGTAGGTTACCTGGTTCAATCCCAACTTCTGAGCCACCTGTGGACCTACCTGTGCGGTATCACCATCGATAGCCTGGCGACCACCGATTACGATATCCACGTCACCAATCTTCTTGATACCCGTAGCGAGGGCGTAAGAAGTAGCCAAGGTATCAGCACCTGCAAAGAGGCGGTCGGTGAGCAACCATCCGGTATCGGCACCACGATAAAGACCCTGGCGAATCACCTCGCCAGCACGTGGAGGACCCATCGTCAAAATACCAACTGTAGAACCTGGATTCTGCTCCTTCAGACGAAGAGCCTGCTCCAATGCGTTCAAATCTTCAGGATTGAAGATAGCAGGAAGAACTGCACGATTGACAGTGCCTTCGGCAGTCATCGCGTCCTTACCCACATTTCTTGTGTCAGGTACTTGCTTGGCAAGTACTACGATTTTTAAACTCATATTAATTATTGGTTATTGTTATAATATTCTAAGTTTGTTAGTGCTCGGTGCTCAAGTTGTCCTCTGCAAGTTCGTGTAATTCGGACTTTCATTGTCCAATTTGGGACAAACACAGCCGCAAAAGTACCATTTTTTTGTCTTTTACCCAAATATTTCGGCATAAAATAGCACATTTTAGGAATGTTTGTGCGCAAAAGTGAATATTTGTGCAAGATTTTCTTGTGAGATTAGAATAAAAATTGTAGTTTTGTAGGCGAAAGAAACAAATTCTCATGAAGAGAATTTGCCAAATCAATAAGAAGCTTAAAAACAAACGATGAAAAAAGTATTTGTAAGTGGCTGCTACGACCTTCTGCATAGTGGTCATGTGGAATTTTTCCGCCAAGCATCCCAGTATGGAGACCTTTACGTCGGTATCGGCTCCGATGAGACCATCCTTGGCTATAAGCACCATAAGACTTTCTACCCTGAGCAGGAACGTCTCTTCATGGTGAAATCTATCCGTTATGTAAAGGATGCCTTCATCAACCAAGGAAACGGCATCATGGACTTCGTGCCAACGATAGATATTGTGAAACCAGACATCTTTGTGGTCAATGCCGATGGCAGCAGCGATACCAAACGCCAGTTCTGCGAGGAGCGTGGCATCGAGTATGTGGTGTTGGAGCGCACTCCTGCTGAGGGATTGACGGCTCGCTCTAGCACCGACATCAAGGACTCTACTTGCCAACTGCCTACTCGTCTCGACTTGGCGGGTACTTGGATCGACCAACCATACGTGAGCTGTTTTGCGCCGGGCTGGGCAATCACCATGTCGCTCGTACCTACCTTCGAGGTGCGTGAGCGTTGCGGACTTTCCACTTCCACTCGCAATATGATCAAGAAGATATGGCCAGTGAAGTTGCCTGACATGAATCCAGAGATTCTCGCCAAGCTCGTGTTCTGTTTTGAGAACGACCCTGAGCGCAGCGATGGCATCGTGAGTGGTGCGCAAGACAGCATCGGTATCTGTATGCCGGGACTCTGCCGTCATTATTACAATAACCGTTTCTGGCCAGAGAAGTTTGAGACTTGCAACGATGACGAGGTGCTCGACTGGTTGGAGAGCCATCTCTGCATGATTTCGATGGAGCCTCGCCGCCCAGGTTGTTCTGTGGTGGATGGCAAGGACATCACCGAGCCAAAGGTGAAGGCATTGGCAAAGGCTGCAGACGACTGTTGGAATGCCATCCTCGCCAAGGATTTCGAGGCGTTCGCTTCCGCCTTCAAGGCTTCGTTCGATGCCCAGGTAGCGATGTTTCCTGCCATGATTCAAGGTTGCGTGCAAGGATTCATCGATGAGTATTCCGTGTTGCCTGAGGTGCATGCTTGGAAGATGCCAGGAGCAGGTGGCGGTGGCTATCTCGTGCTGGTAGTGGATGACGTGAAGGCGTTCCGTGAGAAGCATCCGGAGGCCATCGAATTGACGATTAGAAGAAAATAAAAATATGAGTAAGATAGTAGATAAGAAATATCTCTTTTCTTTCGCCCTGGTGGCCTCCTTGTTCTTCTTTTGGGGATTTGCCCATAGCATCCTCGACATCTTGAACAAGCATTTCCAGGACGCCTTGGTTATCTCTAAGTGGCGTTCGGCATTGGTGCAGGCGATGGTGTATGGTGGTTATTTCATCATGGCGTTGCCTGCTGGAGCCATCATCCGCAAGTGGGGCTACAAGGTGGGAGTCATCACGGGCTTGATGCTCTATGGCATCGGAGCCTTGCTCTTCATTCCGGGAGAGAGCTTGATGTCGTTTGAGTTCTTCTTGGCTTGCCTCTTCGTGATAGGATGCGGACTGACTTGCTTGGAGACGGCGGCTAATCCCTATGTGGCAGTGCTTGGCGATGAGGCTACAGCCCCTTCACGATTGAACCTCGCCCAGTCGCTCAATGGCTTGGGATGGATTGTCGGTCCACTCGTGGGAGGACTCGTGGTCTTCAGTGGCGAGGATGGCAATAGCGGTTCGGTCTCTTTGCCATACGCCGTCATCGGTGTCATCGTGCTGATTGTCGCCTTTGTCTTCTCTCGCATCCAGTTGCCTGAGATAGTGGAACAACAACAAACTCTTATATATAATAAGGTGGAGCCATCCTTGTGGCATTCCTCCGTCTTTGTCTTCGGTTTGGTCGCTCTCTTCTTCTATGTGGCAGCACAGACGGGCATCAATAGTTTCTTCATCAACTATGTGACGGAGAAGGTGCCAACGGTATCTTCCAGAACAGCAGCCTTGTTGCTCTCCTTTGGCGGCATGGGCTTGTTCTTCGTGGGCAGACTATTGGGCAGTTGGCTGATGAATCGCATCCAGGCGAGTAAGGTGCTCTTGGCATGTGCCATCGGTGGCATCCTCTGCATGGCATACGTGATTTTGGGTTCAGGCATCTCGGCGTTGGTGGCATTGGTGCTCACCTATCTTTGTGAGGCGACCATGTTCCCTACGATCTTTGCCTTGTCACTCAATGGCTTGGGTGTCAACGAGACGAAGCGTGGCTCTTCCTTCCTCATCATGAGTATCGTGGGAGGAGCCATCGCCCCAGTGTTGATGGGTGTGATAGGCGAGACCAACATGGCTATCGGCTTCATCATCCCGCTCATCTGCTTCATCGTCGTCGCCTTGTTTGCTTGCAAGCTGCTGAGATAAAATCAGCTAAGCAGGCTTTATCGTGTGTCTTATTCAAAACTCTTCAGGCGAGCGATGTACTTGCCTAGGATGTCGAACTCGATGTTCACCATGGTGCCAACCTCGATGTTGCAGAAGTTGGTGTTTTGACGGGTGTAAGGGATGATGGCGACGGTGAAGGTGTTGTCGGTAGGTTCGCAAACGGTGAGTGATACGCCATTCACGGTGACACTGCCCTTATCGACGGTGAAGTAACCCTTGCGAGCCATCTCCTTGTTCAACTCATATTCGAAGGTGAAGTAGGTGGAGCCATCGGCATCCTTCATGGCGATGCACTTGGCGGTCTCATCTACATGCCCCTGCACGATGTGACCATCCAGTCTGCCGTTCATCACCATCGAGCGCTCCACGTTCACCTTGTCGCCCACCTGGAGCAAGCCCAGGTTGCTGCGGTCGAGTGTTTCCTTCATCGCCGTTACGGTGTAGGTGCCGTCCTTGATTTCCACCACGGTGAGGCACACGCCATTGTGGGCAACGCTCTGGTCGATGCTGAGTTCATCTACGAAAGAACAAGACAGGGTGAAGTCGATGTTCTCTTTATCATGCTTGATAGCCACGACGGTGGCCATCTCTTCTACGATTCCACTAAACATATTATTCTCTATTAATGATTTGGCTGCAAAGTTATGAAATTTGCGCCAAGTCACCAAACAATTTAAATCACTTTCACCCTTTTCTTTCCTTTTCTTCCATCCACCACGATCTTTTCGAATATAATCGCTGGGTCGTGAGGTGTGAGTGTGAGCGTGTGGATGCCGTCTGACAATGCAGGCAACTCCAGCTCAATCACCTTGTCGATGATACGGGTGGCGATGGTAGGATAATAGAGGTTGTAGATGTTCTCCGGCTTCTCGTTCAAGTCCTTGTTGAAGTTGACTTGGATCGGGGAAGCGCCATCTAGGCTGACACTATACGTGAGACCGCCCTTGTTGAGATAATCGAGGGTCGATTTCGTGATGATGTGGAGGCGAACCTTCTTGCCGGGCTGGCTGGATGCCTCGCCATTCGATGCCTTGCCATGCGAGGAGGTCATCTTAAACTTATATGTGATGCTGGCTCCCTTCACGCTTTGGGTGTATGGCATCAAAGTCATGCCGGCAAGGCTCTTGCCCATGAATGGAATCTTCGTCCATTTCGCTTCTGCATCGGTCTTGCTGAAGAAATATGGAGCCTCGATGCTGACCACGCCGTTTTCATCCGCGATGACGTTGCCGCCTTCATCAGCCTTCTCTATGCGATGGAGTGGAGGACAGGTGTCTTTCTCGAAATCATCGTTCCAAGAGGTGTAACCGATGTGCTTCTGGATCATCATGCCATTCCATTTGCCGTTCGACATCTTGTGATTGTAGAAGTCGCAAAGTTCGGCATCTCGCTTGAAGAGACGCTCGCATTCGTCTGCCCACTCATTGGCTAGTGGGTTGCCTTGCTCATAGTACTTGTGGTTCAGAGCCTGGGCGAAGTACATCTGATGCAAGTTGCTCATCACCTCGATAGGGAAGAGGATGAGTTGGCGATAGGCATCGTGGTAGGCGGTAGGGAGCGTGTTGTATTGGCGAAGGGCATCTGCCTCTAGCTTGAGATATTGGTTCACCACCTCCTGCCATTCGCCGCTCTCTAGGTCGTATGTGTCTTTGTCGAGCATCTCGGCGGTGCAACGACCATTGTACTTGCAGATGAGGTTGAGAATGCGGGCTGCCTCCTCGGCTTGCGACTTACCAAAATGTTCGCTATCAGCTTTGCCAAAATAATCGCTATCAGCTTGCTCCTTCCCTAAGCCATCATTGCTTGAAGGTCTAGCTCCACCAAACTGCTGCATACAGAAGTCACGGGTGTGGTCGGTGATATGCTCCACGGAGTATTTGTGTGGATTCCACGCCATGTCCATGAATTGGCTGATAGGATATTCCATCGGTTTGAGGTCGCCCACGTTGAGAATCCAAAGACGGTCGATGCCATTCTCGTAGGCGAGGGTGAGCTGTTCCCATGGGTTCTGCACAGGTGTGACGTTGAGGAACTTGGTGTTGCGAGGAGCACCTACGTAATCGACATGGTAGTACAAGCCCCAACCACCCTTGTGCTTGCGTTCTTGGGCATTGGGCACTCGGCGCACATCGCCCCAGTTGTCATCACATAACAGGAGTGTCACGTCGTCAGGAACCTTCATTCCCTTGTCGTAATAATCCAACACCTCTTTATATAAAGCCCAAACCTGTGGTGTCTCGCTTGCTTTCTTGCCGGTGACGTCAGAGATGATTTGGCGTTGGTCTGCGATGATTTGCTGCATCAGTTTGGTGTCGGCATCCTCGCTCATAGCCTCGTCTCCATCGCCACGCATGCCGATGGTTACGATTTGTTCGGTACCCTTCATGCGTTCGATTCCCTCACGGAAGAACTTTTGCAAACCTTGCTTGTTCTTCTGATAGTTCCAGGCACCCCAACCCTCACGATTGCGTGCATATTCCTGGTGGTTGCGAGCCATCGGCTCATGGTGGGAGGTTCCCATCACGATGCCCATCTCGTCGGCGGTCTTCTCGTTCTCAGGGTCATCGGCATAGAAAGCCCATCCCCACATGGCAGGCCACATCATGTTGCCTCGCAAGCGGAGCACCAGTTCGAATACTCGCTGGTAGAATCGGTGGTCGCCATATTCCGTGCCGTAGGTGTTTTTCACCCAAGACGTGAGGCAAGGAGCCTCGTCGTTGAGGAAGATGCCACGATAGCGCACGGCTGGTTCGCCATCGGTGTAGATGCCCTTGTTGACGAAGATGGAGTCGTGGTGTTCGATAGGCACGTCAGCCCAGTCGTACCAAGGCGATACGCCCATCTGCTGAGAGAGTTCGTAGATGCCATAGATGGTGCCACGGCGATCGCTTCCGGCAATGACCAGTTGACCGTCGATGAGGGTGATGATGAATTTCTCGTGCTTGCCTTGGAGGAGCTTGGCATCGAGGCGACGTAGCTTGACGAGGCGGTCGATGGCGGCGGAGTGCCCGATGGTACCCACGAGGATATTGGCTCTAGGGGCATTTCCCTTGCTCGATTTGGAGGCGCTCCCTTTGCTCGATGTGGTGAAGTCGGTGATGATGGAGGCAGGGCTACCACTCACTTTCTGTATATCCTTGATGAGGGCTTGAACGGCGTAGCTCACTCCTCGGCAATCGTTATGGTCGAGGTAGATTTGTACCTGGTTGTCGGCATTGAGGAGCAGGTCGCCTTGTTGGAAGGAGACAAACTTGTCGGCGGCGGAGAGGCTGAGCGATGAGAGCAAAGCCATGCCGAGGAAAACATTCTTCTTGATGTTGTTCAGACCATTCTTCTTGATGTTGTTCAGAATCATTGTTTATTATTTGAATATTTTTAGTTATCTTTGATGATGAGAAGAAATCTCGGTTGCAAAGGTAGCATAAAAGAATGAGAAACCTACTTTCTGGCGTAACACTTTGTTTTCTTTTTGTTTCTTCAAGAGAAGAAAACGTGATTTTTGGAGTCTTTTCCGTCAAAAACGACAGAATCGGCTAGAATTTCTCCCTTTTCTTTTGTGGGTTCGTTGGAAAATTGTAATTTTGCAATCGGGTGTCATCATACACCTATTTCGCATGATGCGGAAGAATCTATTCAGTCATATAAATCTAACAATCAAAAAAATGAAGAAGCAATTATCAACGGTTCTATTATCGTTGCTTGCCTTGGCTCCAATGCAAGCGCAGAATCTACAGAAAGGAAATTATGGTTATCTCTATTGCCACATGAGTGACAAGGGGGAATATACAGCTTTCGCCATTTCTCGTGATGGATACAATTATCAAGACATCAATGAGGGCAAGGCGATCTTCGACCCCAAGGAGCATGCTCGTATCGAGGGTGGAACTCGTGATGCCTATATCACCCGTGCCCATGATGGGAAGGGCTACCTGATGGTGACCACCGACATGTGTGTTGCCAAGAGCCACAAGTGGGACAACTATGGCATCGACTTGCTTCGAAGCGATGACTTGATTCATTGGAAGAGCGTCACCTTCGACTTCCGCAATGGTATGGCCAACTTCTGTGATGCAGGCAAGGCGGAGTCGCCTTACAAGAACTGGGAGACCATCAATCGTGTATGGGCCCCTCAGATATTTTGGGACCCAGACTTCGTGTGGGAGAATGGCGAGAAGGGCGGATATATGATTTATTACTCCATGCTCAACCGTCCGGAGGAAAAGTACGACCGCATGTATTATAGTCATGCCGACAAGAGTTTCACCAAGATTACGACCCCTCGCTTGCTTTTCGATTGGGGCTATGCCACCATCGATGCCGACATCAACTATCTGAAGAGCGATGGCTTGTACCACATGCTCATCAAGAAGGAGGGTGGCAAGCGAGGCATCTTCACGGCTACGAGCAAGTACCTGACTCATGGTTGGGGTGCTCCTGTGGATGACGACTATGTGAGCTTCGAGGGCAACAAGATGACTGAGGGCAGCAGCGCCTTCCAGTTGATAGGCGACGATACCTGGCGTGTGGCTTACATCCAGTACAGCGACCATCCTAAGCATTATCGCATCTGCAAGGCCGACAAGTATCTCCGCAATTTCTCCGACCCTGTCGATATCAAGGGCGTGACGGCTCCTCAGCATGGTAGTTTCATGCGCATCACCAAGAAGGAGTACAATCGACTCGTGAAGTGGGATCGGGAGTTGAAAGCTGGGAAGAAATAAAATATAGTCGCTCGAATGCCACGGCATTCGAATAAAAAATCGAATAAAACATCGAGTAAAATAAATAAAAACATTCGAATAAAAAAGAAGCCTGCTTATCCTTTCGGACGAGCAGGCTTCTTTTTTATTCGAGTTTCGTTTTGGGGAATTCTATTCCTCCATAAACTTCTTGGCAGCTCTGAGCTGGTGTCTCATCACGCTCAGGAACTCCTGGCTCTCCTGGAGCACGTTGAGATATACCAAGGAGATTTGCATCAAGGTGTTGTCCTTGGTGTGCTGGATGCGGTCGATGTGCTTCTTGCGCACTACGCTCAACTCGTCCTTGCAAGCATCTGCCTCGGCAAGAATCTCACGATAGTTCTCGTAGCGGTCGGTCTCTATCTGCTCTGCCGTCATCTTCATCAAGTCGTTGATCTTCTGACGGATTGGCGCAAACTCCTTCACGTACTCCTCAGGCAGAGGGTTGAAGTTGTTATCGACATGTTCCTTGATAGGGTCGAGCATACGACGAAGAGAGTAGATGAACTGCTGGTTGCTGTTGGCACCGAGGTGGAACCAAGTGTTGCGCTCGATGGCAACCTCCATTGGCGAACGTTTCAGTCCGAGCATCTCCTGGCGACGGAACTTCTTCAGCATGTCTTGCTCCTTCTTCAACTCCTTGTTGGCGTGGCGCAAGTCACGAGTGTTCTCATTGGCAAGACCATCCATGATGAGGTTGAACTCCACGAGGGCGAAGCGGCACACATAGCTCTGGGTGCGAGATACCTGGCGGCGAAGCAACTCCCATACGATCTCTGGGTCGCGAGAGCGCATCATGAGTTGGAAGGTGCTGCCCCTGCTCACTTCCTTCTGTTTCTTGTTGTACTGGATGTTGCTGCGGATGAGCATGAAGATGACGAGGGCGATGAAGGCACTCTGAACCACGATGCCTCCGAAGTGCATGGCGAGACATACTACGGCACAAGCGAAGAATGCCACACCAGCGGTGATAAACCATCCACCGATCACGCTCAATACACCCGTAACACGGAACACGGCGCTCTCACGGCTCCAAGCACGGTCGGCGAGCGAAGAACCCATTGCCACCATGAAGGTGACGTAGGTGGTGGAGAGAGGCAACTTGAGGTTGGTACCGATGGTGATGAGCATGGATGCCAAAACGAGGTTGACGGCTGCGCGAACCACATCGAAGGCTGCACTCTCCTCCAGCTCCACATCGTTCTTGTTGAATCGGCTGTTGATCCAGTTTTTCAAGCCCTGAGGCAAGAAGTGGTTGAGCCAAGAGTCGGCGTTTTGGCAGTTGCGTACGATGACACGAGCGGCAGAAGAACTACCAAACATCTCGTCGCCCTCGTCCTGGCGGCTCAAATCCACGGAAGTCTTGATCACGTTCTGAGCCTTCTTGGAGGTAGCCATGGCGATAATCATCACGAAGCCAGCGATGAGCAAGAACACTGGGGTGGTCTTGGCACTCTCCATCAGTGATGTCATCATGAAGGCATCAGGAGCGGCGCCATTGGCATTCGCCATATAGTCTTGGTAAGAAGAGAGACCAGCGAGAGGCACACCGATGAAGTTGACGAGGTCATTGCCGGCGAAAGCCATCGCCAAGCCGAAGGTACCCATCAAGACGGTGAACTTGAAGATGTTGATGCGGCAGAGGTGCAAGAACTCCATCACGATGGCTGATGCCACGAAGGTGACGACGAGGAGCATGCCGATGTTGTCCTGGATATAGTCACGCCACTCAGCTGGCAGGTAAGGACTCTTGCCCAAGCCCTTCATGAAGATGAAGTAGGAGAGGGCGGTGAAGGCGATGCCACCGAAGATGGCGATGGAGTAGCGGCTGTGCTTCTTATAATTGAAGGTGAATACGACACGTGAGATCCACATCACGATGACGCCGAAGAAGAAGGCGATGGCAACGGATGCGAAGATACCGATGATGACCTCCAATGCCTTGTCGCTATTGAGCAGCACGCTGTAGTTGAGGCTTGGGTCGCCCCACATCTTCAGGGTAGAGAGGATGAAGGCACCGCCGAGCAACTCAAACACCAAGGACACGGTGGTGGAGGTAGGCATACCGAGCGTGTTGAACACATCAAGGACGATGACGTCGGTCACCATGACGGCTAGGAAGAGCGTCATCACTTCCTCGAAGGTGAAGTGGTCCGGGCTCATGATGCCGTGCCGGGCGATGTCCATCATTCCCGATGACATGATGGCTCCGAGAACCACACCGCAGGATGCGATGATCAGCACCGTGCGAAACTTTGCCACCTTGGCACCGATGGCAGACTGCAGGAAGTTGACAGCATCATTGCTGACTCCCACGAAGAGATCAAACACTGCCAGACAGAGCAGGAAGATCACGATACAAAGATAAATCGTACTCATATTTTTTTCTTAATAGATATTTCTCGGCTGCAAAGGTACGAGGTCTATATTACAAGCGATTTAAACAGATGTTACAATCTTGTGAAAAGTGAAGAACTCTTCACTTTCTCGATGAGTCCATCCACGATGCTGTCGGCGAGCGAGATGTTGGGCACCATGATGCTCTCACATTGCAGGTACTCGCTTGCCTTGATGAAGATCTCGGCGGCAGGGATGATGACATCGGCACGGTCTTCTTTCAACGAGAAGGAGATCTCACGCTCCTCGATGCTCAAGGGTTGCATCATCGTGTAGAGACGCTTCAGCTCGGCGAGCGTGAGGTCCTTCGAGTTCTTGCTGTGGCGAGCCAACTTGTTGAGCTTGTTGATGTTGCCACCCGAACCGATGATGCGGATGTTGCCGTATTCCTGGGCATATCGGGTGAGGTTCTCCTGGAAGAGTCGCTCGGCCTCGGCGGTCACCTTGCCGCTGAGCATACGGAGGGTTCCCATGTTGTAGGAGTAGCTCTCGGCGAGCACGCCATCGTGGATGAGCGATACCTCGGTAGAGCCACCGCCCACGTCGATGTAGGCGAAGTTGCCCTCGTTGCTGCCCGTCTTCTCCAGTAGGTTGTTGAAGAGCAGCTGTGCCTCTTCCTCGCCCTTGATGATTTCGAGTTTGATGTCGGTTTGCTTCTCTATCTTCTTGAGTATCTTCTTGCCGTTCTCGGCATCACGCATCGCCGATGTGGCGCAAGCCCGATACTCATCGACATCGTTGAGTTTCATGAATTGCTTGAAGCCCTTCATCATGCGGAGCATCATCTTCTCTCTCTCCTTCGAGATCTTGCCGAGCGAGAACACGTCCTTGCCCAGGCGCAACGGGATGCGGATGAACATCACCTTCTTGATTCTGTCTTCCTCACGCACCGCCTCCGGGTTGAAGCGCTTGATGAGGAGTCGTGCTCCATTGGAGCCTATATCTATTGCTGCAAAAGTATTCATTTCTTGTATTCTTTATATAGTTCTTCTTGGCTTCTGAAGGTAGGGCCCTCCACGAAGGCATTGGTGCCCTTGCCATCCACCACTCTGCCATTGGTGGTGTCACGCATGCCATAGGCGACGGTACGGAGGAGGTCGGCTTGCAACTCCTCGTCATACACCGGTGTCATCACCTCGATGCGGTTGAGCAGGTTGCGAGGCATCCAGTCGGCGCTGCCGAGGAAATAGCGAGGTTTGCCACCGTTGGCGAAGATGAGAATGCGGCTATGCTCCAGGTAGCGGTCGATGATGCCTACGCAATGGATGTTGTCGCTCAGACCCTTGAAGCCAGGTACGAGCGAGCAGTTGCCCCTGATCACGATGTCTATCTTCACGCCAGCCTTGGAAGCCTGGTAGAGCTTTGCCACCATGTCGGTGTCGGTGATGTGGTTGATCTTGATTTTCACCCAAGCCTCCTTGCCCTCGTTGGCGTTCTTGATCTCGGTGTCGAGCATGCGCAGGATGCGGCTCTTCATGGAGTTAGGGGAGACGAGCAACTCATTGAAGCGGAACGGCGAGAACGGACGGTCGATGAAGTCGAATACCTTCGCCACCTCGTTCACGATCTTCGGGCGGGCGGTCATCATCAGGTAGTCGGTGTAGATCTTGGCGTTGCCCTCATGGAAGTTGCCCGTGCCCACGCAGGCGATGTTGCTTTTCTTCGACTCGATGTAGAGCAGCTTGCTGTGTATCTTCAAGCCCTCCACGCCGAAGATGACGTTGACGCCCTCTTCCTGCATGCGCTTGCTCCACTTGATGTTGCTCTCCTCGTCGAAGCGAGCCAGGAGCTCTACCACGGCGGTCACCTTCTTGCCATTGCGTGCGGCGGTGATGAGCGCCTTCACCACCTTCGAGTCCTTGGCGAGACGATAGAGGGTGGTCTTGATGGCTTTCACCTCTGGCTTGGTCGCTGCCTCGCGGAGCACACGGATGTAGCCGTTGAAACTATGGTATGGCACGTGGATGAAGCGGTCTTTCTCACGTATCTGGTCGAGGATGCTCTCATTGGAGAGGAACTCAGGCTTCATGATAGGAGTCCACTTCTCATATTTCAGTTCCTTATGCCCGCAGTCAGGGAACGACATCAAGTCCTTGTGGTTTTGGTATCTGCCACCAGCGAGCGAGGTGTCCAGCTCCTTGGTGTTCAGTCGCTCACGCAGTTTCTTCTGCATCTCCTTAGGCATCTCTCGGTCGAAGATGACACGCACAGCCTCGCCCTTCTTTCGGCTGCTTACGCCGAGGGCTATCTTCTCCATCGTACCGAAGTCGGCATCGTTGTCCATCTCCATCTCGGCATCCTTGGTAAACTTGAAGGAGTAGGCGCAGTAGATGCTCTCCTTGAAGCCGATGAAGACGAGTGGCAGGCAGAAGCGCACCACGTCGTCGAGGTACATGATGTTGTCGAAGCCATCGCTGGAAGGTATCTTCACCCAGCGTCCGAACACACGGTCGGGCACCTTGACGACGGCATATTTCTTCTTGCCCTTGTCGTCCTTCTTGCCCTTGTCGTCCTTCTTGCCCGATTTTTTGCCTTCTGGCTTATCCTCTCCTTCTCTCACCTCACGTTTCTCTACGATGAGGTAGATGCGGTTGTCTTCGAGTACCGACAGGTCGTCTATCTCCGAGAGCCAGATGGGGTTGACGGAGCCGTTGAGCTTGTCGTAGAAGAACTGGGTGAGAAACTCCTTCTGTTCGTCGTTGAGGCCTGTTTCGGAGACAAGGCGAATCTTGTGAACTTCCAGTTCGCTGAAAACGTTATCCACCGCCTCAGTGTATTCCTTCGAATAGCTTTCATTGAGCTTGTTGATGGTTTTGAGGGTTTTCTTGATTTGCAGTTCGGTATCTTTGTCGAGTTTGCGGTCGAGCATACGGTTGAGCGAAGCCACACGTACACGGAAGAACTCGTCGAGGTTGTTGGAGTAGATGCCGAGGAAGGAGAGACGCTCTATGAGGGGGACGTACTCTTTCTCAGCCTCTTGCAGAATACGATGGTTGAAGTACATCCAACTGATGTCTCTTTCCACGTATGCTTTTTTCATGATTTCAATCTTTGTCATAGCTGTGCTTTTTTCAGGTTTTTCTTTGGGGCGGTTTTCTTGTTATCCTTCTTCTCATCCTTCTTGGAGTCGGTCTTTACTTCTTCTTTCTTAGAGTCAATCTTCACCTCCTCTTTCTTATCATCCTTTTTGGAGTCTGCCTTCACCTCTTCTTTCTTATCATCCTTCTTGGAGTCTGCCTTCACCTCTTCCTTCTTCCCGACAGCCTCGATGACGATGAAGTCGGTGTCACCGTCGATGTAGTGCAAGGCCTTGCGGAAGGTCTTGGCAGAGCCAGCAGGCACGATGATGTCGTGGAGCTGGTCGCAATCATCGAAGGTGTGGCGGCTCAACTTGCTTGGTACGCCAGCGAAGGTGATTCTCTTCAGTTTGTCACACTCGGCGAAGGCGTAGCTCTTCACCTCCTTCACGCCAGCAGGGAGATAGACGTTATCCAGTTCGTCACAATCATAGAAAGCATCGTGCTCGATCTCCTTTACGGTGCTGGCGATGATGACATTCTTGAGTCGCTTCTTGCCTCGGAACGCCATTTCGCCGACGATCTCAACCCCCTCTGGGATGGTGAAGCTAGCCTCGTTGCTCATGCAATAGACGAGGCGTTTCTTGTCGGCGGAATATACAGCGTCGCCGTCAAACTCAAAATTGTCGCTGTCGATCTTCTGCAAGGCAAGGTTGAGCACTAGGGTTTCAAACTTGCCTTCCTTCTTGGAGGCCTTCTTCTTGAGAATCTCCAAAACTGCTTTCTTGTTCTCTTTCATTTATATAAGTATTAATGATATGCTTGTCCGCTAGAAAAAGGTGTCGAAAACATCTGTTTCTTTTCGGTTGCAAAGTTACGGCGATAATTCCGAACTGCATCGCAAAAGAGATTACATGTTTGTGACGATGATGTTACAAGCCTGTTTTCTTCGTTGCATTTGTGTTACAGTGAATTTTGACATCGTTTTGTAACATCCGTGTCGCACAAAAGAAACATTTTATAGTTAATTTTGCACCCGAACTTTAAAGGTATATAAAAAATGAAGAAGATGTTCTTGATGGCGGCACTCTTGATGGTGTCGATGGCATCGGTGAATGCCCAGGAAGAGGAAAAAGTGGACAAGACGCCTAAGATAGGCGGTACCATCCGCTCTAAGTATGAATACCAAACCGAGGAAGGGGAGGGCAGATTCGAGGTGCGCACGGCTCGTGTCAACGTATCGGGCAAGGTGACCTCGGCGGTGAGCTACAAGGCTGAGATCGACCTCTGCGACGAGGGCAGCATCAAGATGCTCGATGCCTATACCCGCATCACCCCATGGAAGACCCTCCAGCTGACCATCGGTCAGGAGCGTGTGCCATTTACCATCGATGCGCATCGCTCGCCTCATCAGCAGTACTTCGCCAATCGCTCTTTCATCGCCAAGCAGGTGGGCAACGTGCGTGACGTGGGTGCCGAGGTGGGCTATACCTGGAACGTGGGCTTCCCTATCGTGGTGAACGCCGGTGTCTTCAATGGCTCAGGCTTGACCCACCAGAAGGACTACTGGACCAAGGGCGTCAACTATTCCGCCAAGGCGCAGTTTCTCTTCCCTAACGTCAACCTCGTGCTGAGCACGCAGAAGATCAAGCCATCCGATGTCACGGTCACGATGTATGACGCAGGTTTGACGTTCCATCGTGGAGGTTTCATCGCCGAGGCTGAGTACCTCTACAAGCATTACTCCAAGCATGCCTTCCACGATGTCCACGCCTTCGATGGCTTCGTATGCTACGACTTCCCTATCGTGGCGAAGAAGTCGTTGGTGAAGAAGATTTCCCCATTGGCTCGTTACGACTTCATGAGCGACCACAGCGATGGCACTCGCTATGATGCCACCGATGATACCCCAGGCGCACTGAAGGTGAACGACTACAAGCGCCATCGTGTGACGGGTGGTGTCACCATCAGCCTCGCCAAGCCTTTCATCTCCGACATCCGCATCAACTATGAGAAGTATTTCTATCGCAAGGGTGGTGTGGCAAAGACTTCCGAGAAGGATAAGTTCGTCATCGAATTCATGACGCGCTTCTAGTTTTAAAAAGTAAAAAAGTAAAAAGGGTAAAAGGGTAAATAGGTAAAAAAGTTAGGACTGAAAACGCTTTTAATATCGATAGTATAAATTTTCGGACGTGTCCCAATCTCTCTCTTCGGTCAGATTGTGGCACGTTTTTTTTGTTGCTTTCGGGAGAAAGTGTTACCTTTGCAAAATGAAACTAGATGGTTTTCAAATGAAACTAGATGGTTTTCAAATGAAACTAGATGGTTTTCAAATGAAACGAGTCAATATGGACCAATAGAAAAGAATGATAAAAATGAAAAAACTAGATCATATCAAGGCGATAGCCTTTGATGCCGACGATACGCTCTGGGCATTGCAAAACCACTTCGAGGACGTGGAGGACGAGTACTGCGACCTCTTGGCAGACTATGGCAGCAAGGAGGAAATCTCGGCTGCGCTCTTCGAGACGGAGTCGGGCAACATGGCTGACTTGGGCTATGGCGTGAAGGCCTTCATTATCTCGCTGGTGGAGAATGCCATCAAGGTGAGCGAGGGCAAGGCATCCGCTCGATTGATTGGCCGCATCGTGGAGGTGGGCAAGTCGTTGCTCCATGTCGATGCCAAGCCTTTGGAGGGCGTGGAGAAGACATTGGCGAAGCTGAGTGAGAGGAAAGAGTACCGCCTGGCAGTCTTCACGAAGGGCGAGCTGATGGACCAGGAAAACAAGTTGTGGCGTTCGGGCTTGCAGCGATATTTCGATGTGGTGAGCATCGTGAGCGACAAGACCCCAGAGGCTTATCGCCATCTCTGCAAGGAGTTGGAGGTGAGTCCGGAGCAACTGGTGATGGTGGGCAACAGCTTCAAGAGCGACATCGCCCCCGCCCTGAAGATAGGAGCCTCCGCCATCCACATCCCCTTCCACACCATTTGGGCGCACGAAAAAACGGAGGAGTTCAATCATGAACGCCTCCGTCGCATCTCCCATTTCGAGGAAATCTTGGAGATATTGTAATCTACATGCAGCTGGTCACTCCCAAGGTAGTGGCAATCGCTGTTAAGATGGAGATGGCAATCTGCAAGATGGTTTTCCAAGTGTCTTTCTTCATAATAGTAGTTTTTTAGTGGTTAATAATAGTATTTTTTAGTGGTTAATAATAGTTTTAGTGAGAAAGGAAGCCCCCTTTTCGGGGGGCTATCCTTTAGTACTCCTTGACGTTGTCCGATTCGCTACCGCTAGAGCTGCCGCCACCCTGTCCGGTGTTGTCGCCCTTGTTGCCGCCACCAGTGGTGCTAGAGTCGCCGCCAGTGGTGCTAGAGTCGCCGCCAGTGGTGCTAGAGCCGCCGCTAGTGGTGCTAGAGCCGCCGCTAGTGGTGCTAGAGCCGCCGCTAGGCTTTCCGCCGTTGTCACCGCTAGGAGTGTCACCGCCGTCACCTTCCTCGGTCACTTCACTGCCAAGGGCAGTAATCTTACACATCTTGCGAAGCTCGGTGTTGCTCCAGTTCTTGGTGTTGCGCACGATGAGGTGTACGCCAGTGATGCTGGAAGCGTTCACCTTCTCGGCGTTGTCCTCACCACGAGAGGTCATGCCGATGGAGAAGAGACCAAGGTCGGCGAAGCGTACGCTCTTGCCATCGAGGATGAGTTCCTGGAGGCAGTCGAGGGTGTCCATCAGAACACCGTGTACGGTGCCACGAGAGTAAGGCGAGTTGTGCTCTGAGATGTGGGTCACGAAGTCCTCGAACTCCATGGTTCGGTCTTGCACTGCGGTGGCATAAAATTTCTTCTTGCCAGCATCCTTGCCTACCTGAGGAGTGCGGCTTACCTTACGGTACTTCAAAGTTCCTTTCTTTGCCATAACATATTAGTCTTTAAAGGGTTAATATTAAATGATAAATGATAAATCACAAATGATAAATGGGCTACGCCTTGAGGGCTTGATGTTTTTAGTGGTTAATCTAGTTTGAGCTAGAAGCCTTTGTCTGGCGATTTATGCTTTATTCATTGTTATTTGTCATTTGATTACGATTGCAAAGGTACGACATTTTTCCCGTATCACCAAATTTCAGCGTGTGATAAGGGTCGATTTTCAGCAAGTGGGCTTTTTTCTAAATCTTAAATCATATTTTTCTTGCACGCTACCCATAGTTTTAGTCCTCGCAAGTCATAGTCTCATAGAAGCCCATCTTTTGTTTTTACATCCCCCATCTAAACTTATTCAGAGATATGATGTACCGATTTAGGGTAAAGAAGCGATGACAATGACAATTACAGTTCGATTTTCCGAGCCTATCCCTCAGATTGCGAGTCGGCAGAAAAGGGTAGAAGAAAATGTAAATATAATTTTATAATATATATAATATATATTATAACTTTCTCTTTTCACCTTTTTCCTCAACTGTACACCCTGCGGAATTTTAAACTGTAATTGTCATTGTCATCGCTTTTGCCAAATTGGTGAACGAACGTTAACGACTTTCATACGAATGTTAACGCCAAGAAATACCTCCCGAAATATTTGCCGTTGTCGGATATTTGCCGTACTTTTGCAAGTGCATAATATTGTGCGAAACTTTTAATTCCCAGATTTATGGCGGAATACATTAATCCACGTGTCGATTGGGCTTTCAAGCGCATCTTCGGCAGTGACGACACCAAGGAGTGTCTCATTACGTTCCTCAACGGAGTGTTTGAGGACGAGTTTGTAATCAAGGACGTGAAGCACCTCAAGACGGAGCAGACACGTCATCAAAAGCGAGAGCGAGGAGTCATCTTCGATGTGGCGTGCGAGACAAGTGACGGACGGCACGTCATCGTGGAGATGCAGAAGAAGGAGCAGCGTTATTTCGTGGATCGTGCGCTCTATTACTCCTCCAAGGCGATAGTGGAGCAAGCCCAGCCTGGCGAGTGGGACTTCCACCTGACACCAGTCTATACCGTGTGCCTCATGGACTTCATCGCCGAGACCGGCATCCCTTGCCAATTCAGAACCGACATCGGCTTCGGATTGCTCGAAGAGGAAGGTTCATCAGACAAAGTTGCTCGTGGGCATTCCGAAGAAGAAATGCATGAAGCTCAGGACGTCATCAAGTCGCAAGAACATCTTGGCTTTAAGCCGCAAGAGCAACTGATAGTGTCTGGCAAGAATCGCAAATCTCGCAAGGGAAAGACCGCAAAGCCCCCAAAAAGAAAAAAATGGCAACTTTCGGGCTTGCGATATGGCTTCGAGAAGATGAGAGTGGTGTTCTTGCAGTTGCCGCTCTTCGAGAAGAAGGAGCCTGAGTGTATGGAAATATTTGATTGTTGGATTTACGTATTGAACAATATGGAACATTTGAAAGAAATACCATTTTTGGACAAGTATCCCGTCTTCCGAAAGTTGGCGGCGATAGGTGATCTGCAGAAGCTCACTCCCGAGGAGCGTGAGTACTACGAGTACGACATCAAGGTGATGCGCGACCTCTATGCCACCGACAAGTGGGAGAAGGAGAAGAGACGCAGAGGCATGGAGAAAGCTTGGGCGGAAGGTATGGAGAAAGGCATGGAGAAAGGCATGGAGAAAGGTATGGAGAAAGGCATGGAGAAAGGGGATGCCGACAGAGCATTGGCTGATGCTAAGCGATTCCTAGACATGGGCTTCTTGCCGGAGCAGGTGGCAAAGGGTACCCAGTTGCCACTCGACATCGTCTTAGCGTTGAAAGCAGGAAAGATGAAGAACTGAAAACTACTATAGTGCAAGGACACATGCTCTAGAATATAGCAAGGACGAGACCGGGCGATGAAAATTGTCCGGTCTTTTTTTGCCCAAATATTTGGTGGTGTAAAATATATTATGTACCTTTGTCATCACGAAAATGAAACACCTGTTTCCCTTAAATCTATTTTGAGAGAGATGGATGCTCCACGAGTAGCATCACATTATTATTAACTAAAACAACAAATCAATGAAAAATCCTTTTGACTGGCACCACAGTCTTTTGTATGCAGACAAGAGCAGAGAGGAATATACGATGGAGAAAGAGGGCACGCTAGACCACCTTCTCTATCAGATGTATATGGTCGCCCATGACTCCGATGGGCTAAATATGAGCAGCGCTGTCAAGGCGCTTAACACCGCTTATTACTTGGCGGTGGCGATTTATAATACTCCACATGCGGAAGAAAGTAACAATGTTGGCACTCTGACCTATAGAAGAGTGCGTGACATCCTTGCGGAAGAACACTCTGATACGTGGGGGGATGTAACTGAGGCTGATATATTCCTAGTGAGATGGATGACATGGGCGATATTGAAATTGCAATCATCTAAGCCTGCTGGTCTTGATGCTTTCTTGGACAAATTCAAAAGCCTTATAGCATGGGATGAGAATCGTTATAGCAATGTAGATGATAGTTATGGCGATTTCTTTGGAAAGGAGCATGTCAAGAGTATGGAAAAGCAATGGATGAAGTGTGCTTTTGTGGAGGAATTACCAGGAATGATGGAAGAGGTGGGGGATGTCAAGTTTGATACAGACCTACAACCGAATGCAAGAATTGCTTTAGCTATTTCTGATGAGGTGTGGAAAAATCAAATCAGAGATTTGGAATTTGAGGAGTTGGAACAGTTACTGAGGCATTATCGAACAATAGATGAACAGCTTATGCTATTGAAGTTGTGTCAAAACAACGAGGAATTGTTTCAAGAAAGGGTCATCCACTGATGGAGTCATGTATCATTTATTGTTTAAGATATGGATTTAAGTGTATATCAAAATTTAGAAGAGAGAGTTAAGGCAGGAGAGTATTTACCTAAGGGAAATCTTGCCAAGTTGCCTGATATGCCTAGTAACTCAACGGAGGAAACCATTCGATTTTACGAAGAATGCAATCGTACATTGGAACTCTATAGGCAGAAGTTGCAAATCTATGAGGCGAGGGAGAAAACTGCCTCCCAACTATCCGATGCCGCTAATATGGTGGGCGAGGTTAACTTGAAGATAGCGAAGTTCAATACGGAGTTGTCAGATGAGTACGAGCAGTATAAAAAAGAATCTGCTGACAAGATTGATAGTCTTCGTGCAGATTTGGCAGAGTCTAAGGATATTTCAACCAATGCGCTCAACCGATGTGATGAGCTGGGTGAGCAAATCAAAAAGTTGGAGTCAGAGAAGAGACAACTGAAAAAGAAATTGGAGGAAAAAGAAGAGGAACTGGCTTATTATGAGTCTGACATTCCTAAGGGCTATATCATAGAAACGGATGATGGCGTATTGGGTATGTGCGCAGAGGAGAAGCTAGACTCCGCTCGACTAGCCGACTTGAAGGAGGAAAACGCCACCCTCAAGGCTATGCTTGCTGATAACGAGAACAAGGGCATGGTAGAAATGGCGCACCTCATGATACAGAATGGCATAGACTATCTCGCCGACGTGAAGAAAGTCTCTGACGATGACAAATCGAGCTTTGGAGAGAAAGTGCTGAAACATACCATTTCTGGAAAATGTGAAACCTATCTGGAACAGCAGGAGATAGACAAACTGAGAAATGCCATCGGACACATTACGGATAAGCGAGAGGAAACGCAAGAAATGTTGCAGAAGAAGGAAGAGGAGAATCGGGAGCGGATGGCGAGCGCCAAGCCAATCCATATTGGTACCGTGAAGCAAATGAACGGCGGACAAGGCACTTTCCAAGAGATAGACCATTCTACTGGTTTTCCCGATAAAGTGTTGGGGTGAAGCAATGACATTTATCCCGACAAATGATGGGATGAAGTGACGCCTGCCATGTATCAATAGAAATGTTTCGACCAGTACGGCTTGAAATCAGTTCGAAAACGAATCATCAAAATGCCAATACAATGAAAAAAGAAGAGATGGAAGATTTGATGAAACTCGTCAATCAATTTGGCGATTCATGCAGAATAGGGCAAATCAATCTAGGCAATGGGGTTTATGTGGAGAATGTTTATACTACAGGCTCTCCTGGACACTCGGAAAGGGATTCTTCTCAATGCCATGAAGGAAATGGAAGCTATGATACCATCGTGGATTGCGACTTGCAACCGAATGAGGCTACTCAATCGGCAAGCAGTGGCGACTCATTCCCAGAGAGCGAACTTGATACAACCTTGTTCAACTCTGCACTAAAAATAGACGAGGTGAAAAAAATGCTGGCTAAGCTTGTCTTGCCAAAACGTGAGAATCGCACGCTGAAAATCGTACATTGGTTTATCGTATGGAAGGTGTTCAGACATTATCGCCTCATACCCGAAGAAAAGACGCAAGCGAAATTCATCCGATGGGTCAAGGAGGTGTTTGGATGGGAATGGAACTCTAGCGATTTCAAAGGCTCGAACGTGCCTGATGCGGTAAGAACTACCCCGTTGAACAAATGGACCGTGGAAGGTCTCTCTGCCCAGAGACCTCAGGCAGAGGAATACATCAGATGGCGTGGCTTGCTCATCTCCAGGTTTATGGAGAAGTCTCCTAAGGGGCGAGTCGATTGCAAGGAGTCATTTTGCATCAGATGGTTTGATACAGGAGTAAGCGAAGATTGACTTCATATACCACATATACCATACTTCATGTACCTAGAATAAAAACTTCATATACCCTCATATACCGCTTTGGCATATGGGGGATTTTTTTATGCATTTCTTTGTTGTTCTTTCCTATCTTTGCAATGTCGAAAGAGAGACAGATGCATTTCTTGATGGGTAGGCTTCGATTTCGGCAAATCATTTTTAGTATTAACGATTTTAAAAGTAAAGAAAGGAACAAGAAAATGGAAAAAGTGAAAGTAGTGAAGCTCCTTGACAAGAAGAGTGGTGTGAGCCAGAAGTCGGGCAAGCCTTGGCAGTCTCGTGAGGTCTATTTGGAGTCGGTGCAGAACGTGATGCATCCTGAGAAGTACTTGGCTCGACTCTTCGGTGATGCGGTCGATAAGTTTAATGCCAAGGAGGGAGACGTGATAGGGGTTGTTATCCACCACTTCGTCAACGAGAAGGATGGGCGATACTTCAACGAGTTGAGCATCGTGGACTTCGAGAGCAATATACGATGAATCAATGAATAATGTACAAGGAATAATGTATAATGTGCAATGAATAATTTATAATTGGGCTTGCGCCTTAAAACTAGAAAAATTATGAACATTGAACTACAGATTTCGGACGAGGTATATAAGAACCTCTTGTCCAAGGGAAGCAGAGTAAGCGGCACCATCGCCCTGGTAAGCCCGAAGGAGGGCAACTTCAATGCTTGGAAGTCGCATCAAGATAAGCGTGAGGTGAGAAAGTTTATCAAGTTGCCGCATGGCAGAGCTAGCATCGGCAAGGAGAACGTGCGACTCACCCTCCGCATCGACCGAACAGAGACTGATGTGATGCCCGACTACGTGATAGCGAGCGAGAGTCAGAAGGCGAGTGATTTCGTTGTGAGCAACATCTGAGCCTCGCTCACTGATGTGATACGGCTCATGCAGATTTATATTCATTATTAATTCTAAGTTGTATAAATGTTTGGAATATCAAGAAGTGTAAGAAGTCGGGAGGTGCAGGTTTGCACCCCCGAACTTTTCCACCGAGCCATCAAGGGCAGCAAGGTGAGTTTGATTTGTGCCGAGATCGAGGATGCGCTGGAGAAGTTGCGCCGAGGGGAGTTGAAGAAAGATGAGTATGAGCGAATGAAGACCCAGTTGAAGTCGCAGCTTCCCATCCTCACGCCTCACGCCACCTTCAAGAATGGTCGCCGCCTCAATGCCGAGGCCATCCCGAGCGGTCTCTCCATCTATGACAAAGACCACATCCCCAATCCAAGAGGTTATTGGGAGGAGAAGCAGAAAATCCTCGCCCAGAAGTTGATTGCGGAGGATGGGACGGTTGTCGCAGAAGAGAATCAGGCAGAGAATGGAGGCTCGTCTTCCAAGCCAAAGTCGGTTCTCGACTGCATCTGCCTCGTGCATGTTACTCCTTCGACCGAAGGTTTGCGTTTAATCTTCAAGATTCCCAAGGGAATGACTTTGGCAGAGGCGCAGAAGTGGATGTCGGAGCAGCTAGAGGACAATGACTACGACTCTTGCGTGAAAGACTTGGCTCGACCATCCTTCCTCGTCCCCGAAGACTACATCCTCTATATCGACGAGGCGAAACTCTTTGAAGTTGCAAATACCTCTTTAAACATCAAGGAAGGCAGCGCAAGTGAATCAGAGGACCTCAAGCAAGGCAGCGCAAGTGAATCAGAGGACCTCAAGCAAGGCGGTTTACACCGCACAAACAATCGCAACTCTGTTGCGTCAAATGATAAAGGCGAGGGCTTTGATGCCCCGCCTACCTTAGAGCGAAGCGGTTCAGAGCGACGAGTAGGAGCGGTTTCCCCCTCTCCCCTGAGGGGAGAGGGCAGGGGAGAGAGGTGGAGCCCTCCTTATGAAGGAGGGACGGGGTGGTTGGGAAAAACTTCGGAAACGCAGTTTCCGCAAGAATACGCTGGCATTCCCTATGCCATCTTGGTCGGCAAGCTCGTGGAATTGCTGGGAGGCGAACCGCAGCACGGTTCGCGCAACACCTTCATTTTCACTCTCGCCTGCTACCTCCGCTACATCTGCGACGACAACGCCGATTGGGTGAAGTCGGTGATCCCCATCTTCGGCGAGGAACAGAGGCGAGCCTTCACCACCGTGGAGAGCGCCTGCGCTAGAAAACAGAGCCACGTGATGCCGAGCATCGTGCGCAAAGCCATCAAACTCTGCCAGGACGAGCTGGAGAAGGGGCAAGGCAAGAACTATGAGGAGGCTGACTTCGGTGACATCGGCAACCCCAACTCGTATTTCTATCACGTCAACGAACTGCCCACAAAGCTGCCTCGCCTCATCAAGCTCCTCGTCTCGAAGACGCCGAAGATGTATCAGCCAGCCGTATCGCAAGCCGTCTTCCCACCACTTGCCGCCCATCTCTGCAGCACTCGCTTCCGATATATCGACAATGTGGAGCATGAGGCCACGCTGATGTCTATCCTCTGTGCGCCTACGGGTTCGGGCAAGGAGTGCGTGTCGGAACCCATCAACCACATTATGGCTGACATCCGAACACGTGACGCAGAACAGAGAGCGAGAGAGAAGGCGTGGAAGGACGAATGCAACTCGAAGGGCTCCAACAAGGACAAGCGTGAACGCCCAGAGGGACTGGTAATCCAAGAGGTGAACATCGACATGACCAACCCAGCCTTCGTGCTCCGCATGAAGGAGGCGGAGCAGCATTTCCTCTACGCCAAGGTGAACGAGCTGAACCTCTTCGATGCCCTCAAGGGCAAGACCAACCAGCACTTCCGCATCATGGAACTCGCCTTCGACCTGGGCATCTATGGTCAGGACCGTGTGGGTGTGCAGAGCGTGACCGAGACGGTGAGGGTGAGGTTCAACTGGAACGCCTCTTGCACCCCGAAGAAATGCCGTGATTATTTCAGAAGGGTGGTGACGGATGGTCCGGTGTCACGTATCTCTTTCTCGACCATCGACCGCCGTCCTTGTGGCTCGGAGATACCGGTGTATGGCTCGTATGACGCTGCCTTCGATGAGGAACTTCGTCCGTACATCGAAAACTTGGTGAAGGCACGTGGCTTGGTCGATTGTCCGCAGGCTTTCAAGCTCGCCCAGAAGTTGGTGGGGGAGAATGCGGAGTTTGCCCGGTTGTCGCAGAACTATGTGTTCGAGAACCTCTCCTTCCGTGCCAATGTCATCGCCTATCTGAAGGCTTGCGTGCTGTATGTGGCGAATGGGATGAAGTGGGAGAAGAGCATCGAGGACTTCGTGAGATGGAGCGAGCGATACGACTTGTGGTGCAAGTTGAAGCTGTTTGGTCAGATGATATACGAGGCAGACAACGAGCAGGCGAAGACCGACAAGGAGTTTGTGTCGGGTCCGAAGAATCTCTTGCAGATGCTCCCCGATGAGTTCACGCTGGAGGATTATCTCAAGCTCCGCCGCCAACAGGGTTTCGAGGGAGATGACCGGAAGCGTGCCATGAATGCGATTAACCAATGGGTACATCGTGGATATGTGGCTCGGTTGACCATGGTGCCACCCTCTATGGGAGTCGCAGCAGAACAAGTTGATGACAATGACAATTACAGTTCGATTTTCCGCAAGTTGAAATTCCTCAATTCTTAATTATAAATTATAAATTATTAATTATCATGGAGATAGTAGTAAGACGCATAGCTAAGAAGAAAACCTATACGATAGGTCGCCTCTACATCCTGGAGGATGGGGAGGTGGAACGCAGGGTGGGTCCTGGCAAGCATCAGGAGGACAAGCGCATCATTCGCCACGACTTCGATACTGGGAAACTTGATGAGACTCATTACTTCTGCGATACGCTGGAACCTACTTGGCGCAACCTCCTGGGCATCGAACTCTCGCCCCAGGAGGTGGACGCAAGATACAGCCGAAAGTCGGGTGAGAAGGCACGCAAGGTGCCTGGCAAGACGGCGATTCCTGAGGGAACTTATCCCGTGTTGGTGTCGTGGTCGCCTAGGTTCAGGCGCTGGTTGCCTTTGGTGCAAGGCGTGCCGGGCTTCGAGGGCATCCGCATCCATGCAGGCAATTTCCCCGATGATACGCAAGGCTGCATCCTCGTGGGCATGAACAAGGTAGTGGGAATGGTAGTGGATTCTCGCATCTGGCTCAATCAGTTCATCAAGAGAATCCTAGACGCTAGGGAGAGAAAGGACGAGGCGATCTGGATCACCATCATCTGAATGATTATCATCAGAATGATTATCTGAATGATTACCATCAGAATGATTACCATCTGAATGATTATCTGAATGATGAACATCAGAATGCCCATCATCTAAAAATACCCCCTTCATTACGAGGCTCAAATCTCGAATGAAGGGGGAAATTTTTATAATTTATAATTTATAATTTATCATCTACTTCAGCTCTTTCTTCATCTTGTTGGCAGCCTTCATGGCGGCTGCACGGGCGGCGGCATTGGCAGCCTGGGCATTCGCCTTGCGATGGTAGCCCTGGACGTTGCCACGGCTGTCGCGAAGGGCTAGTGAGTCGCCCTTCATATAGACGAAGGAGAGGGTGTCGTAGGTCGTCTTCTCATTGAAGACTACACCATTGAACTCCTGTCTTCCCTTGACGAGGATGAGCTTGCCGTTGTAGGCGTGCCACTCCGTGTATTGAGGTACCTCAGGATATTCCACAGGGCTATCGTCCTCCACCGAGCTATTCGCCATCACGAAGCCTACCGAGCGAGCCTCGCTCATTCGCTTCAAGGTAAAACCATAGTCACGAGGAATCATGTAGGACTCCACGATGCTATCGGGCATGTTGGCGAGGATGCGAGCCTGCTGGCGCTTGGAGAGGTGGGTGACGTCACGCAGATGAGGCATCACCGGATAAGTCCAGGTAGCCTTGAGCTTGTCGAGATCGATCACCATGTCGGCACCATTCTTGTCATCCTTGTCGGTGCAAGGCATCACGCAAATCCAGTCGCCAATCTCGATGTCGCCAAATACCTGATGGTTGCGGGTGGCATCGAGGATGTTGTAACGGATAGGGTCGCCGCCTCCATTGGGAAGCAGGACGACGGCGGTGTCGGAGCAGCCCATGCACGCCAAACCATAGATCGCTTTGTCGCCCTTGGCAGGTTTCGACATGCTGATAGGCAGGTTGGTCTTCACCCTCTGTGGCTTCGGACCATGATGGCAAGACAGCATGGCAAGAGATGCCATGGTTATGATTAAAAGAGTCTTAATTTTCATTTTTGTCTTTTTATTTCTTTGGCAAAGGTACAACAAAATGCGATAAATACAAAATAAATCCCAAAAAGATTTTATTCTTTGAGAGAAAAATAGTACTTTTGCACAAAATAACAACAACAACTTTAAAAAGATATCATAAAATGCTGAGCAAGGATAGTAAGATTTATATTGCTGGTCATCATGGATTGGTAGGTTCCGCTATCTGGAACAACTTGAAGAAACGTGGATACAACAACCTCGTGGGCCGTTCTCACAAGGAGTTGGACTTGACTGACCAATATGCCGTACAGAAGTTTTTTGACGAGGAGCGCCCCGACGCAGTCGTATTGGCTGCTGCCTTCGTGGGTGGCATCATGGCCAACTCGCTCTATCGTGCCGACTTCATCATGCAGAACATGAAGATGCAGTGCAATGTGATCAGCAATGCCTACAGCCATGGCGTGAAGAAACTCCTCTTCCTCGGCTCTACCTGCATCTACCCTAAGGATGCGCCCCAGCCTATGAAGGAAGACGTGCTCCTGACTTCTCCGCTGGAATACACCAACGAGGAGTATGCCATCGCCAAGATAGCCGGACTGAAGATGTGTGAGAGCTACAATCTCCAGTATGGCACCAACTATATCGCCGTGATGCCTACCAACCTCTATGGTCCTAACGACAACTTCCACTTGGAGAACAGCCACGTGATGCCTGCCATGATGCGCAAGATCTACTTGGCGAAACTCATCCACGAGGGCGACTGGAAGAGCATCGAGGTGGATATGAACAAGCGTCCGATCAACCCTACCGACAAGCTGCGTGCCATCATCGGCGAGGGCAACGTGGATGGCAACAACGACCACGAGCGCATCTTGAAGGCGTTGGAGTTCTATGGTATATATAATAATAAGGTGGTGCTTTGGGGCACTGGCAAGCCTTTGCGTGAGTTCCTTTGGAGCGAGGATATGGCGGATGCTAGCGTTCACGTGCTCTTGAATGTCGATTTCAAGGACATCATCGGCATAGAGAAATACTCCTCCGTATTCTATGGTGCCAAGGTGGATGGAGCCGTTGACCGCAACAACTCTGAGGGTCGTGGTGGTGCCATCCCTTCGCTTGGCGAGATACGCAACTGCCACATCAACGTGGGCACAGGCAAGGAGCTGACCATCCGTGAACTCTCCGAACTCATCGTCAAGACCGTGGGCTTCGAGGGAACCGTGGAGTTTGATGCTGCCAAGCCAGACGGCACACCTAGAAAGCTCATCGACGTGAGCAAGCTTCACTCGCTCGGATGGACCCACAAGGTGGAGATCGAGGACGGCGTGGAGAAACTCTATGAGTGGTATCAGCAGAGCCTGAAAGAGTAAAATGGAAGAAAAGTCTTATTCTAAGATAAAAGAAAAATGGAAGTAATCAAGACTGATATAGAAGGAGTATTGGTGATAGAGCCTCGCATCTTCAAGGATGCCAGGGGCTATTTCTTCGAGAGCTTCTCGCAGAGGGAGTTTGACGAGAAGGTGGTGCCTATCTTGGGGCATCAGGTGAATTTCTGCCAGGACAACGAGAGCATGTCGTCCTATGGCGTGATGAGAGGTCTGCATTTCCAGCGTCCTCCTTTCACCCAGAGCAAACTGGTGCGTTGCGTGAAGGGTGCGGTGCTCGATGTGGCGGTGGATATCCGCAAGGGTTCGCCCACCTTTGGCAAGCACGTGGCGGTGGAGCTCACCGAGGACAACCATCGCCAGTTCTTCATCTCTCGTGGCTTCGCCCATGGCTTCGCAGTGTTGAGCGAGACCGCCGTGTTCCAATACAAGTGTGATGAGTTCTATCACCCAGAGGCAGACGGTGGCATCTCTATCCTCGACGACAGCCTTGGCATCGACTGGAAGATTCCTACCGACCATGCCATCCTGAGCGAGAAGGACACCAAGCACGACTTGCTGAAGGACTTTGATACGCCATTCGACATCAATGTTAGCTTGTACGAATAATTGAACTTCCGTACAACGAAATTTGTATTAAAATCATCAGAGAAAATGAATATACTCATAACTGGTGCCAACGGTCAACTCGGCAATGAGATGAGAATCGTTAGCCAAAATACCACAGACCGCTATATCTTCACGGATGTCAACCAGGTGGAGGGGCTTGAGACCACTTACCTCGACATCACGGATATGGATGCCATCAGAAAGATGGTGAAGGAGAATGACGTCAATGTCATCGTCAACTGTGCCGCATGGACCAATGTGGATGCTTGTGAGACCGATGAGAAACTGGCGGCGCTCGCCGAGAAACTGAACGCCGATGCCCCTGAGAACCTCGCCCAGGCGATGAAGGAGGTGAACGGATTGCTGGTTCAGATTTCCACCGACTATGTGTTCGGCAAGGAACCCTACAATGTGCCTTGCAGTCCGGAGCAGAAGGGCACGCCTACGGGCGTATATGGCACGACCAAGCTGCATGGCGAGCAGAAGATCATCGCCACGGGATGCAAGTATGTCATCATCCGCACGGCTTGGCTGTACTCTGAGTTTGGCAAGAACTTCTGCAAGACGATGCTCAACTTGACCGCCACCAAACCGCAGTTGAAGGTGGTGTTCGACCAGTGTGGCACGCCTACCTACGCCCTTGACCTCGCCAATGCCATCGTCACTATTTTAGATACGGTGAAGAAGGCGGAAGGCAATGCTTCTTCTGTAGGCAACGCTTCGGAAAGTACTGAGACTGGCAATGCCGAGAAATACGTGGGCATTTACCACTTCTCGAACGAGGGCGTTTGCTCTTGGTACGACTTCACGCAGATGATAGCGAGAATCGCAGGGCACACCGAGTGTGACATCCAGCCATGCTATAGCTCCGAGTTCCCTTCACCAGTGACTCGTCCGGCTTACTCCGTGCTCGACAAGCGCACCATCAAGGAGACTTTCGGCGTGAAGGTGCCTTACTGGATTGACTCGCTGGAGAAATGTATCGCCAATCTGAAGAAGACTTTTTAATTAGTAACAATCAAGACATTTCGAAATATGGCAAAAAGAAATATCGTTATCACAGGTGGTGCGGGCTTCATCGGCTCACATGTCGTTCGCCTCTTCGTGAACAAGTATCCTGAGTACAACATCATCAACCTCGACAAGTTGACCTACGCTGGCAACCTCGCCAACCTGAAGGACATCGAGGACAAGCCAAACTATAAATTCGTGAAGATGGACATCTGCGACTTCGATGCCTTCTATCAGTTGATGCAAGACGAGCACGTGGATGGCATCATCCATCTTGCCGCCGAGAGCCACGTGGATAGAAGCATCAAGGACCCTTTCACCTTCGCACAGACCAATGTGATGGGAACCTTGTCTCTGCTCCAGGCAGCCAAGACCTATTGGGAGAGCCTTCCTGAGGGTTACGAGGGCAAGCGATTCTACCATATCTCTACCGACGAGGTGTATGGCGCCTTGCAGATGACTCACCCAGAGGGCGTGCCAGCTCCGTTCACCACCAAGGCTTCGAGCGACAAGAACCATGAGGCTTATGGCGAGGAGTTCTTCTTGGAGACCACCAAGTACAACCCTCACTCTCCATACTCAGCCTCCAAGGCTAGTTCCGACCACTTCGTGCGTGCTTTCCACGACACCTACGGAATGCCTACCATCGTGACCAACTGCTCCAACAACTATGGTCCATACCAGTTTCCAGAGAAGTTGATTCCTCTCTTCATCAACAATATCCGCCATCGCAAGCCATTGCCAGTGTATGGCAAGGGTGAGAACGTGCGCGACTGGTTGTATGTGGAGGATCACGCTCGTGCCATCGACATGATTTTCCACAATGGCAAAATCGCCGAGACCTACAACATCGGAGGTTTCAACGAGTGGAAGAACATCGACATCATCAAGGTGGTAATCAAGACCGTGGATCGCTTGCTCGGCAGAAAGGAAGGCGAGGACATGGACCTCATCACCTACGTGACCGACCGCAAGGGACACGACATGCGCTATGCCATCGACTCACGCAAGCTCCAGAAGGAACTCGGATGGGAACCTTCCCTGCAGTTTGAGGAGGGCATCGAGAAGACCGTGAAGTGGTATCTCGACAACCAGGAGTGGATGGACAATGTGACAAGCGGTGACTATCAGAAGTATTACGAGAACATGTACAAGAACAGATAATAACATTTCAATCTCAGAAAGAATCAAAATAACAGTTATAACTTCAATATCAAGGATGACAAACAAAAATGCACATCATCTGCCAGCGTGGGCAGAAATCGAATATACGGCGTTATGCAAAAGCCCTTATCTGTCAACTCCATTCTTCGTGCCTAAGGAGTCGAAAGTGTTCCTTTGCAGAGAGGATGGAAGCAGAAAAGAGGCTAGAATCTTATACCTGGTCTTCAAGCCAGCTGATGCACCTGAGGACGCAGAGTGGGAAGACGACCCAGTGCCAGGTGAAATCCTAGTGTCGGTCTTGGGCGATGATGACGAGGAGGTGGAGCCAGTCAAGGCTGTCTTCCTCGACCAGGATGTAGAGGACTTCATCCAGGTGGTGGAGGAGGATGATGCTACCATCACCTTCGACATCGACTGGGACTATGGTGAGGTGAAAGTGGAGAAGTCGGAGAAGACTCGTGACGGATTCGTCTGCAAGAAGGAGGACTTCGGCGACGAGGGACTGCTTGTCACCTTGACTCCTGATGAGGGCGCACCTTTCACGATGCGCTTGCAGATTCCATACCTGGGCTTCTCGCTCTACGACAAGGATGGCAACAAGGTGCACGGAGATGTGGTCGTGCCTCACGACAAGGTGAACGACTATAGTTATGACTTCGTGGGCGATGACAACAACGACCGCTTCTCGCTCCACTTGGACAATGACAAACTCATCTATACTTGTGTGCTCCGTCCTCACGAGGCGAAACTCGTGGTACGTGACCAAAGACAGAAGATGGCGATCGTGGATGAATTGCCATCAGAGGGCAAGTTGACCGACTTGATGATGAATGCCCATGAGATTCTTGTGAAGAACAAGAACTATCGTTGGCGTGTCACCCTGAGCGGCACTTCTCTGGAGTCGGAGAGCGAAAGCGAGTTTGAGCTGGAGCCTACTGCCTTGGGCAACTATGCTTACGAGCAGTTCCAGAAGGCAGCTGGAAATATCGACGAACTGGGCGGTCATCTGATAGCCTTGGAACAGAAGTATGCTTTCCAGTGGTTCTGGTTGAAGGAGGAGGATTGGCGCCACGACGATGCCATGTTCGATATGTTCATGAAGCAGTTGGTGGCATTCTCTTATGTCAGTCAGAAGCCTATCCAGGGCGACCAGTTGCAAGCACGCAACAACAAGCGCAAGATACGCCGTTGTGCCAAGATGATTTTGGCGCATCAGGCTGGAGAGCAGAGTCTCTGGGATGAGGATGAGGAGGCACGCAAGGAAATCCTCTATCTCTTCAGTACATTCCACAAGGAATTTACGGAGGCATTGGAAAATTAAACATTAAACATTATTAATAAACGCCTAGTATAGGGGTGAATTCGGATTTTTTTCCCTAATTTTGCACCTTGGTAAATTATGTATTGTAAAATCTGAAGAAAATATACAATAAAATAATGAAGAAGAAAATTCAGTTCAGTCTCGTCTATCGAGACATGTGGCAGAGTTCTGGTAAGTTCCAGCCACGTAAAGACCAGTTGGCTAAGATAGCCCCAGTAATCATCGAGATGGGTTGCTTTAGCCGTGTAGAGACCAATGGTGGTGCCTTCGAGCAGGTAAACCTCTTGGCAGGTGAGAACCCTAACGAGGCTGTTCGTGCATTCTGCAAGCCTTTCAATGAGGCTGGTATCAAAACCCACATGCTCGACCGTGGTCTGAACGCTCTTCGTATGTATCCTGTGCCAGACGATGTACGTGCCCTCATGTACAAGGTGAAGGCTAAGCAGGGTACCAACATCACCCGTATCTTCGATGGTTTGAACGATGTGCGCAACATCATTCCTTCTATCAAGTGGGCTAAGGAAGGTGGCATGACTCCACAGTGTGCGCTCTGTATCACCAACTCTCCTGTACATACTCTCGAATATTATATGAACATCGCCGACCAGCTCATCGCTGCTGGTGCAGAGGAAATCTGCTTGAAGGATATGGCTGGTATCGGTCAGCCTGCATTCCTCGGCAAGCTCACCAAGATGATCAAGGACAAGTATCCTGAGATTATCATCCAGTACCACGGCCACTCTGGCCCAGGTCTCTCCATGGCTTCTATCCTGGAGGTTTGCAACAATGGCGCCGACATCATCGATACAGCCATCGAGCCATTGTCTTGGGGTAAGGTTCACCCAGACATCATCTCTGTCATCAGCATGTTGAAGAACGAGGGCTTCGAGGTGCCTGAGATCAACATGAGCGCTTACATGAAGGCTCGTGCCATGACCCAGGAGTTCATCGACGAGTGGCTCGGCTACTTCATCAACCCAGGCAACAAGATCATGAGCTCTCTCTTGCTCGGTTGCGGTCTTCCTGGTGGTATGATGGGTTCTATGATGGCAGATCTCGGTGGTATGCGCCAGACTATCAACAACATCCGCAAGAAGAAGGGTGAGGAGGAATTGTCTATGGACGACCTCTTGATCAAGCTCTTCGATGAGGTAGAGTATGTATGGCCACGTGTAGGTTATCCTCCATTGGTAACTCCATTCAGCCAGTACGTAAAGAACATCTCATTGATGAACCTCCTCACCATGGAGCAGGGCAAGGGTCGCTTCGTGATGATGGACGACTCTATGTGGGGTATGATTCTCGGTAAGAGTGGTA
>SAMEA104315437__coassemble_257_pt1 | contig 36979 bp, 21 predicted proteins | sample SAMEA104315437__metabat2_high_PE_027 | metagenome-assembled genome bin SAMEA104315437 (sample SAMEA104315437) | gut metagenome | biome: Monkey gut; feature: monkey-associated habitat; material: faeces | place: China | collected 2013
TTGTTGCTCAGGAACTTATAAATAAAGTTAAATTATAGTGTTGCGGAATTAAGGTATAATATAAAACTTATCATTTGGATATGTTATTAGAAAGCCAAAGCAGTCAGAGTATTTACTAAATGGAAGTGTCACAAAAAGACTTATAGGAATAAACATGTTCTCTAAAAAGGCAACTTGTCCCTCAATATAAGAAACGGAATAGTTGCTATTATTCTTTTGGTCATAATAATACGCCTCATAATAAAAATCCAACAGCTTTACTTCACCTTTCTCTTTACGAGGGAAATAATAATTATATCTGACTACTAGGATTTCAAAAATAACCACAAAGAAGTTTATTAACCAAGTTAGACAAGAACATCTGCAATAGATGTTTACAGATATTACAATTAACCCAAATAACAGAAAGTATGAAGCAATATGTTTAAACCAATTTTTCAATGTTGCCGTGTATTTCTTGTTTTCAAATATGCTTGGCAGATATCTAGGTGTCCCTATTTCTTTATTTATGTTTTCGAGCTGGCTAGCTACTATTGTTGTGTTGTTTCTTAATTCACTCCATATATTTCGACTTATTAATTCATTGATAATGCCTATAAAATATGACAATGTGAATGCCACAATCCAAAATATTGTAGAATTAACCATACAATCATTAATTGTCCATTGATAACCGAGTAAGGAGGTGATGAATAGCAATATTGTGAAGCCTGGTATAACCATAGCTATTATGTCATAAAGGGAAAACTTGGAGATAATATTCATGGTTTTAAATATCTTAGTTGTTTGATTATTATTAATAAAGGTGTGCCCACGCGCTCGAAGACGAGCAGCAAGAAGCACACCTTAATAATATTTTACTGAGCCTTCGGAACAGCTACAACTGGATTGTTGTTGCCTACCAAAGCTTCATTATGATTTTCCTCATCTTCTGGAATCAAGTACAAGAATATAGGAGATTCTGCTGGCAGTTTAAATCTTACAGAAACTTCATAATTAGCACCTGTACGATCCAAAGGTTTCTTTAAGCGGAGCAAATCTGTGAAAGAGAATCCCTCACCCCACAACTCAACTCTTCTTTGGAACCAAACTGCATCCTGCACACCTTCTGCAGTAGTTGCATTGCAAGTATAAGAAGGGTCACGATATGTTCTGACGAAGTTCTCCAAAATTCGTTTGCCTTCTTCTACATTACCACCCATTGCAGTAGCCTCAGCTTGGATGAGAATCATTTCCTCTACACGCATCAATGGAATATCACAAGCATTCAGCTCATTACCATACTGATTCTTGTATGCACCAAACTTTACATTGGTATAAGGTTCTGTGATGTCAGCAACCTCATCACCAGTCTGATTATATACAGCGAGGTATTTTACGACATTTCCGTCCTCGTCCTCATATTCTTGATGAACCACATATTTTGGATTGACAATTGGTGAGTTCAAGTTCTCATCAATCCACCATCCCTTGCGAACGTCTGTAGAAGGAATCTCTTTCCACAACTTACTGTTTATCATTCGGCAAGCGTATGTTGGTGAATAGCCATTGCCTGTAAATGAGCACATCATAGAAGGGAAATTCAAGATACCAGACTGTACGATATCATTAGACTCATCAACGATATTACCCCAAATCCAGTTGGATGCACTTACATCATTGAAACCAGGTGCAGCTGCTGCATCTTTTGAAAGAGGAGTATAGCCTTCTGCTGCCTTTTGGGCATCTGCCGCTGCGTCAGACCAATTTTGCATAACCAAATTAACACGAGCGCGTAATCCATATGCTACCTGACGATTAATCTCAGATTTTGCAGAACGTGAGTCAGTCAAGTAATCAATAGCAGTATTCAAGTCATCCATAATTTGCTTATAGACATCCTTTACTGCTGCACGAGGATTGTTTGCCTCTGCCTCTGCTGTCTTCTCAGTTACGATAGGCACACCAGCTGCATCTTCATGTCCCTTATATGAGAATTGGTAAAGCTGAATCAATGTGAAATACTCAAAAGCACGCATGGCATAAGCCTGACCTACGTAAGATTTTGCCACATCAGAAAGATTCTCCAAATCTACAGACTTCAATACGTCATTAGCAGCCTTGATGTTCTTGTAGCATTGGTTCCAAATAAAATATGTAGTCTCACTGTTTGCAGTTCTATCAACGAAACGCAAAGGTTTGTTATACCAGTTGTAACCAGACACCTGAGAAGGTTCATCTTGTCCTGAGGCATCCATCATCATCATTGTAGAAGCATAACCGAAGTCATAGTGACGAGCCGAACCATACCATTGTGTGATAGCTTCGCACTCAATCATGTTGGCATACATACCAGAAACCTCAGACTTCAGTTTGCTTTGGTCTTGCGCCAACACCTCATTCAATTGACCATCGCTCATTGTACTTCCACTAGGATTGGTATCCAAATCAGAACAACTTGTTGTCAGCAACATGGCACTACCGAGAAGTGCCACAAAATATCTATTATTCATTTTCATTGTCTCAATCTATTATATTAGAACTTAACACTGATACCACCAGAGATTGTACGAACAGCAGAATACTGCATATTGGTAGATTGACCGAACGACTGTCTTGGGTCAAATCCCTTACGCTTTGCAAACAAAGCTACGTTGTCGGCAGTGAAATAAACACGAAGACCATTTAACTTAATCTTATTCAACAAACTCTTAGGGAAAGAATAACCCAAAGAAAGGTTTGTCAAACTCAAATAGTCTGAACTTGTCAACCAACGATCTGATGTTGCGTTTGTATATTGATCATTAGAGTTCAAGCGAGGAACGTTAGTATTTGTGTTTTCTAGAGTCCAAGCTTTATCAATATCCTTGCTCCAACCTGTACCAGCGTCTGTTGCAGAACCACCATGCATCAAGAGTTGATAACCATAGTCCCATGCCTTGCCACCCAACTGATAAGCGGCAGCAATAGAGAAGTCAACACCATAAGCTGCTACTCTAACTCCGAAACCACCATATACAGATGGTAAGCAATCGCCTTGTGCGTAACGGTCTGCGCTACTCCAACTGCTAGTCTTCTTACGGGTTACATTGCCATTCTCATCCTTGACATCAATGTAGTAAAGAGCCTCACCAAGTTCTGCACTTGCACCTGGTGCCAATTCTGTCTCGTCACCATTATATACACCTGCATAACTTCTCATATAGTATTGATACATAGACTCACCTTCTTTATAGATGCGGCTACCATCAATCATCTGACCCTTCAAAGACTCGTCCAATTTGATGATCTTGTTCTTCCATGTGGTGGCATTTGCGTACAAGTCGATTTGAATATCCTTGGTCTTATATACTGTAGAGTTCAAGTCAATCTCTATTCCACTGTTGCGAACCTTACCCATATTGGTTGGATATACAGAGTAACCATTAGATACTGCCACTGGCATATAGTAAAGAAGGTTCTTGGTCAAGCGGTTGTAGTACTCAACACTACCACTCAACTTTCCATTCCAAAGATTGAAATCAAAACCAGTATTAAATGAGTATGAAGTTTCCCAAGTAATATCCTTGTTTCCCTTGCGATACAAACTTACAGCGAAGTCTCCACTATTATTAGATACCTTATAAATGTCGCGATAAGGATACTGATTCAAATATTTGCCATCTTGGGTCATCAAAGCATCATTACCCTGAATACCGTAGCTAATCTTATACTTCAAGAAGTTAAGCCAACTCTTGGTATTTGCCATGAAGTCTTCCTTGGTAAGAACCCATGCGGCACCAAAGCTACCAAAATTACCCCATCTACTATCTTTTGCAAAACGAGAAGAAGCATCACGACGATAAGAGGCACTGGCAATATACTTGTCATCGTATGAATACTGAGCACGTGCCAACCAACCTTCTGTAGAATATTCATCTGAGCTAGAGCCTGTTTGTGGTGACAGAATAGCATTGTCGATTTCAATAATGCCAGGGTTATACAATTTATTTTTGCTACCCCACAAACCTGTATCTTTCCATTTGTAAGTCTCATGACCAAGAAGTAAGTCGATGTTGTGCTTTCCAAAATCATGAACGTATGTCAACAACTGCTGGTTGTTAATGGCAGAAGTGCGTTCTGTTTGCTTCTGAACCACACCACCTTGTGAAGAGTACTGACCATAGAAAGCATTATAAAGTACACTTTGGACAGTATTATCAATATCCAAACCAAGATTGTAGGTAAACTTCAAACCATCATACAAGTTGACCTCGGCAGACCAACGTCCACTGAATACATCTGCTACGTATGAGTTTTTGTCCAACTGACCTGATGAAGCAGGGTTGCTACCACCCATAAAATTACGCTTATACTTATAGCCACTCAATCCCTTAGCATCTCCATAATCATACATAGTAAAGCCACGACTATCTGTCATGATATTACCTTGAGCATCACGGATGTAAAGTGGATAGATAGGAGCCATGAAGTTGGCAACATAGAAAATATTTGCACTTGAAGAAGCATTGTAATCATCCTTGTTAGTTACAGAATAATTGCTATCATAGTGAGTGTAAGCAAGATTGGTTGACAATTTGAGCCAAGACTTTGCTTGATAATCAACCTTAGCACGTGAACTATAACGCTCGAAGCCTGTATTCTTCACAATACCTTCATCCTTCAAGTATCCGCCTGATACGAAATAATTGACCTTGTCTGTCGCACCAGAGATGTTAGCATTGTACTCTTGACGGAGATTGCCTCCATTGAACACTTCGTCAAACCAGTTGTCTGGTCTATATGTATAGTTACCATCGCTATAGCCAAGTGTCGCATTTGGATTCAACTTTCCATCCAATCCAATAAGATTCTCACCACTTGGTACAGTGAAAATATTATAGCCAACACCACCATTTCCAGTTGTTGGCAAGACTGCATTGGCATAAGCATTAGCAGCTTCATTTGTAGGATAATTAGCTGTGCCATATACACTATTGTAGATAGCAGTATATGCCTTCTCGTAATATGTACCAGGATTCTTGATGACATCATAGTTTGGCAATGCACGAGATGAACTTCCTAAACGGACATCAACATTGATTTCTGCTTCACGTGAACGGCCCTTTTTAGTTGTAATCAAAACAACACCATTGGCACCACGAGCACCATAAAGAGCATTAGATGCTGCATCCTTCAACACGGTTGTGCTTTCAATATCCGCTGTATTCAATGCAGATATATTACCATCGTAAGGAACACCATCGATAACATAAAGAGGTGAGTTGCTAGAAGACCAAGAACCAATACCACGTACACGGATTGTTGATGCTTCACCAGGCTTACCACTAGGCTGAGTAACCTGAACACCAGCGATTTCACCACTCAAAGCCTGAGTGATGTTGGTTACTTGACGGTCTGCAATCTTCTCATTCTTCAAGACGGCAGCAGAACCTGTAAATGAAGATTTCTTTGCCTTACCGTATGCTACAACCATGACTTCATCAAGATTGTGAGCATCTGATTCCATAGAAATTTTCATGTTAGGAGTCGCCTTGACTTCCTTCTTGTTCATACCAATGTAAGTAATCTCCAAGATAGCATTTTTAGCTACATTTAAAGAGAATTTACCATCCACATCAGTAACTGTACCAGTATTGGTGCCTGCCACCTTGATAGATGCGCCAATGATAGGCTCTCCATCTTCTGCAGAGACAACAGTACCGGAAACTTGAGTTTGTGCCAATGCCATTCCCAAACTGAGGAAGAGGCAGGCGATAAACGTCATGAGTCTTTTTTCCATAAATCTCTCTCTTTTTAATAAATGAATGTATAATGTTTATTATTTCTTTCTCTACATTCTTTCTCCACCTCTTGCCCCGAGGTGGTGAATACACCTTTATTATATATAAAAGATGTAAGTTAAATCTTTGCGAATTTTAAAAAATATTTTTAATCGGTTGCAAAATTAAACAATCTTCAGTAATTCTCCAAATATTTTTAGCAAAAAGTTACGTTTTCGTCTCGTTTTGTTACAAAATATGCTGTTTTTATACATGTTCGCTTATTGATTAACAGAAAAACGGCTGCAATTTCAAGCGAAATTGCAGCCGATATAATGGAGCGACCTAGTTGATTTCTTCATTCAAAATGAACAACATATACAAGGGGATATTAATGCTGGAAGAGGCTTCATTTCGTTCGTATGGTAACAAACTTGTACGAATAGCCCATTTAGGAGAATACTTCTCTTTATATAATCTGAGGCTCTTGGCATTCATACTAAGTCCAGCTTTCACTTCTAGCGGAAACACATCGAGACCATCTGAAATGATGAAATCGACTTCGGAAGTCGCTGAAGAAGTCCAATAATAATTGGTTTGTAACGTTTCAGAGAATTGTTGGAGTTCCTGACATACATATTGTTCTGTCAAAGCGCCCTTGAATTCTTCAAAGATTCGGCTTCCTTCCAAAATCACCTTAGGTGAGACTCCGCTCATAGAGCGCAACAAACCTACATCCAACAAGAACACCTTGAAAGACTTTAAATCGGAATATGCAGAAATCGGTACGTCTGGCTTAGTCACATTATGAGTTCGAATGATTTCGCCTGCATCACATAGCCACATAATAGCATCCTCATACTCTCTAGCTCTTGCTCCCTCTCTTACCAAGCCATAAACGAATTTTTTGTTTTCTTTGGCGAGTTGAGAAGGGATGCTATTCCATACATATCTTATTTTTTCCACCATCTGGGTAGGAGCATGCTTAGAGAAATCTTTCTGATATGCAGCTATCAACTGTTTTTGGACAAGACCTACCTTATTGAAATCTTTGGTATCTAGCCACTCATTGACCACGGCAGGCATACCTCCGATAATCATATATTTTTTGAGATAATCCAAAAGCCGTGGTTCGAAAGCTGCAATGTTTCGGTTTCCTTTCTCAATATAATCGACCAACATCTGCTCATCATTGGCAAGAAGGAACTCCTTGAAAGACAATGGATAAAGATGCAAGAAATTGGTCTTGCCTACAGGAAACGAGGTGCCTTCATGCAAGGCTATACCTAACAAAGAGCCTGCACAACAAATGGCATATTCTGGTGCTTCCTCGCAGAAATATTTCAAAGAAGTCAAAGCTCTAGGCATTTCTTGCACTTCATCAAAAATGATAAGCGTGCTTTCGGGCTTTATCAGTTTACCATGATAAATGGATAGCTGTTCGATGATAAACTGAGGAGAAAGATCATCAGCGAATATGCTTTCTAAGGCATCGTTTTTCTCGAAGTTGATATAACATACATCTTTGAAGTATTTTCTTCCGAACTCCTTCAGGAGCCAAGTTTTGCCCACCTGCCTAGCACCTTCTAAAATCAAAGGCTTGCGCCCTCTCTTTTCCTTCCATTTGAGTAATTGAGAAATTAAGAGTCTTTCCATTGCTATTTTCTTTTGTTTTTGCAAAAATAGTAATAATCAGTTGTTTACGCAAGTAAAATCACATTTTTCAAAGGAGTTTTAACCATATTTATCACATTTTTCAAAGGAGTTTTTGATATAATCATCACATTTTCCTAAGGAGTTTTCGCTCAATTCATCACATTTTCCTAAGGAGTTTTCGTCAAAAATGTCTATTTCTTCCTTTATACGACTTTTTAAGCTTTTTTATCCCTCTTATAAGCCCAATTCTTCCATCAAAGTATGGTTGGCAGTACCGAGATCGGGGGATTCCAAGCTCTTTATATATAATAAGGTGGTGGACTGCTTGGTATGCCCCAAGGCTCGACCTATCAGTCTGATGTCAAAGTGATGCTGATAGGCGATGCTTGCCCAGGAGTGTCGCACCACATACGAGGAAAGATGGAACTGTGAACCAAGCATCTCGGAAAGGCGACGTAAGGAATAGTTGTATTGACGGAGACGGCGAAGGTAGATGTGATGGAGCTGTTCGGAAGTGAGACTTTCGGAGACAGCATGGGAGGATGTACCCTTGTCGGAGGCAAGAATCGGAAACACGAAATCAGAGTGGGCGAGTTCGTAGCGATGGATGATGTCGGTCATCGGAGGCAATAGGGAAACGCGGATTCTTTGTCTCGTCTTATGCCTATCGTAAAGAATCACCCCATCTTTTACCTGCTCCTTTCGTAGATAAGCAATATCGACAAATGGCATCCCCATAGCATAGAAACTGAAGATGAAAATGTCACGAGCCAAGGCAAGCGACGAGCCTGGAGGCAGCGACAAGGAGTGAAGGCGAAGAATGTCAGCTTGCGTAATGCTTCGTTTGTCAGTCCTGGTCCTGCCTGTGAAAACCTTGGCAAAAGGATTGACGACTTGTAAGTTTCCTTCATGCCCCATCACACGATGATACAACGCCCTCAATGCTCTCATATATGCAGAGATGGTATTGAGACTCACATTGTTTTCGCCCAACCAATGCTGGTATGCCACTAGGTTGTCGGCGGTCATTTCGGTGAAACTCCACTCTTCCGACTTCAAAAACTTGCTCCATGAACGAGTTGCCGTGAGATAGTTGCTTGCCGTCTTGTACTTCCCTTGTGCCTTGGCTTTCTTCACTTCCGAATTGACAAACTCCCATCCTCTAAGGGATGAATTATCAATTTGGGATGACGATTTCTTCTCGTTGCGTCCCCATCCAAACTCAAACTTGAAATATACCATAATTAAAAATAATAATGAATGAAACCATAAAATGATATCCAAAGGTATAATATCCGAGGGTATAATCTTGAAAGGTTTGCGTTTTTTATGTTTAAAAGTTCCAACTATTCACCACCTCGGGGCAAGAGGTGGAGAAAGAATGTAGAGAAAGAAATAATAAACATTATACATTCATTTATTAAAAAGAGAGAGATTTATGGAAAAAAGACTCATGACGTTTATCGCAGGCGTTGCTCTTAGTATGGGTAGCGCACTTGCACAAAGTCAAGTTTCCGGTACTGTTGTCTCAGCCGAAGATGGAGAGCCTATCATTGGCGCATCTATCAAGGTGGAAGGAACTAATACCGGTACGGTTACCGACATTGATGGTAACTTCTCTTTGGTGCTTCCTGCTGGAAAGCACACAGTCAAAGTGTCTTACATCGGTATGCAAGACCAGACTATCGCCCTGAAAGCTGGCAACAACAAAATTTCTTTGATTTCTGATGCAAAGAACCTTGACGAAGTCGTTGTTACCGCTATGGGTATCACTCGTCAAAGCAAGGCTTTGGGATATTCTGCTTCTGTTGTCGGTGGCGAGAAACTTTCAGAATCTCGCACAGGCGACATCATGTCTGGTATCGCAGGTAAGGTAGCTGGTGTGCAGATTTCTTCAGCTTCTTCCGATCCAGGTGCGTCCAACTCTGTCGTTATCCGTGGTGTAAGTTCTTTGTCTGGAAACAACCAACCTCTTTACGTTATTGATGGTGTACCATTGTCTAACACATCAACAAGCAGTGAAACCTCAAAACTCGCTGGTGCCAATAGCTTGAACGAAAGCTATGACTTCGGTAATGGTGCCAATGCTGTCAATCCTGATGACGTAGAAAGCATGACCATTCTGAAAGGTGCTGCAGCTACCGCCCTTTATGGTAGCCGCGCTGCCAATGGTGTCATCTTGATTACTACCAAGAGCGGAAAGAAGCAGAGCAAGGGTATCGGAATAGAGTACAATGGCGGTATGCAGTTTGAGTCTGTTCTCCGTTTGCCACAGATGCAGAACCAGTTTGGTATGGGTTGGTATGGCGACAAGACTGACTTGGAGAATGGTTCTTGGGGTCCTGAGTTCGACAACTCAACCTTGCGATATGGTAATGTTTACGATAACTCTCAGAAGTACAAGACTTATCGTGCCATCAAGAACAATATGGAGGACTTCTTCGATACAGGTATCCGCTATAACAACAGCGTGTCTTTCAATGGTGCTACAGATGCCAGCAACTTTTTCTTGAGTTTGTCACAGATTCACGATGACGGTATCATTCCTACAGACGCTGATAGCTACAACAAATACACATTCTCTGGTCGTGCTTCCCACAAGATCAAAAATGTGACATTGAGCATGTCTGCCAACTATGCTTACCAGAAGAACAACTTCGTAAGCACTGGTCAGAAGACGGGGTCTATGTACAACTGTATCATGCAGACCCCACGTGATATCAGTATCGCTGAGTTGAAGAACTTGGACGATCCATTCAATATGCCAGGTTACTATTATACCCCATACGGCGTAACCAACCCATACTACATCTTGAACAACTACAAGAACGAGTATGAGCAGGAGCGTTTCTATGGCAAGTTGCAGTTGGATTGGGACATCATCAAGGACTTGAAGTTCTCTGGTCGTTTTGGCTTGGATACAACAACTGGTCATCACGATACTGGTCAGCCAAATATGTCTAAGCTTTATGCCGATACTCCTAACTATGAAGATGCTTTGAAATCTCTCACAGGTGAGACTAGCCAGCAGACTGAGCGCACTCGTGAGATTGATATCAACGCCATGTTGAACTACAACCATAAGTTTATCGACAAGTTGGATGTCAGCGCGACATTGGGTCTCAACGGCAATGAGCGTAGATACAATTATTTCTATGCAGAAGTTACGAACTTGACGATTCCTAATTTCTTCAACTTGACCAACTCTTCTGAGAAGCCAACTATTGACCAGTATAAACAGTTGCGCCGATTGATGGGTGCATATGGTCAGATCGACTTAGGATGGGACGACTGGGCATACCTCACATTCACAGCTCGTAACGACTGGTCATCTACACTTCCAAAGGGCAACCGTTCTTTCTTCTATCCTGGTGTAACAGGTAGTTTCATCTTCTCTAAGTTCTTGAGTCCTGAAGCTCAGAAGATTGTTACCTTCGGTAAGGTGCGCGCAGCTTGGGGTAAGACTGGTAATGATGCCAATGTCTATATGACTTCTTCTGTATATGCACAAGGTGGTGCAAATACATCTGGCTGGGGTACAAGCCAGTTCCCTTTCACCAAGGGTAATTATAATGCCTATAGTGCAGGTAACATTTTGGGTAGCCCTACTTTGAGTCCAGAGATGACAAGCGAGTTTGAGCTTGGTTTGAATATGGCATTCTTCCAGAACCGTGTATCATTCGATGCTTCTTACTATAACAGAATATCAGACAAGCAGATTTTCTCGCTGGATATGGATCCAGCTTCTGGTTATACTGCGCAGAACATAAACCTCGGTAAGATACGCAACCGTGGTATTGAACTTTTGGTAAATGTCACCCCAGTTAAGACTAGAGATTTCAAATGGGATCTCTCTTGGAACTGGACATTGAACCGCAGTAAGGTGATTTCACTTCCTGAGCAGTTGGGTGGTGAGTCTGTCATCTATGGCTTGAGTGGTGGCACTGGTCTCTACGCTATTGTTGGTGAGGAACTTGGTGTGTTCAAGGCTTATACTTCTCAACGTGATTCAGAGGGGCATATTATAGTAGAGCCTGTAGATGAGAAGACAGGTGTGTCATCAGGTCTTCCTGCAAAAACCACAGAGCAGAAAATCGTGGGTAGCATGAACAGCAAGTATCAAATGGGTATTGGCAACACATTCTCTTATAAGGGTGTTAGTTTGTCATTCGACTTCGATATTCGCAAGGGTGGTTTGATGTACTCTCGCACAAAGAGCGTAAGTTACTTCGTAGGTAACGCTATCCAGACAGCTTACAACAGCCGTCACCCATTTATCGTTCCTAACTCTGTCATCCAGGTTGGAAGTGATGCTTATGGCAATCCTGTTTATGGTGAGAACACATGGGCTTTGGATGCGACAAACCTCTACAACTATTGGAACAATGGTGGAGATGACTATGACGCAGGATTCTTGGTGGACAAGAGCTACGTCAAGCTCCGTTCTGTTGTGCTCTCTTGGGATCTTCCTAAGGCTTGGCTAGCCAAGACCTTCTTGACAGGTGTCAAGGTGTCTCTCTATGGTAACAACTTGTTCCTCTGGACACCATCCAGCAACACCTTCATCGACCCAGAGTCAACCTCTTTCGGTAACGACTTGGCTGGTAACTACGGTGAGTATTCTGCCAACCCAAGTTCTAGAAAGATTGGTTTCAACGTATCAGTTAAATTCTAATAAGATCGTAAAGTATGAAAAAACTATTATTATATAGCGCAGCTTGCCTCTTGGCTCTTTCCAGTTGCGATATGGATATCAATGACGACCCAAACTATCCAGACAATGGTGATGTTACCCCTACTTTGATATTCCCTTCTGTGGAGAATGCCTTGGCTGCAGTTCCTGGTGATGCGATGTTCACTAACGCAGGATTCTTTGTGCAGTATTTCGAGCAGCGCCCAGAGTCTAATCAGTATAATACCCAGGCAGAACTTCACTTCGATGAATCTTCTAGCTTGTTCGACCGTTGCTACAGATCTATCTATGCTGGTGCCATGATGGACATCAAGGACATCGAGGGTAAAACTACCGACAAGGCTGACCTCTTTGTATGCAAAGTGATGACAGCTTTGGGTATGCAGTATATGGTGGATGCTTGTAGCGACGCACCTTATACAGAGATGTGCCAAGGCAATGCCAATCCTACTCCAAAGTGGGATGAGGGTCAAACTGTATATACAGGTGTTTTGAATGCGATGGATGAAGCCGAGGCTGCCATCCCTGAGACAGCTACGATGATTACGATGACGGATCCTATGTTTAATCAGAAATTGGATGCATGGAAGCGGTTTGCCAATGGTCTTCGTTTGCGTATGTATATGCGTTTGATTGATGCAGGTGTAGATGTTGCCAACTATACAGCTAAGGCTAAGGCCATTGTCGCCAGTGGTGAACTTCCTAAGTCTGATGTCACATTTGATGTGTATTCTAATGCAGAAGGCCAGTACAATCCTTGGTATGCTTCATATTTCGCCTTATCTACCAATAACTTCTGTGCAGCTTATCCTATCGTCTCTTACTATAATGCAACTGACGACCCTCGTATAGGTTATGCTATGGATGTAGCTTCTGCAACTGATACATACGTAGGTCAGATTCCTGGATCGAAGACTCTTTATAAAGGCTGGTCTGGCAAAGATTGGAAAAACAAGAATGTCAGTACCATCAAGGTGGCTCAGGCCATGAGTATGCCAATCTACTTGATGACATTGAGCGAGGTAGAGTTCTTGAAGGCTGAGGTAGAGCTTCGTTTTAACGATGATGCAGCAGCTGCTAAGGCAGCCTATGAGACAGCCGTGAAAGCCGATTTCACCTCACGTGGTATTACAGGAGCAGATGCCTTCCTTGCTGGAGTTAGGGTTAATTTCGATGACCAGGCTACCAAAGAGGATAAGTTGAAGTTGATTTATAAGCAGAAATGGGCAGCTTTCTTCTTCCGTAACCACATGGAGGCTTGGTCTGAGCAGCGTCGTACCGATGTGCCAGCTCTTTCTGAGGCTACCGCAGAAGAAGTTTACAACGGATCAACCAAGTATTCAGCTGGCGACTTGATTAATCCAGGCTTGAATTACTATGGAAAAGGTAATGTTTGCAAACGTATGCCATATCCAGATAACGCTCGTAAGTATAACAAGAATACTCCAGCTGTCAAAACGTTGGCTGACCCAGTCTTCTGGGATAAATAATTCACCAGAAAGGTGTCATTCATTAATTCATAAAGAACGTAGAATATGAAAAAGATATTGTTTTATACTTTGTTGTTCTGCCTAGCCTCTGTCGGATTTGCTTCATGTAGTGACGACGAGGAGTTGACAGACTCAAAGATTACTTATTATCCAGAAATGGAAATACAAGGTGACAAGTTTACAATTCTTCCTATCGGAACGCCATATGTCGATAAAGGGTGCAAGGGCACTTTGCTGGGTGAGGACTGCACCTCCAGCCTTATCACTGAAGGTGTGGAAGATGTGGATTATAATAAAGCAGGCTTGTATTACGTTACCTATTCTCACATCAACAAGGATGGTTACCTTACAAAGGCAAAGAGAACAGTTGCTGTCTGCGACCCTTCCATTACAACTGATATTGAGGGCAAATATAAGGTTCAAAGCGGTAGCTTTAGAAATACTGGTTCGGCGCAAGAAGAGTTCGCGAAGTATTCCGTAACTATAACTCAGGCAGCTCCAGGTTTGTTCTATGTAAGCGATTTCTTTGGTGGTTTCTATGACCAAGGTAGAGGATATGGAGCAAGTACTGCAATGACTGGATATATTCAACTTTTGGCTGATAATACAATCAAACTTTTGTCTAGTCATGTAGAAAATTGGGATGATTCTCTTGATAGCTTCGAGAATGGAAAGTACGATCCTGCAACAGGTGAAATCTCTTTTGATGCAGCTTATGCAGGTCAGATGACTTTCCACGTTATCTTAAAGTAAAACATAAATAATTGAATAGAATTATGAAGAAATACATTTCAATGTTTTTGGTTGCCTTGCTTGGTATGTTCACATTTGGGTCTTGTGAACCGGAGACCGATGAAAAGGCTGGTGGCACAGCGGTCGAGAAAATGGCTGGACGATGGGTAGTTACAGTAGATGCTGTTGACGAGGATGGCAATGTCATCGACGAGAATCTCCTTGGCAAAAAAATCGACCTTAATACATACAATACTGCAGCTAATGATGCAGACAAAATGTGGTTGGACGATGCCGCCTTCTATGGCGTCAAGATGAAGGTCAATATCACAGACTACAAGAATGGTAAGTTTGAGGCAACACCTAACACCTGCTACAACCCATCAGATGATGAGGCTGGTAATGTAGAGTTCTTGAAAGGTCAAGTACTTTATGGTCAGGGCAAGAACATCCATGGTGCTCCTGTTGACAGCATTTGCTATACCGTTAAGTTTAGCGATGATGATAATGCTTTGATATATCGCATATCAGGTAAACGTTATTCTGGCTTTACAGAGTAACCCTCGTCAGTATAATAAATTAAGGTGTGTCCACTCGTAGCTCTTCTTTGAGCACAGTGGACACACCTTTTTGTTTTTACCGGTTCTGCAAAAGATAAAGATTACCAAATTATACCCTAGGGTATAATACCTTTGGGTATAATTTAGTATTTTGCACCCAAACTTCCACTATCGAATCACGACCTTCTTGATAGTTCCATCCGCATAACGGGCGAGATAGATGCCAGAAGATGGAGCTGCCACTTGGATGCCACCCAACGTGTAATAAGCTACGATGGAAGAAGAGCGAGAAGCAGAAATCTCTTGGATGCCAGAAGTGGACGCATCGGTCACCTTCACCTCGTCCAAGAAGAAACGCAGTTTGGAAGCCTTAAAGGTAGTCTTGACATTGCCATTCGCCGTAATCGTGACGTTATAGTCAGTCCATTCACCCTTCTTCATTGTGACAGAAGACGGCGAAATGGTTCCGTTGGAGACGGATAGATTGAGCGTCGTACCGTCACCAGATGTATTCCAAGCACCTGCCTTGAAGGAGAGAACAGCCTTGCCATTGACCGTAAAGGAAGGAGTCGTAATATCTCCATTGACACTTGACGTGCCAACTCGCACACAAGCAGAAGAAGCATAAACCTTCCCCTGCGTACTGGTCCAGCCTTTATTGTCATAAGTAGGAGTACCTGCACCAATACTACGACCACCCCAAATGCCATCATTGCCACCTGTGCCATCACACTCATCAAAAGACTCACACAACAAAGTAGAGCCAGAAGGTGTCACAGGAACATCACCACCTTGATGTTCCTCCTTAGACAAGGTGAAAGAAGCCGTACCATCTGAAGCGATGGCGATGTCCTTGATAGCCACATGCATATACTTGCTTCCATCGCTATTCGCATTATATAAGGTGGAAGCAGGACTGGAAGTCTTTGTCAAAGTATTGTTGCTTCTATAGGGATACAAATCACTTGAATCACCATAATCAGAAGAAGAGTTACCTGCACGGAAGATAGTAAGCCTTTGGTGGTCGTTCGTCTTTGTATTTCCGTTTGCATCCTCATACTTCCCAGAGGTATTAGGCATGTTCCAATCCCAAATATCAGCGTCATAATCCACATGCGTAATCATCAAGCCAGAGGCTGGCAAATAGGAATCCCATCCTGTCTTTTGACGATTCTCCAAGATATAGTATTCGTCTTCATGTCCCTTGTTCTTGATGATATAGGCATCTCCATCTGCACTCATCGGCTGTACGCCTACTATGGAAGTCTCCTGCTCAATATTCGTCATATCTTTGAGAGTGAGCCAGCCGCACTCAGCTTTCTCGCAAGCCGAATAACCTGCTGGACATTTGCTATCTCCATTATAGCTGCCAGAGCACATCAAGTCGAAATCTCCCATACCAAACCAGCCTGCATAGCTTGTGTCATAAAGATCGGGGAAGCCCATGCAATGAGAGAACTCATGACAGAAAGTACCGATTCCATCAAGATTGCCATCACCATTCAATTCGCTACTACAAGCGTAAGTATCCACCGTTACGCCATCCAATGAGAGTGACTTTCTATAATCGGAAGCAGAAAGATAGTGCATGTGAGGCCAAATGGTATCGGGATCTTTATCATAGCTTGCCTCGCCATGCCCTGCATAGAGCACGAACACTTGATCCACCTCGCCGTCGCCATCCCAATCATACTTCGAGAAGTCAGTTCCATGTTCATGTGCCCAAAGACAAGCCTCAGCCACCATCTGACCAGCTCTCACATCATTGTCATTGGAATTTTTTCCATAATAAGCATAAGGATGCTGAAGTTGACAGATGCCTGCCACATCGAAGTCTAGCTCGAACTGCCCGTGGCTCTGAACCTTGAAATAATCCTTGATGGAGCCTCTAAAATTATTGTCCGAATAGTTTTCGTCATTGGCAATGCGCTCATACAAGGCTACATTATGACCACTTTTGAACTTAGAGTCGGTGAATTGAACCAAGATTATCAAACCTTTCTTGGTACCTTTGAACACATTGCTCGCCTGCGCCTTTCTGAGCATTCTCTTCTGTCTGCCTTGCGCCTGCGCCCTGCGAACAGCAGCCCTTCTCTGGGCTGCCACCTCATCCGTCATCTTGCGATAAAGACCGGTGGCTTCGTCTTGCACATACTTTGTACCATCCTCTGATACATAATAATGCAAGAACTCATCGCCTACGAGCTGAGCCTTGACTTCGGTTCCATCCACTAAGGACAAGGAACACCAAACGCCTCGTTTGGCAGGCACTGCCCATACGGACAGAACCAAGCACAACAAGGCGTTCAAAATGAATATTCTCTGTTTCATATTCCAATCATTAAAATATTTCAACAGTCCTATACCATATTATATATATATATGTAGAATCTGACTTTATTTCAAGACAATCTTGCAATCGTCCAAGCTCTCCACGGTGGCAAGAGCCTCATAGCGCATTCCCTGTGCACGCAAGAAGTCGCCACCATGTTGGAATGCCTTCTCGATGATGAAGCCCATCGCCTCTATCTTGGCACCAGCCTGCTCACAAAGATCCATCACACCCTTGGAGGCATTACCGTTGGCGAGAAAGTCGTCGATGAAGATGACATGGTCCTTTGGAGTCAGATAACTGTTGCTCACACATACCGTGTAATCACGATCCTTGGTAAAGGAGTGAACGACCGATGTGATCATGCCCTCCATGGTCTTAGGTTGCTTTTTCTTGACGAAGACCACAGGCAAGTTGGTCAGGTAACCCACCATGATGGCTGGAGCGATACCAGAAGCCTCGATGGTCACGATCTTGTTGTACTTGATGTCCTTGAAAAGACGTACAAACTCCTTAGCCAAATCCATCATCAAGATAGGGTCCATCTGATGATTCACAAAGCTATCCACCTTCAAAATACCACCAGGAAAGCAACGGCCTTCCTTCATGATTCTTTCTTTTAATAAATCCATTTTTACTTGAATTATATTGTTCTTTTGATTTGATTTACTGATCCAAACTCCTTTTGATTTACTTATCCAAGCTCTTTGGCAAGACCAAGTTGAGAACGACTGCCAGCAAGAAGACCACAGCCACGCAGTTGTCGGCGAAGACGGTGCGCACTATCTCTGGGAAGATGGCAAACATGCCCGTAGCCTGGGAAAGCCGAGACCGACACTGAGCGAGAGACTCACAATGACCATGTTGCGCTGTGAGAATCCGCTGCGAGCCATCATACCGAAGCCGGCGAAGAGGATGCTACCAAACATCATGATAGTACAGCCACCCAAGACTGCTTGAGGTATCGTGGTCAACACATAGCCTATGGCTGGGAACACACCACCGATAATCATGATGATGGCACCCATGGCAATAGTAAAACGATTGACCACACCCGACATCGCTGCCAAACCTACGTTCTGGCTGAACGAAGTGATAGGTGTACAACCGAAGAGGCCCGATACGGAACTGACGAAACCATCGCAGCAAACTGCCGAACCCATCTCCTTGGTCTGAGGGTCACGCTTCAAGGCACTGTTGCAAAGAGCAGAAGTATCGCCAATCGTCTCAGTAGCAGACACGAGATAGACTGCGATGACCGAGAAGATGGCACCGACATTAATTTCTGGAGTAAAAGGCAAGAGATGTGGCAAAGCAATAAAGGAAAGGTTTGAGAGGCCACTGAAATCAACCATTCCCATGCAACAAGCGAGCACATAGCCCACAATCAGTCCGACAAGCACGGAGAGAGAACGAAGGAATCCCTTCGCAAAAATCTGACAAAGAAGACACGCCAACAGGGTAACAGTACCCACAATCCAGTTGTTCATACTGCCGAAGTCGGCTGCGCCCTGACCGCCCGCAAAGGAGTTGGCGCCAATAGGAAGGAGCGAGAATCCTATGGCTGTCACCACCGTAGCTGCCACCACATGAGGAATGAGCTTAATCCAATACTTGGCGAAAAGACCAAGCGTACCCTCCACAAGACCGCCGATGATGACCGCTCCCATGAGCACTCCCATGCCCTGGGCGGCAGCTATGCTGATGGCAAGCGAAAGGAAAGTGAACGAGATACCCATCACGATAGGCAGGCGAGAACCGATGCGCCACACAGGATAGAGCTGCACCAAGGTACCGATACCAGCGATAATCATACAGTTTTGGATAAGCACCGCACTGACAGAGCTGTCTAGTCCGACCGCTCCTGCGAGAATCATGATAGGAGCGATGTTGCTTACAAACATGGCCAAGACATGCTGAAGGCCAAATGGGAGTGCTTTTCCGACGGGCACCCTACCGTCTAGTTTGTAGAGATTTTCTATTGACTGTTCCATTGTCGAATATTGAGAATTTAATATAATTTCCGAATATTGCGACAAAAGTACAAATAAAATCTGAGATATTCGGGTTTTTGCTATATTTTTATTACTTTTGCAACCGATTAGCATTCGTTTTGTCAGTTTTTGCCGCCAATACGTCAAATTTAGGAGAGAAGAAGAATGAGCAACGAAAAGTATGAATTCGAGATCCTGTTTCGGGACATCTATCCCAAACTTTACTATGCTGCCCAGCAGTTGGTAAAGGATGAAGAGGTGTGCCGTGACTTCATCAGCGACTCATTCTTGCAACTCTGGAGCAAGCGAGCGGACATCGAGCCGGCAAAAAGAGCAGCCTTCCTCTATCGCATCGTCCACAACAAGTGCATCGACTTCATCCGAAAGGAATCGGCAAAGAAGAAATACATCGAGTTTTACAGTGCTATCTATGGCACTTCCGCAGAAGAGATAGAAAACTCCTGGGAAGAGAGCGAGCGGCGCATACAGGCGATGTACCAACGGATAGAGACACTCACGCCGCAAACTCAAAAGATTCTCAAACTCTGCTATTTCCAAGGCAGGAAGTATCGGGAGGCGGCAGAGGAACTCGACATCAGCATCAGTGCAGTAAGAAAGCATATCGTGCAAGCCCTGAAAGCTTTGCGAGAGGCACTGCCCCCAGAGTAGCCCCCTACCCTGTTCGCTAAAAAGCATCATCAGCCATTCATTGTTGCTTCCGTTCGTTAATATATTATAAAATGAGCGGCATATGGGTGCAAAAACAAGAATGGTTTCGATAAGTATTATAAGACAAAAAGGGAGTAAACCTTTAAGACCATAAAAGGGATTCCTTTTCAACCAATAGGACATATAACAATGACAGAAGAAAAAGACAAGTTTGACGAATTACTCGATTGGATAGAGCCTGGCAAGGAGCTGACCGACGAGGAGCTTGCATCATTCATGCAAGACGGAGAAGCTATGTCTGATTTCAAGGATGTCCTATCTGCCCAGCAAGCCATCAATCGCCATGCTGCCGCAGAAGAAGGATTGCCATTCGACCTCGACCAGGAATGGGCAAAGGTTTCAGCTATGATGAAGGAGGAAGAAACTACCGATGAAGACTTGTCTGAGGATAATGACAAGCCACAAGAAGAAACCTCAGAAGCTCTCATTGAGGAAATGCCACAAAAGCGTTTCTCCAAGCCTCTATATATAATAATAGGTGTAGCGGCTTCCTTGCTACTCCTCTTCATCATCGACAAATTCTTCTTTGCCGGCAATGCCGAGGTAGCCGTGCCTCAGAATACCGCTTGCGTATTCCAGCGAGACACGACCGCTGCTCAATTTGCCATCCTTACCACTTCGGATAGCAAGACTGCCCCTCAGGTATTACAAGGACAAGGCATCATCATGCCGAAGAGTAAACAGCAACCAGCAGCCTCAACGACATCTCGCATTCTCCATGCCCTCGGCTTCGAGCAAGACGAGGTGGCCTTGCAGAACAACACCGTCACCATCCCTGCCGGCAAGAGCTACAACATCACCCTTGCCGATGGCACCAAGGTCTTTATGTATGCAGGCAGTCGCCTCACCTACCCTGTCGCCTTTAGCGGCAAGGAACGCAGAGTATATCTCGAAGGCGAGGCGTATTTCAAGGTGACGAAAGACAAGCAACATCCATTCGTCATCAACACCGAGAAAGCCGAGGCAAAGGTATTGGGCACGGAGTTGAACGTAGCTTGCTATAAGGGCGAGCCTTGCCACGTGGCATTGCTCACGGGTTCAGTATTGGTTAGCAACAAGAAGGAAAGCCGTTCCGTCAAGTTGGTACCTGGACAGGGAGTCACCGTCAATGAAAACACCCCTCTCAGCGTTTGTTCTGAGAGCATGGACACCTATAATTACTGGCTTTCCGGCTACATTTATTATGACGATACCGCCCTTGCGGACATCGCCAAGAGTTTGGGCAGATGGTATAATGTCAATGTCGTCTTCGACAAAGAGGACTTGAAGACGCTCAAAGTACGTTACTTCTGTCAGCGAAGTGAGTCATTGGAGCGTGCCGTCGAGTTACTCAATAGCTATGGAAAGTTCAAGGCGAGCATCGAGGGCGAGACGTTGCATATTAAGTAAAGGAATCAAGAAAACTATTCTTTAGCCTCATCGCAAGCCACCATATCGGCTCCTCGATATATCACTACAAGCTTATGAAGTTGGGTAGTCTTGACGGATTCCCTTACGATGTCACTGCCGGCATATCGACAGATTTGTGTAGAAGCTTCTTCGAAAAGTTGTTTCACCTGCTCGTCCGTAGTACTGGACTTGCAATATTTCAACTCGATGATATAAGAATCTACCATATCCTTATAAATGTCACAGAGTGGACAAAGGAAGATGTCGGCATAGCCGCCATCATTGTCCAACTCAGAAATCGGACGATAGAAACGGTTCTGAGAAGTCATTGCCAATGTAAAGCCATGCACAAAAGCCTCACCCTTCTGCTTGTCACGCTGTGAAGAATAACGTTTCAAACTATCTGCAATAAATTCAAAGTATGCTTTATATTCACCATGATAAGCCAAACCGCTCTCCAATTTTCTCTTGCCATAGGTATCGTACGTCAAATCGTTCTCCTCGTATGTATTCAAGAGATAAGTGTACATCTGGTCACGCACCACCTCATTAGGAATAATGAACCGGGCATCGCCATCACATGTGCCATCTATCGTCACCATACCAAAATAAAAAAGCAAGCTGACAAAATTGTCAGGATCGTTGATACGCTCAGCAGGAAAATGCTCCACCAATTTACCAGTGACAAAGCCTTTCGTAACCAACTGCTGAATGATGCTAGCATCATGCGCAAACTCCTTGTCGTGACGGATGAGCATACGAATCTTGTCATAGTCGATACGGATGTTGCTCTCTATCATACTCTTTGGAATATTGTATTCACTATGAATATAATTGTCCAAGAAGTTGAGCACCATCACAGAATTGTACATCGTAGTCCTACCATATGATTCCTCCGCAAAACAATAGTTATCATACCAAGGCTTCATTTCCTTGATTAATTCATCCACAGTATGATTAAACGGCAGCACACTGGAATAATACTCCAGCATCTCACGTACTTCCTCCTCTGTGAATCCCGTCATTTCATTAAACTGAGGATACAGTGAATAGTTAGTTCCGATATTGAAGCCGCTCGTCAAGTCGTCCATTGTAACGGGGCTGACACCTGTCACAAAGACACGTCCCAAGGTCGCCCCAGCAGCCCCCTTGATGGTATCAAAGAACTTACGTAAATATCCCTCGCCATGAGTTTGTTGTTGATAATTTCCCTCATGGGTTTTGTTGGCAAGAATTTGGTTGGTAAAGTGATCATACTCATCTATGAAAAGATAGATTTTCTGTCCAGACTTCTTACATTGCGAACAGAGATAATCCAATTGTTCAACGGCATCTTTCTTAGAGTTCAATCCTTCCTTTGTTCCCTCTGGTAACAAATGCTCATAAACATCCACGAAATAATTAAAGTGTGTATTGCAATAAGCATCCATACCAACCTGATAGTCGTCAAGTCCGCCCACAATAACAGCGAAATTGAGTCGAATCACAAGATATGTATTATGCTCTGGCGTAGGGTTCTGACCGATATACAACTTGCCAAAGATATTCTCGAAATCATCCTTCTTGTTGATGTCATAGTAATTTTCGAGCATAGAGATGGTCAAGGTCTTACCAAAACGGCGAGGCCTAATATAGAAGAAATACATATTAGATTCTTCTATATCTTCGATAAAAGAGGTCTTATCTACATAGTAGCAATCCCTTTTTATCACATCCTCAAAGTTTTGCATGCCATACGGAATGCGCTTGCGATAGATTCGCTTTCTTCTTTCTCTTAATGCCATAGCTCTATGATTCTTAATACAAGATGGTGCAAAGATACTATTTTTATTTTATAAAACAAAAAGAAAGAAGAAGTTTAATGCAAATTAGAAAACAAACGGCCAAATTACTGAATGAAAACGAGCCAAATTACTGAATTCCCTTAAATCTGATTAGCTTCGCCCCCGAAAAAAGGAAAAAGAGTATGAGTACAAACGATGATAAGCCTAGGGTTATAACGGATAACTTCTCAGCAGGAAACTGACATACAGAACAGCATCCTTACGATTGCGTGACAGTTGTCGGGAGATTGCACGGCATATGTCGAACGATTGCGCGGCATATGTGAGGCGATTGCGCGGCATATGTCACGCAATCTACAAACCTAGGCTTTCTCACCGAAAGATACGAGTCTATACCTCTTATAGATATAGGTTTTACACTTTTTCCACCCAAGGAGGTGTCCATTTTCATACCTTTACGACTTATATTATATTACGAACCATAAAACTTATAGCTCATGAAACAACTTACATTAGTCCTCATCCTTGCCCTAGCTACATTCAGCCAAGCATTCGGCAAGAACGCCAAAAAGCAAGAAAGAAAAGTCATCCCAATGGTGAACTTCGTACCTTACGACTTCATCAATCACATCAAGTCGCAGTTCGATTACAGCCCTTACAGAAGTTGCTTCTTCTTTGAGAAAGGCAAACTGTACTCTCATAAGAGTGGCTCTACTGAGCCTAAAAAAGAAATTAATATGGAGAATTTCAGAGACTATTGCGCTAAGACTGATAGCGTCTTCATATTGTCTCTAGACCCAAATCCATCCTTTATGCTTGGCAACAAGCTAGGAGATTACCTTGGCTATTTCAAGAATGGGGAGCCAGTCTTCTACGATTACTCTGCTGATAAGACTTACACTTCCATTTACGACCTTATCGTCAATAGATATGGAAGCATCAGCAAGTATTGCGACAGATACACAGAACTTGCAACCAAACAATTCTTCGACCCTAGTAGCAAGAATGAGTTGTTTAATATTACAAATGAGGCACAGGCTTTGTACATCTTGGAGCAAGACTTTTGCTTCAAGTATCTGATGGATCCATTATCGCATGACGACGATATTTTCATACGTCTCAATAATTTGCTATCAGAAAGACTGAACTTGTCGAAAGCTGAAAAGGATGAGCTGAAACTGAATTGTCAATTTTCCATAAAGAAAGGCGCGATTACAAATGCAACAGAACTTCCTTTTGACGAAAATACTCTCAAATGCAGTTTTACGAAAGGACAAGCAGAAGTCATCGGTGAGATTTTGAAAGACAGAAATTTATTGGTTGAGAAGGCTTACACCTACCTCGCCAACATTCAGAAAGAAAAGTTCCGCCAAAAGAACAATCGCTTTCCGACACAAGAGGAACTATTCAAATCTGTATTCGAAGCTTACCAAATCAAATAGGATGATTAGCAAACAGAAACTATCATCTCGTATAGAAAACGTGGCAAATTTTAACGAATTTGCCACGTTTTTTGCATTTTTTCTTTCTTTAGGGGTGTCTTATTTCATTTCTTTACGACTTATAAGTAATTTTAAACCATAATCAGCGTAAAATGATGAAACAAAAGAGAGACCATTTGCTGATGATGCTCTTGCTCTTTTTCGCTTGCTTCGGGCACGTCGCCGTGACGCAAGCACAGACACAAGAGATTGTCATCAAGACAAAGAACGAGAGCCTGCCAAAAGCTTTCAAACTTTTGGAGAAGGCTACCAAGTACAAAGTCATGTACGTCAACAAAGACGTTGCCAACTACACCGTTGACCGCAACGTCAAGGCATGGGACGTAAGCGAGGCTATGACACAGATTCTCGCTGGCAAACCCTTGTCATTCAAGATTGACAAGCAGTTTATCACTGTTACCAAGGGCGCGAAGCACGTATCCCAAGGCATAGGCGATTTTTTCGACATAAAAGGAAAGGTCGTTGATGAGAATGGCGTGGAACTGCCTGGCGTTTCCGTTGTCTTGCAAGGCACCAAGGAAGGCACCAGCACGGGTGTCAATGGTGAGTTCTCCATCAAGGCACGCAAGGGTGACATTTTGAAGTTCTCTTTCATTGGCTATCACAATGAGTTTGCAGAAATCAAGAACCCACAGCGCTTGATGAAGGTAGATTTGCGCCCAGACTCTAAGTCTCTCGACGAAGTACAGGTGGTTGCTTTCGGTACTCAGAAGAAAGAGAGTGTCGTTTCCTCTATCACAACGGTTCGCCCTGGCGACTTGAAAGTATCTAGTTCTGACCTCACCTCTTCTTTTGCAGGTCGTATTCCTGGTATGATTGCTTGGCAGACAGGTGGTCTTCCTGGTGCATTGACCGAAAGCGAAATGCAGACCAAGTTCTATATCCGTGGTATCACCTCTTTCCAGAGTGGTGCCAACACCGACCCTTTGATTTTGATTGATGGCGTGGAGAGTTCCAAGTTGGAGTTGTCTCGCCTCCAGGTAGAAGACATCGAAAGTTTCAGTGTATTGAAGGATGCCTCTGCAACCGCTATGTATGGTGCTCGTGGTGCCAACGGTGTCATCATGGTTACCACCAAGAAAGGTGACGAGGGAAGCGTATATACCACTTTCCGCTACGAAACCATTATGACACAGCCTACAGAGAAGATTGATGTAGTCGATCCTGTCACCTACATGAAGATGTACAATCAGGCATTGTTGTCACGCAACCCAGATGCCACCCCACAGTATAGCGTGGAGCGCATTAACCGTACCGCTTCTGGCAAATACCCTAACTGGGTATATCCACACAACGACTGGTACAAGCAGCTCTTCAAGAATGCCGCTTGGAACCAACATGCTGGTATCAACATCCGTGGTGGTTCAAAAGTTGTACAGTACTATGCTGCCGTCAACTTTAACCATGACGAGGGAATGTTGAAGACCGACAAGCTCAACGACTACAGCTGTAACATCAGTAACAACGAGATTCAGTTCCGTACCAACTTAAACATCGACTTGAAGGCTGGTATTAAATTGCAGATTAACTCTGTAACCACATTGGATAAGTACCATGGTCCATCAGCAGACCAGCAGTCTGCATATTCTTATGTATTCAATGCCTCTCCTGTGGATTTTGCTCCAACATACCCTGCAGATGATACATATAACTGGCCACATACACTCTTTGGAACCACAGAGTCAAAAAAGACCAACCCATACGCAGTCATTCAGCAAGGCTACAATGACCGAACTCGTTTCAACACCCAGAGCCGTGCTGAGTTCCAGCACAATCTGTCTAAGTTGGTGAAAGGTTTGGAGTATCGCCTGAGTGCATCCTACGTACAGTCTGGCTACTACACTTCAGCTTTCAGCATGAGTCCTTATTATTATGCCTTAAAGGATTATAATTTTGAGACAGGAAAGCATACCCTATCATCTGTCTATATGGGACAAGAGCCAAGAAGAACGCTCAAGAAGAACGATTATATGAGTGGTTCTACCACCAACACTAGAATGACTTACGAAGCCCAGCTACTTCACACTGCCGCTTGGGGTGGAAAAGACAAGGATGACCATCAAACCTCTTTAACTGCTGTGGCACAAATGCAAGAGCGCACTTACACTCCTATTTCAGATGTTCTCAACGGTCAGCCACAACGCAACCTTACGTTCTCTGCCCGTGGTAGTTATGGTTACTTGAACCGCTACTTCGCAGAGGCAAGTTTCGGGTATAATGGTTCTGAGCGTTTTGCCCCAAAGAACCGCTTCGGTTTCTTCCCTGCGGGCGGTATCGCTTGGGTAGCATCCAGCGAACCTTGGTTGAAGAAACAAGAAAAGTGGCTGAGTTATTTGAAGTTCCGCCTCTCTTATGGTAAGGTTGGTAACGATGGTATCGTAGAAGAGCCACGTTTTGTTTTTCTTCCTACACTTTCAAAACAAGAAATGGGTGCCAACCCAGAGGCAAACAACAATAATGGTTTCTACAGAACCTACGTAAAATATTATACCAACGAGAATATCCAATGGGAGGTTGCAGAGCAAAGCAACTTGGGTATCGAAATGAAACTGTTTGGCGGTCTCATTGAAATGCAAGCCGACATCTACAAGGAAATCCGACACAACATATTGTCAGAGCGTGTTGTCATTCCTGCCAATATGGGTATTGAGGTAGCACAACTTGCCAATATTGGCAAGACACTTTCCAAGGGATGTGATCTAAGTCTCAAAATTCAGAAAGCATTCAATAATGACTGTTGGATCATTCTGAACAACACGTTGACTTACAACAAGACTACCTATAAGGAGATAGAGGAAGCCACCAACAAACCTGCTTGGCAACGCAAGGTGGGACATGAAATCAGTCAGCCAATCGGATATATCGCAGAAGGACTCTTCCGTGACCAAGCCGAGATAGACAACTCACCTCGCCAGGATGGAGACATCATGCCAGGTGACATCAAGTACCGAGACATCAATCATGACGGAGTTATTGATGTCAATGATGCCACTTACATTGGTTATCCAGAGACTCCACGGCTCATCTATGGTTTCAATGGCTTCATCACTTATAAGAACTTCGAGTTCAACTTTGCCTTCCAAGGATCTGGTGATCGTTCGTTCTTTATGAACCCTACAGCCTTGTCCCCATTCTACAATGACCATGCCATGCTGAAGAGCATCTACAATAGTCACTGGAGCGAGGAGAACCAAGACATCCACGCCTTCTGGCCTCGTCTCTCCACTTACAGCATTTCACAGCACAACCCAGAGGAAGCCTGGGGAAGCAGCAAGGACATCAACGTGGAGACTCGTAAGAGTACCTTCTTCATGCGTTCATGTAGTTTCCTCCGCTGTACCAACTTAGAGTTGGCATACAACCTCCCTAAGAAATGGTTGAGAGCCATGGGATTGAGGACATTCAAAATTACAGCTAAAGTCAACAATGCCTTCCTCATTTCCAACTTCAAGGAATGGGATGTAGAGCTAGGCAGCAATGGATTCAACTACCCTATCCAGCGCACCTACTCATTGGGACTTAATGTAGCATTCTAAAAATTAAAGGAAAATATTTATTATGTATCAAATTCATATAAAGAGAACTATCAGCAAATTGCTATACTTCAGCGCAATTGCTTTCGCCATGCCACTGACTAGCTGTAGCGATTATTTGGATGTTGTTCCGAAAAACGACGTTGAAACAATCGATACAAAATTTGAACAGCGACAAGATGTCTATAATTGGCTCCAATCTTGCTATGCAATGCTCACCCAACCTACCACTTCATTTATTTTACAGCCTGGCTATGTAGGAGCAGACGAGTTTGTTGCTGGTCAATATATTCGAGAAATAAAATGGTACAACCAAGACCCTCTTTCAGGATTTTTTATCGGTGACGGCCTACAAAAGAAGTCAAATCCATATTGCAGCATTTGGAAAAACACTGAGGCCTATGCAGCCATTCGCTACTGCAACATCTTCATTCAGAAGGTAGATCAATGCTACAACATGACAGCAGATGAGAAACAACTTTGGAAGGCAGAGGTTCAAGCCTGCAAAGCTAATTTCTATTTTGAGCTGATGAAACGTTATGGTCCTATCATCTTAGTGCCAGAAAACATCGACACCAATGCCGATATCAAGATGATGCAACAACCTCGACAGCCAATTGACTCTTGTGTAAATGCGATTGTCAAGCTCTGCGATGAAGCTATGGAGCATCTTCCATACCAAAGCCAAAAAGAGAGCACACGTGTCACCTATTATAACAAGGAGGCAGCAGCTACACTCAAGGCATACGCCCTACTCTATGCAGCCTCACCTCTCTACAATGGCAACATGCAGCTAAAAGACTTCAAAAACAAGAATGGAGTCCGCCTATTCCCCGACTATGATAAAGAGAAATGGCACAAAGCAGCCTTGGCCGCCGATGAGGCTATCGAAATTTGCAAGAATGCAGGAAAAGAGCTATATAGCGGCACCTCAGACCAAGGTTCTGAATTATTGAATACCATTGCAGATGTACAGCAATCCGTCTTAGACCTCAATTATTCCAACAAGGAGTCATTGCTGGCTTTCCGCCCACAAAGAAACTCTGGTTCAGACGGTGGATATAGTTTTTTACTTCCAGCTTTCAACGACAAAGCTACAGACTACTATGATTGGCAAGTTAAAAATGGAGGAAGCGGAATCGCACCTAGCATGAAGATGGTGGAAATATTTTACACAGACCACGGATTGCCTATTACAGAGGACAAGCAGTGGATGGCATCTCCTTATCAGTTGAGCAAGGAAGCTGATTCACGATACACCAACGTGCTTCCTCTCAATGAGGACATATTGAGTTTACATCGCCATAGGGAGCCACGCTTTTATGCAGACATCGTGGCAGACCGTACCTATTGGTATCGCAAGATGATGCAAAATGGCAAATTGGTTGACAAAGCTATCCTGGTAAAATGTTATCGCAATGAAACATTCGGAACAGACGAGAAAACGATTACAAGCCAAACTGCGCAAAGCTTAACAGGCTATTGGTGCAAGAAGCATATCATGCCTAGCATTCCGCTCAAGAATTACACTGGTTCCTTGGGAGAAGCAGAACTTCCATGTGTGCTGTTCCGCCTTGCAGAATTGTATTTGATGTCGGCAGAAGCATGGAATGAGTATTTGGACGAGCCAAATCAGCATGTATATGATATGCTAGATGTTGTCAGAAAGCGTGCTGGCATCCCTGGAGTTGTCGAGGCATGGACTACCTATTCCAAGAATCCTCAGAAAGTGAAGACTCAAAGCGGAATGCGTGAGATTATCCATCGTGAGTGGAATATAGAGTTCGCATTTGAGGGACGTCGCTATTATAACTTACGTCGATGGATGGAAGCTCCCGAAGAGCTCAACCAACCTCAATATGGATGGAACATTCTGGCAGACAACCAGCAAGGATTCTACAATAACTTTGAAGGTCCAAAGGTGGTATGGTCAAAAAGGAAATTCACGGCTCCTCGCGATTACTTCATACCAATCAACAGTGAGGAAATCTTGATTTCTGGATGTGTCCAGAACCCTGGTTGGTAAAATGACACATGTATAATAACATAAAAATCAAAACAATGAAGTTACATTTCAAACACGAGATAAATCGAGTTGCACGGCTTCTCACTCTTTGTTTGGCAGCAGCATCCTTATTGCTGTCTGCCTGCAAAGACGAGGAAAACGCCTTTCAACCATCCATCGGTTCTGAAGCTTTTACATTTAAGCCTATTGCTGGTGGAAGCATCATGCATTATAAATTACCTGCCGACAATGATATTGCAGGACTCAACATCAGATACAAAAATTTCTGTGGAAAAGAAATTCTGCGTTCTTCCAGTGCCTTAAACGACTCGTTGTCACTGATTGGTTTCAATAAAGCCAAAGAGAATGTAAATGCTGAGGTAAGATTGGTAAAACGCAATGGCGAGGAATCAGCACCTATTGCTGTCAGTTTCTCCACAAAAGATTCTGCTCCTTGGGCATTTTTTGACAAGGTGGAAGTAAAATCGGGGTGGAATGGCTTTAGCATCACCACGGACAATGCAGAAAACGCTACAGGTATGGCACATGTGTTCTACCTGGGTACAGATCCTCTCAGTGGTCAACCTGACACCATCCTCATCAAGAGTTTCAATCTGGAAGAAGGTAAAGATACAATGATGTTTAATTTAAAGCAGAAGCGAGAAGAAAACACAATTGTTATTCGTACAGAGGATTTCAATGGGTATATAGTTAGAGAGCAAACATACCCAAACATTGCCTCTTATAACACTCAAAAACTTGAGAAGGATAATTTTGACTTCTACTGCGAGAAATCCATAGAGAATGAAGAAGGTATGATGGGAGTAAAATATCTTTTCGATGGTGAGAAAAAAGGTGGAAATTATTTTATAGATTCCGATGAAAACCATTATCGCACCTTTGTAGCGGGGCCTAATGCCACTGGGGCACCTATGTATATAGACATGCACAAGAACCATCTTACAGCACAAGTCTCTCTTTACGCCTGGGTGAATCTAAGGAGATACATGGGACGGTCTACTGATCCATTTTATTATATTTGGAAGTCACATTATGATGACAAGTTGCCATGCGACATTGATGTCTTAGGCGCAAAAGACGACGAGGCTGGAGCCTCCAACTGGGATCATAAGACTTGGGTTAAACTGGGTTCATACAAACAAGATCCATCTATTGATGAATCTTCAAGATGGTGCTACAATTGCTATGATGCAAATTACTGCAACCTCACAACAAAAGAACAAGTACAAAAAGCCGACTCAATACCTTTAAATATCGTGTTTCCGGCTGATGGACAAGGAGAAGGTTATCGATATTTGAAAATCGTTGTCAATAAAACATACAATTCTGTTGTTGACGTCTTCAATTCCGCACGCTATCAAAATATAGATAAATATGTTACATTTGACGAATTGGAACTTTTCACCAAAGAAGAATAAAAATGAAAAAATATAAATTGCTTGTTATGACAATGGCTCTTGCATTGACTGGATGCGAGAGTCTCACCGACACCTACAAAGACTATGCTGGTGACGGAGAAATCAGATACGTAGGTAAATGTGACGACCTAACAGTCGCCGCAGGATGGGAGCGATTGGATGTAAAATGGACCAACACAAAAGACCCCATCATTGATAAAGTCAAGGTAAAATGGTTTACAGACGATAGTGCTGACTCTGTTCTCTTGGAAAGTGGCACAACCGAGTATAACATCCAAGGACTAACAGATGCCACATACGGTGTCACGGTCAGTTCACTAGACAAAGATGGCAATGAATCACTGACCAACACCATCTATGATCGTCCCTACACCTCTAATCATGAAGTAATTCTGTCATTCACACGAGTTATTTCTAAGTATTTTTACATAGGAGACAGATTGGCGTTGTACTTTATCGGCTGGCAAGATGGGCTTGACAATGTTACCCTAAAATACACAGCCAAGGGTGGAGAAGAAAAAGAAATAGCCATCACTGAAGAAATGGCAGACTGGACGAAATATTTGCTAATCTCTGACCCAATAGACCTTTCCAAACCGGTCACCTTATATCGCACAGGACAAGTAAGCGGTTGTAGTGACAAGATAGAATTTGAACCTTTCGAGTTGGACAAGACAAAAAGTTACTCTGCTGACTTCAAGGAATATTTGAAAAAGCTATATGGTGATGATGGTACAGTTCTGACGTCTGGTGGAACAGTAAATGAGGAATGGGTAAAGAATACAACGACCCTTGAACTAGATGGTGACTTCAGTTCTTTTGATGATATTCTCAACTTCCCTAACTTGAAAAAACTTGTCTTAGGAAAGCATCGTTATCTTACAGAGCTAGGTGCTAAAGACGAGGCCAAGGGAGAATCAAAAGTGTCGGATGGCTCATCTAGCCTTTTTGCCATCAACACATTACACACTCTCAATGGGCTTACCCTAGAACGATACAGCAGCCATTACAAAGAGTTGGACAATGCTGGCAATTGGGGATGGAAAGGTAAACCTAGCTATTTAACAGAAAAAGGAATGCCTACGATACCTGTCACGAAGTACATAGATTTAAGCAAAGCTAAAATAAGCGTTGAGCCAGAAGATGAGCAAGGTTACGACTCCAAGCTTGGGAACTTGACAGACAACGACCCCAATACATGCTGGCTGCCATTGGTTCAATCTGCTAGCTTAGACTTCTCCTTCATCATCGATCTTGGTTCAGAAAAGATGATCAAGGGGTTGAAACTCGTACAAAAAGCATTCACTTCAAAAGACCAAGATCAAGAACTTGCTCCTACGCAGCTCAAAATAGAAACGGCAGGACAAGCGAGTGGGTATTCACCAGCTACTTACATCGAGACAAGTTACTTGGGCCGCAGCAGCGGCGAGACCAACCTCATTCCATTCAAGAATGGCGGCATCAAGGCACGCTACGTCAAAGTGACCATTCCTAGCCAACCCTATCATGGCTTCTACCAACTGACGTTTGCAGAATTAGGCTTGTATTAACAAAATGTAATATACAAAAAATATGAAAAGACTTATCATTTCTATTCTTGCTAGCGTAGGATGCCTCACGGCATCTTACGCTCAGCAGAATGACAAGTTGCTCCAAACGCTGAAGTCTGAGCTTAGCTACAGCATGCAGCAACTCCAGAAACAACCTGACCATAAGCCATACTATATGAGTATGAGGGTGGAAGACAAATATACCCTCAACCTCAGCAGTACTTTCGGCAACAAAAATGGAGAACAGGAAGTGAGAAGCCGACTCTTTGCACCTCAAATCAGAATTGGAAGCAAGGAACTCGACAACTTCAAGTACATGAACCAAGGTACACCTCAGTACCAAGGCATGGCAGTTTCTACACCTACCACGTTGCCGCTCGATGACGATGCCACCGATGGCATTCGTGCTGGCATCTGGAAAGAGACCAACAAGCGATATAAATATGCTTGCAAGGTCTATGATGAAACAAAAACCAAGATGGCAACAAGTGCCGACAATGAGGACAAGGCGGCCTGCTTCTCTGATGCACCTGTAGAGAAATACTACGAGGAACCTATCGAGGCTAGCAAATACACACTTGACAAGGCAGCTTGGTTCAAAAAACTGAACGAGATTTCAGCAGCATTCAAGACTTGCCCTGAATTGCGAGACGGACAGGCTTCCCTCTCCTACGAAGCCACTCGTGTCTATTTCGCCAATACTGATGGCACCGAGGTGGTACAGAACCGTATTTGTGGTCGCATCATGCTCTCCACTCAAATCATGGCGGAAGATGGAATGAGTCTTCCTCTCAACAAGGACTACTTCGCCTACGACCTCGACAGTCTGCCATCCGTCGCACAGATGGTGGCAGATGCCAAGGATATGGTAAAACGAATGATTGCCTTGAAGAATGCCCCTGTGGCTGACCCTTATACGGGTCCAGCCATGTTGTCGGGAGCGGCAAGTGGTGTCTTCTTCCATGAGATCTTCGGTCATCGTCTCGAAGGTCATCGTTTGAAGACCGGTGGTGAGACATTCAAGAAAATGGTAGGCAAGGAAGTTCTCCCTAAGGAGTTCCAGGTTTCTTGCGACCCGACCCTTCGCCATTATGCTGGTACCGACCTCAACGGTTATTATAAATATGATAATGAGGGCGTGAAAGCTCGCCGCGTCAACAATGTAGTGAATGGTGTATTGAAGACATTCCTCATGAGTCGTGTACCACTCGATGGTTTCCCTGAGAGCAATGGTCATGGTCGTACATCGGATGACAAAGACCCAGTGTCTCGCCAGTCTAACTTGATGGTAGAGACCACCAAGCCATACACAGAGGCTCAGATGCGCCAGATGCTCCGTGCCGAGGCAAAGAAGCAAGGCAAGGAGTACGGCTATTACTTCAAGACCGTAACCAGCGGTTATACATTCACAGGTGAGGGCGGTAGCCTCAACTCATTCAACGTTACCCCATTGGAGGTATATCGCATCTTCGCCGATGGCCGTCCAGACCAGCTCGTTCGTGGCGTTGACTTGATTGGTACTCCTCTCTCCATGTTCTCCCACATCGCAGCAGCAGGCAAGGATGCCAGTGTATTCACCGGTGTATGCGGTGCAGAGTCAGGATGGGTACCTGTCACAGCTTCCTCTCCTACAATCTACGTGACACAGATTGAGACACAGCGCCGTGCCAAGAGCAATAACATTCCTGCCGTCTTGAAGGCTCCTGCTTTCGATAACAAGAAGGCAGATACAACATTCGACAACACACAGGCTAACGATACAGACAAGACAATCTTGACAGGAATGAAGGATGAAATGAAACGAGAGATGGACTCCATCGTCATCGCAGGCTCTCCTCGTCCATTCTATATGTCATACATTGCTACTCGCTTCAAATCTTTCAATATCAAGGCAGAACTTGGAGGCATCAACTACTATTACGAGACTCCTTGGGACATGATGGGAAGCACTCAGGTTTTGGTAGGCAGTTTCAAGCGCAACAGTGAGTTGCAACTGGGACAGTACATCAAGAGCGGCATCCAGGCTTCAGGCAGTTACGACGCAGTACGCCGTGCTTTTTGGATGGGCAGCGACCAGGGTTATAAGTACAACTTGAATACCTACGCACAGAAGATGAACTATCTCAATAGCAATCCTCTGCCATCTGCTATCGAGAAGATTCCAGACATGCAGCGTATGGCTCCTGTCACCGACATTCAGCCAAGCTACGCTTTCGACATCAATGCCGACAAGCTCAAGGACATCGCCAGAAAGGTATCTGCCGTTTTTGAGGACTTCAAGGACTTGACCAACACTGGCGTCACCATAGACGGTGCTTACGATGACACGTATCGTGTAACCTCAGAGAACATCAACTTGAAGCAGCCTCATAGCTATGCGAAGTTGAAGGTTGTCGCTACTTTGAACCTATCAGATGGCAGTCGCCAGCAAGATGGCTTCACCATGGTATTCAATACTCCAGAAGAGATTCCTTCTGCAGAGACTTTGGTAGAAAAGACACGCAAGTTTGCTGAAAACTTCGTAGCATTGAAAGATGTTCCTGTATTGGATGACACCTATAAGGGTCCTGTGATGTTCGAGGATATGGCAGCCGCCTATCCATTCACAGAGAACTTGCTTTCCACCAACAAACTCTACGCCCAAGTAATGCTTGCCCCTAATGACAAAGCACTTGGCAAGAAGATTGGCAAGAAGATTCTCGACCCTCGCATTGACATCGTCAACTATACTTCTCTTCCTGAGTACAAGGGAACCAAGTTGATGGGTGCTTATAGCATTGATGCCGATGGTATCAAGCCAGAGGCAGAGATCAGTATCGTAGAGAAGGGAGTATTGAAGCAGATCCTCAATCGTGCCACTCCTACTGAGCATGCCATGCACTCCACAGGTAGCGCTCGCTTCAGCAACAACCCACAAGGAGTTTATCTCACTACTTCCATCGGTACACTTCACGTGAAGGCAACTGACACAACGGATGCCGACAAGATGAAGAAGGAACTCATCAAGTTGGGTAAGAAAAAGAAGTTGGAGTATGTCTATAAGATTACGAGTCCAGCGGGAGCAGAGTCTCTCCAGCTCGTACAAATCAACGTGAAGACAGGCGAGGAGAAACCAGCAAGAATCACCGCAGCCGTCCTTCCTTCCCTCTCAGAATTGGAGAACATCGCAGCCATCTCTTCTCAAGAGAATGTCTATAACCTCTCCAAGGAAGTGAACACCTCAGTGATTTGTCCTTCATCCATCATCTTGAACGACATCGAGCTGAGCACCAACACTCCTCGTACCGAGAAGGCTCCAGCCATCCCTTATCCATTGCAGCGATAAGATGACATGAGACATTGATTAAAAACAATAAATATCAACGATGAACTTTTAAGTTTTCACACAAAAAGGATATTATAAATTTTCTCTCTCTCAAAGAGGACTGCCCGTGATGGGTAGTCCTCTTTTTTTATCCTCTCTTCAAGCCATAAAAGGTTTTCGTAACAACTGTTGTCGTACATTTGCATGATCGGAAATGCCCAAGGAGATAGTGAAAGGAATCCGTTCCGCACAAAGTGTCTAGTGATATCAGTAAAAGACAATGTGTCTATCTATATCAGTATAAGACAGTTTTCAGGGCACAAGCACAGCCAGCCCAAACCATCAGCAAGGGAAACCGCAGGCATTAACATAGGCTTCAACGTAGCCTATCCATCATTTTTCAGAAAAAAAGAGAGTTATTATTTTCTTATATTCATAAAAAGATGTAATTTTGCATCGGAAAGAAGATACTTAATTAAAGCAAACAAACAATGGAAAATCCATATATCACTCAATTCCCCGACTTGATGTCGGGCAAGAAAATCA
>SAMEA104315437__coassemble_292_pt1 | contig 32006 bp, 25 predicted proteins | sample SAMEA104315437__metabat2_high_PE_027 | metagenome-assembled genome bin SAMEA104315437 (sample SAMEA104315437) | gut metagenome | biome: Monkey gut; feature: monkey-associated habitat; material: faeces | place: China | collected 2013
CGCTTCGTGATGATGGACGACTCTATGTGGGGTATGATTCTCGGTAAGAGTGGTAAGATTCCTGGCACTATCGACCCAGAGTTGGTAGAGTTGGCTAAGAAGCAGGGCAGAGAGTTCACCGACGTTGACGCTCACACATTGCTCACCAACGCCCTCGACGACTTCAAGAAGGAGATGGACGAGAACGGTTGGGACTACGGTCAGGACGATGAGGAACTCTTCGAGCTCGCCATGCACCCAGAGCAGTATCGCAACTATAAGAGCGGTCAGGCTAAGAAGAACTTCTTGGCAGACCTCCAGAAGGCAAAGGACGCTAAGCTCGGCAGCACTTTGACTCCAGCTCAGCTCGCTGAGTTCAAGCACGCCAAGGCTGATGCTATCGTAGCACCAGTGGCAGGTCAGATCTTCTGGGAGTTCCAGGGCGAAGGCGAGTGCGCACCAGCCGTAGAGCCATTCATCGGCAAGGAGTACAAGGAAGGCGACGCATTCTGCTACATCCTCGCTCCATGGGGTGAGTTTGAGACAGTGCCAGCCGCTCTCGGAGGCAAGCTCGTCGAGATCAATGCTAAGCAGGGCAGCAAGATCCGCAAGGGCGATGTCATCGCTTACATCGAGCGCGAGAATAAAGAATAAATGATAAATAATAATGTATAAATAGGCATGCGCCCAATATACAGTATTTATAATTTATGAATTATAATTTATTAATTGACAAGTATTATCCTGAGGACAATGAGCTTCGTCATATCCTCATCAACCATAGCCAATCTGTAGCGCGAAAAGCGCTACAGATTGTTTCGTCTCATCCTGAATTGCACCTCGATGCCCAGTTTGTAGAGGAAGCAGCCATGCTTCACGACCTCGGAATTTTCCGCACGGATGCCCCTGGCATACAGTGTTTCGGCTCGGAGCCTTACATCTGCCATGGACGACTGGGAGCGGAAATCTTGCGCAAGGAGGGCTATGAGCGACATGCTCGTGTATGCGAGCGACATACGGGTGCCGGAATCACTTGCAAGGAAATCATCGCACAGGGATTGTCGTTGCCTCACCAAGACTTTCTGCCAGAAACAATGGAGGAGAAAGTCATCTGCTATGCTGATAAATTCTTCAGCAAGACGCACCTCGACCGAGAAAAATCCATCGAGAAAGCCGAGAAAAGCTTGGCTAAGTTTGGAGAGGATGGGGTGATGCGCTTCCGAGAGTGGGAGCGGATGTTTGAATAACGAATGATTCTGTCATTTGATTGATCATTAGAATCCTATTTTTGAATGAGAAAACAATCGATTATAGTACTTCTGCTGTTTGCCTTCATCTGTATGATGGCAAGCCCTAACTTGTTGCTTGCCAAAAAGAAGAAAAAGGACAAGAGGGCAGATGCAGCCTTGGCGGTGGGCGACTCCATATTCGTGGATTCGCTCGGCAATGTCATCGGTGATTCCCTGGGAAATGCCGAGGCGGACACTGCGTCCATGGACTCCCTGCAGAAGGCTATTTGGAAACATAATAAGGTGGTGGATGATAGTATCCGCCTCGATAGTTTAAACCGCAAGAAGTCGGGAGGCGTGGATGCTCCTGTCGATTATACGGCAGAAGACTCCCTCGTCTATGACGCTCCCAACAAGGTGGCGCATCTCTATGGCAATTCCAACGTGAAATATACCAACATGGACCTCACGAGCGACAAGATTGCCATGGACATCGACAAGAGTACGGTGAAAGCTACTGGTACTGCCGACTCTACCGCCGACAAGGGTGTGAAGGGAAGACCAGTCTTCAAGATGGGCTCGGACACCTATGATACCGATACCATCGCCTTCAACTTCAAGAGCAAGAAAGCCCTTATTAATAATGTTTATACAGAACAGCAAGATGGATTCTTGACGGGTGCTCGCTCCAAGCGTGACTCTTCGGGTGTCATCTATTTGCAGCATGGTCGATACACCACGTGCGACGACCCACACCCAGACTTCTACATCTCATTGTCTCGTGCCAAGGTGCGCCCTGGCAAGGACGTAGTGTTTGGTCCAGCTTATCTCGTGGTTTGCGATGTGCCGATGCCGTTGGCTATTCCATACGGTTTCTTCCCATTCACCAAGAGTTATTCCAGCGGTTTCATCATGCCTACCTATGGCGATGAGAGCGACCGTGGTTTCTATCTTCGTGATGGTGGTTATTACTTTGCCATCAGCGACAAGTGGGACTTGAAACTCCTGGGCGAGATCTACACCAAGGGCTCTTGGGGAATATCTGCTGCCAGCAACTATCGCAAGCGTTATAAGTATTCGGGCAGCTTCTTCTTCAGCTATCAAGATACGAAGACGGGCGACAAGGGAATGCCTGACTTTGCGGAGCAGGAGAGTTTCAAGATTCAGTGGAGCCACCGACAAGACTCCAAGGCAAGTCCTTTCAGTTCGTTGTCGGCGAGCGTCAACTTCGCCTCTACGAGTTATGAGCGCAACAATCTGAACTCGCTCTACAATCCGCAGACCTTGACGCAGAGTACACGAACCTCTTCCGTCAACTGGAGCACGGGCTTCTCTAGCATCGGCATGACGCTGAGTGCCACGATGAACCTCTCGCAGAACATGCGAGATTCCACCATCTCCATGACGTTGCCGGACTTGAATATCTCCATCGCCCGATTCTATCCTTTCCGTAGAAAGAAGATGGTGGGAGACGAGAGATGGTACGAGAAGATTGCGATGAGCTATACAGGTCACATCAGCAACTCCATCAATACGAAGGAAGACAAGTTGATGCATAGCAATCTCATCAAGGACTGGCGCAATGCTTGGCAACATCAGATACCTATCAGTGGTTCGTTCACGCTCTTCAAGTACATCAACGTGAACCCAAGCTTCAACTTCACCGACCGTATGTACACCAACAAGGTGACGAAATCGTGGGATGAACAGAAGCAAGTGGAGGTTTGCGATACCACATACGGATTCCACAATGTCTATAACTGGAACTTCAGTGTGGGCTTATCCACCAAGTTGTATGGCTTCTGGGTGCCAAGCCGCAAGATATTCGGCGACAAGATACAAGCCATCCGTCACGTGATTACCCCAACCGTCAGCTTCAGCTATGCGCCAGACTTCGGTGCTACTCGCTATGGCTATTGGGACACTTATCAGAAGACCGATGCCGATGGCAATGTCTCGCTCGTTAGCTATTCGCCATACCAAGGTTCGCTCTATGGCGTGCCTGGCAAGGGAAAGACGGGAAGTCTCTCGTTCTCCTTGGGCAACAACTTGGAGATGAAGGTCAAGAGCGACAAGGACTCCACGGGATTCAAGAAAATCAGCTTGATTGATGCGTTCGACATCAATATGAGTTACAATATGGCAGCCAAGGTTCGTCCTTGGAGTGACATGAACATCAACTTGCGCTTGAAGTGGTGGAAGAACTACACGTTCAATATGAATGCCGTCTTCGCCACTTACGCCTATGAGATGGATGACCAAGGCAACGTCTATGTGGGCAACCACACGGAGTGGGGCAAGGGTCGTTTCGGACGATTCCAAGGAATGTCGCAAAACCTCTCGTTCACTTTGACCCCAGAGAAGTTGGCTAAGCTTTTCGGAGGAGGCAAGAGCGATAGCGATGACAAGAACAACAATCGCAATCAAGATGACGATGAGGGCATGGACACCGACATCGAGAGCAATGTCGATGATACGATGGAGAAAGGCAAGAACGGAGCCAAGAAGAAGGGTGGCAAGGCTAAGACCGACTCGGATGGCTATATGGCTTTCAAGATGCCTTGGTCGTTGACCTTCGGATATGGTATCACGATGCGTGAGGACACACGCCGTGAGAAGTTCAATGAGAAGTCTATGCGTTACCCATACAAGTTTACACAGACGCTCAATATGAGTGGTAACGTCAGAATCAGTGACGGATGGAACATCAGTTTCTCTTCTGGTTACGACTTCGACAATCACAAGATGAGTATGACCACGGCAAGCTTGCAGCGTGACTTGCACTGTTTCAACATGAGTTGCTCGGTGGTGCTCGCTCCTTATACGAGCTACAACTTCACCTTCCGTTGTAACGCCTCAACGCTGACAGATGCGTTGAAGTATGACAAGCGAAGCGGTTATTCCAATGCCGTGCAGTGGTACTAAGAGAAAAAATGCCGTTCCGCGTCATTCGGAGAAATATATGATGTGTGATTAGGAAAAGACAAATAAAAATGATACAAAAAAAAAGCCTCGGAGTTTTTGCTCCGGGGCTTTTTTGTACATATTGGGAAGTTATAGAAGTTAAGAGAAGTTCAAAATCTTACTTCTTGAATTCTTTCTTTTTCTTCATTCGTTTTCCTACGAAGTTCCAAGCTGGCATCTTCTTCAAGGTACTTCTTACTGGTTGAATGTCCCAGAGAAGGAAGATGAGAAGCACGGCAACGGCGATGATGCAAGTGATGCCGTAGAGCTGCTTGACGCTGATCATCAAGAGCTGGGTGGCGTCGTAAGGCAAGCCACGAACCATGTTGTCTGCCATCTGATGACGAATGCCGAAACTATAGAGACCTGTACACATCGTTGACATCGGTCCGTTTCTCACGATACCCGCCATCGTCAATCCCATGAAGAAGTGCTGGAATGGCATCAACTCCTCTAGATATACCGTCAGCATCACGAAGAATATCGCATTGCCGAAGCTGCGAGAGAATGTTGGCAGATAGAGCGCCTCGATAGGCAAGCCTGGGTCGATGAGGAAATACATCATCACCGGATAGAGTGCCATCGCCGCCACTCCAAGAGTCAGCAAGCGAGTGTATTTCTGATGGAGCACCTTACACCAGAAGAGGCAGAACAAGCAACCAGCGATGGCTCCCACCCATTCCACGAAGTTGAGCACGTTGGTGGTGACGATGCCGAAGTGAAGCACGCCACCCGTGAAGGCGGTCTGCAATACCTTTGGAGTACTGCCCATGAACTCGACGAAGGCGAAGAGGATGAGCAGGGGAACGAGACGCTTGTACTTCCATGCGGCAGGCTCGATGTAAGGGTGACGGATATGGAGCATACGGTTGATGCAGAAATAGCCTGTCACGATGAAGAGCATCAAGTCCATCCACATGATGTCGCTCTCAAACCAGTTGTAATGTTCTCCGTAATTGAAGAAGAAGATGAACTCCAGCATCCAAGCCGACCACAAGAACAAGCCTAGGTAGTCGAGACTGATGAATGGCAATGGTTTCATGAAGCGGAACTCATGGGTGGTGACGTAGAGGAAGAGTGCGATGAAGAGCAGTACTCCCGTCATCATCCAGTTGATGATGCGCCAATCCTGGTAGATGTAAATCAGATGTTCGGTGATCCAAGGCGAGAGAAACATGTTTCCCAGCACGATGCAATAAAGCAGTGGGAAGAAGATGGTAAAGTCGCGCTTAGGAGTCATCCACAACTGAATCGTTGACATACACTCAAATGTACCACAGAGTTTGAAGAAACCTGCGATATAGGCTAGGATGCACATCAAGGGAACGGAGTCGGTCCACATGATGAGGAAGTTGCAGATGCCCACCACCAAGGCTGCATTGATCAAGAGCTGGCGGTTGGTGAAGTGGAACTTCATCTTGAAGAGGAAGGGGAATGGCATCGCCACGCCCACCACGTTGAACATGATGATCATGAGCACGTCCTCTCTTATCAAACTATACTCGCCCATCACCTGGCTCATGGCTCCACCATAGATGCCACTCGACATCAGAAAGCAGAAGGCGATGAGAAGATAAATCCAGGGTTGTAGTCGGCGAGGAATATATCCATTGAACGAAGGGACACGGAAGGGTCCCTGTAACATAGGAGGTCCTGGCATTGATTTTAAATATTAAATTATAAATGATAAATGTGCGTAGCTGTCATTTATTATTTATTCATTATCATTTATCATTTGCTTCTCACTTTGGTTTCAACATTGAGTCCGGCACGGAGCAATGCCACCTGCTTAGGGTCATTGTCCTTGGTGAGGGCGATGCGAACTGGCACGCGCTGCTCTACCTTGACGAAATTACCTGTGGCATTATCTACAGGAATCATGCTATAGGCATTGCCTGCTGCTGCAGAGAGAGCCTGCACCTTGCCGTGGAATACGACACCTGGGATGGCATCGGCGGTGAAATCCACGCTCTTGCCCACGGTGATACCGTCCATCTGAGTCTCACGATAGTTGGCTACTATCCAAACATCGTTGTCGTCCACGATGCGAGCCAACATCTGACCAGGCTGAACCAACTGTCCCTCGTGAATGTCCTTTCTGCCCATCACGCCGTCGCAAGTAGCCACGATCACGGTGTAAGAGAGATTCAAGCGAGCCAAGTTGAGCTGAGCCTCTGCCACGCTCTCACCAGCACGAGAACCACCCAACTGCTGGCTCTGTACGTTGTAAACGGATGCAGCACTCTGCTTTCTGCTGCTAGCCTGCTCATAGCGAGCCTTGGCACCAAGATAGCGAGCGTATGCGTTGTCATACTGCTGACGGGTGATAGCGTCCTTCTTCATCAAGGCAGTGAAACGATCGAAATCTTTCTTGGCGTTGATCATATCTACACGAGCCTCCTCGATGCCAGCCGAAGCTGTCTGCACATTGCTGGCAGTAGTGCCCATGCTAGCGGTAACAACCGAAGAGCTAGACTTGCTTCCACGCAATCCTGCCTCAGCTTGAGCCACATGGAGACGGAACTCAGTGTCCTCGATGATGACGAGTGTGTCGCCCTTCTTCACGTGCTGGTAGTCGTTGAATCGAATCTCCTTGATGAATCCCGGCACACGGGTATTGATAGGAGTGATGTGTCTGTTCACCTGAGCGTCATCCGTGTAAGCCACGTTGCTTCCATGGTAGAAATGGCTGAAGCACCAAGCTACGGCTCCTGCCAAGAAGAGGATGATCACTACGTTGTATATTCTCTTAATCAGTTTCTTGTTCATAATTCTTTTTTATTTATTGATTGGAAAGCATTTGAATTTTTCACTCTTCACTCTTCGTTCTTCACTTCCTAGATTTCTCCTGCTACATACTTCATCTTGTAGTAAGCATAAACGATGTTGATACGAGCGTCCACTTCGTTCAACTCTGCATTGAGTTTCAAGTTGGAAGCATCCACCATGTCGGTAACCAGGGCGAGCTGGCTGAGGTAGCGAGCGTTCATCACCTCGTAGTTCTGCTGGGCTAGCTCCACGCTCTTCTTCTGGGTCTCCAGTTCCACGTAGGTCTGCTGGTACTGTACGTAGGCAGCCTGCACGTTGTTGTTGAGTTGCTCGGTCTGCACGGCGTGAGCCTCACGAGCCTGGTGGGTCTCCACGGCAGCCTGCTTGATGCGCTTGTTGCTCTTGAAGAGGGAACTGAGGTTGTATTTCACGCCTACGCCCACATACCATACGTTGAGGTTCTTGTCCACAGGAGGAAGCTCGAAGAGGATAGGACCGTCAAACTGGTCGGTTGCCACGAATGCCACCTTAGGCAGCAAGTCGCTCTTGGCAAGTTTCTCCTTCTGTTCAGCTATCTTGATGGCATTGCTGCTCTGCTCCAAGAGAGGGGAACTCATCGTTCCGGCGGTCTGCCAATAAGCCTCACCATCCTTGCTATAAGCCTTGTCGGCGAGGGTGGCATCAGGGATGAGCTGCTCGTCCTGGCTCATGCCGAGGGTGTTGCAGAGTTGATGGTTGAGGATGCTGCGATTGTTGTGGAGCGATGTCAAGCCGAGTTTGAGACTCTCCATCTGTAGCTCATATCGGGTGATATCATTCTTCAATGCCATGCCTTCCTTTTGCTTCGCCTTGATGTCCTCGATGAGTTGTTGGGTCAACTCGATGTTCTTCTCATACACCTTGATGCGGTTGTCTATCTTATAGAGGTCGAGGTACTGACCGAGGGCGATGAAGCGCATCTGCTGGCGAGTGAGCTTGACGCCCACCTCAGCTTGCTGCTTGACCAGTTCTGCCAAGCGGATGCCTGCATTGATGGCACCACCGGCATAGACTATCTGTTGGGCATTGAATGCGAAGTTGTTGCCGAAGTGAGGGGATTTCAGTCCATGCACATTGCTAAAGTCACGGTCGGTGAGCAGTGCATTGCCGAAGTAGCTGAACGATAAGGAAGCGTCGAGGTCGGGGAGTCGCTTGCTCTTGGCGCTCTCGATGCCGAGGTTGGCAGCCTCCACGCCCGTCTTGGCAGTGGTGAGGCTCTTACTATTTCCTTCAATCTTGTCGAAGAGTTGGGAGATGGTCATCGCCTCTTGCTTGCCGGCTGTAGCGGTATTGCCTGTAGCGGTAGCATTGCCCATTGCGGCAGTTGACGTTGGGTTAGACTGAGCCATAACCCAGATGGTGCCTCCTGCCAGCAGAAGGCTTACGAATATGATTTTCTTTATCATTTAATTAACTTTTAGAATAAACTTGTCATAGATAAGCATCTTTTTCATGCGATTTCTGTTATCTCTTGAATTCGGGTGCAAAGGTACGATGTTTTTGTCAATTGCTCGTTTCAAAAATAACGTGCGGAATGGACTATTTGGGAATAAATGTTCTTTTATGTCACATAAAATTCGTAATTTTGCAACCGAAAAAGGAACAGGCGAACCATACGTGATGTTTTGTTACCTTTGGCGTGACACTTCTTATATATATAATAAGGTATAGATTTTCAGAATAAAAAGGTGTAGAATGGATTTATCGGAATTGAGCAGTTATCAGGAGGCGAGTCTTTTCACCACTCATCTCGAAGAGTGGCAAGACGGACCTCAGGTGATTACTTATGGAGCCATATTGATTTGCCGCAAGGGCAAGGCGACGGTGAACATCAACTATAAAGAATGGCATCTGCATGAGGGGGCGGTCATCACCGTCTTCCCCAATGACGTGGTGGAACTGAAAGTGAAGAGTGAAGCTTCACTCTTCGATGTCGAGATGTTGAAGTACAACGCCTCGCTCTTGAGGGAAGCCAGCTTGCAGTTGGAACAAACCGTGTATTCTTCTTTGCGAGAGGACAGATGCAGGCAGGATACGCCTGTGGTGACGAACATCATCGACAGCATGTTCGCCCTCTTGAAGGTGTATTTCAACCAGTCGGAATGCACTTGCATCTCCCAGTTGGTGCTCTTGCAGCTGAAGGCGTTCTTCGTAGGGTTTCATGAATACTTGCAGCGCAATCCGCAGAACCGCCCTGATGACGAGGTGAAGTCTTATCGGGTGAGAGAGTTGTTCAATCGCTTCATGATGCTGATGGAGCGAGACTATAAGCTGTCACGTGATGTCAACTATTATGCCGACCTCATGCACATCACCTCCAAGTATCTCACCAATATCGTGAGGCAGGTGGCGGGGCACACGCCCAAGACCATCATCGACCAGTATGTCATCCTCCAGCTCAAGATGCAACTCCAGTGGAGCACCCAAAGCATCAAGGAGATAGCATGGGAATATCATTTTACGGATGCGAGTTTCTTCTGCCGATATTTCAAAAAACATACGGGGCTGACGCCACAGCAACTGAGATAATGGGGAATTTGTGGGGCGACTAATATGCAAAATCAGTAATTTGGTTTATATGAAATCCACAAAAGATTCGTAATTTTGTGCCCAAGCGTAAAATTATAAGAGATGAAAAAGCTATTGATAATGGCATGCATTGATGAGTGTCGTGATGCTCCATGCGCAGTCGAAGGTCTATATGACCAAGGAAATTTTCAACTATTTTTTCAGAATCCATTAGGAAATCTGTAAAAGAAGTCTCCTCTATATCGATAAGACGGAATACATCTACCGCATGACACATTTTGGAGGTAAGTATTTCTTCTTGAGTTGTCCACGCCGTTTTGGCAAGTCGCTTTTGGTGTCAACATTCGAGAATTATTTCTCTGGCAAGAAAGAACTCTTTGAGGGACTTGCCATCGAAAAGCTGGAACAGGACTGGACGGAGTATCCAGTGCTCCACTTCGATATGAGTGGCGGTAAGCACATGGAGAAGGAGCAGTTGGAGGATAATCTGTCTAATCGTTTGGAGGTAGAAGAAAAGAAATGGGGAATTACTAACCACAAAAGAGGTGCTAATGATCGTCTGACAGAATTGATTACTAACGCTTATGAGAAAAGTGGCAAGCAGGTGGTCGTGCTCATCGATGAGTATGATGCCCCGATGCTTGATGTTACTCATGAAAGGGAATCCTTGGACGTGCTTCGCAATGTAATGCGCAATTTTTATAGCCCACTCAAAATGTGTGAGCCGATGCTTCGCTTTGTCTTTCTGACAGGCATTACCAAGTTCTCGCAGGTGAGCATTTTCAGTGAGTTGAACAACATCAAAAATGTTTCGATGGATGATGAATATGCTGGAATCTGTGGTATTACCAAGGAGGAATTGTTGACCCAGGTGAGTGAGGACATTGATGTGTTGGCAGAGGCACAAGAGATGACAAGAGAGGAAACCATCGCAAAACTTAAGGAAAATTACGATGGTTATCACTTCTCGCCAGCATCACCGGATATTTTCAACCCATTCAGTTTGCTCAATTGCTTCACTAAGAAAAACTTTGGTGCTTACTGGTTTGCCTCCGGTACGCCAACTTATCTCATCAATATGCTTCGCAAGTTTAAGGTCTTGCCTGCCAAGATTGGTAGGTCGTTGGCTCGCTCTTCCGCTTTCGATGCGCCTACAGAGAATTTGAAGACCATCACGCCTTTGCTCTATCAGAGCGGTTATATTACCATCAAGGGCTATGACAAGATGAGCCAACTCTTTACGCTCGATTTGCCAAACAAGGAAATCAAGGTGGGATTGTTTGAGAGCCTTTTGCCTTATTACCTGGAGGGAATGTATGCCGAGGAGGGTGATGTAGCCATCGCCCAAATGTCAGTCTTGATTCGTCAGGGCGACATGGATGGTGCCTTGCGCCTACTTCAGGAATTCTTGGGTACAGTGCCTTATTGCAATAATACCAACTATGAGGGGCATTATCAGCAGATGCTTTTCATCATCTTCACCCTCTTGACCCACTTCGTGGTAGATGTCGAGGTTCATACGCCGAATGGTAGGGTGGACGTGGTAATGGAGACCGAAGACACGCTCTATCTCATCGAGCTGAAACTCAACCAGAGTGCCCAGGCTGCGATGTAACAAATCAACCTCAAGCAATACGACCAGCGTTTTGCGAGATGTGGCAAGCCCATAGTAAAGGTCGGTGTCAACTTCGATGCAAAGAAGGGTAATCTTGAGGATTGGACGATAGAGTAATGGCTTCATAGGCTATATTTACAGTTTCCATAGGCAAATCGGTAAAAATGTATATAATCCCCGAAATCTGTGTAAAAGCGGTTTCGGGGATATTTTGTTATTTTGCAGCATCAATTCAAAATAACAAAAGATATCAAGATATGAAGAAGTTTTTAATGACAATCGTATGCTGCTTGTTTCTGGATCAACCGTTATACCATTCTCGACATTTCCCGATTGCTCCGCGACAAGAGTCTCACCTTTGTCAGCATATCCGATCTGTTTGGTTTCTCATCTCCCGCCTATTTCTGTAAGTACGTGCAGCGTTACTTGGGTACGAATCCTACGGAGTATAGGGGGTAATGTGTTACTTTATTCCACAAAGAAGGTAGAGGCTGCATAGAGCGGCACGTTGGCCATCCAATCTTGCTCACGATAGTCGGACATGGAGAATCTGAGACCATGCATTTCGGGATGGCGGTCAACAAACGTGTGCAGCGACTTGGAACGCAAGTTCTCCTCAGCCTTTGCCTCTATCGGGATGATTTGGGTGCCTTGCTGTATCAGAAAGTCAAGCTCCAGTTTGGCATCTGTGCTGTAATAGAATACAGAGGTCTTTCGGGTAGCCACCAGTTGCGACATCACAAAGTTTTCCGTAAAGGCTCCCTTCGATTCCTCCATTCCGTTCTCGGCTACCAGCAGGTCGGCTGGTTCGGTCTCGCTCATGGCTCCCAGCAGACCGCAATCTAACAAGAAGAGCTTGAAACTGGCAATATCTACATAGAATTTCAGAGGTTTCTTAGGCTCGTTCACCCTCTCGCATTTATAGACTAGTCCTGCGTCCATCAGCCATTGTATTGCCACCTCAAAGTCCTTGGCTCTGCCTCCAGGCTTCGCTACTCCATAGATGAATTTCTTGTTTTCCTTGACCAGTTGCGAAGGCATAGACTGCCACACCATGTTGATGCGATTGGATTCAGAGGTGGGCACATGCTTGGAGATGTCTTTCTGATAGGTGTACAGGATGTCGTTCTGCTTGTCCCTGACTCTCATAGAATTGTTGGTTTCGACAAAGCATTTCACGGCTTCTGGCATTCCGCCAACAAAATAGTATTCTCTCAGGGCCTTGATGTATTGGCTCTTGATAAGTCGGATGGTTTGCCAGTCTTTGGCCTTGAGCAACTCTACCATTTTCTTGTCACCCTTGGCAAGCAAGAATTCATCGAAGGTCATGGGATAGATGTGTAGAATGTCAACCTTCCCCACAGGGAAAGACTGCCCTCTGTGCATGGAGATGCCAAGCAGCGAGCCAGCCACTGCCACGTGATATTCGGGCGCATTCTCGCAGAAGTATTTTAGAGCGGAGAGACCACGGTTTAGCTCTTGTATTTCGTCCAAGACGATGAGCGTCTTGCCAGGAGTGATGTCTTGTCGGGTGATGGCACTGATGGCAAGGATGACTCTCTTCATGTCATAGTCTTGTGTGAACAAGTCCTTTGCCATGTCGTTGTCATCGCAGTTGATGTAAGCCACGTTTTGGAAGTCTGACTTTCCAAATTCTTTGAGGATGTAAGTTTTGCCCACTTGTCGTGCGCCAGCGAGTACGAGTGGCTTTCTGTCCTCTCGGTCTTTCCATTCTCTCAGCTGTTCAATGATTCTTCTATACATGTTCTCTGCCCTTTCTTTTATTAATTTCGGCTGCAAATTTACGTTTTTTTTTTGAAACAGCCAAACAAAATTACACTTTTCCTACCGAACTTTGATTGAGAATCAACACTTTTCTTACCGAACTTTCGATACAAACCTACAGTTTTCCTACCGAACTTTTAAAAAGAAACTACACTTTTCCTATCGAACTTTCGGTACAATCCCACATTTTTCCTACCTAATCCGCCTCAAGAAATGCTCTTAGCTATTCTTTTGGTAGCTCTTGATGGCCCATGCCCACATCACGATGGCATAGCCAGACAGAGCGTAGAAATGGTAACGGAGGTCATAGAGGCTGCTGCCCTTGAGATAGAGCGTGCGCATCGCCTCGATGAAATAACGCAGAGGGTTGATGCGAGTGAATGCCTTCGCCCATTCTGGCATACTCGATACTGGGGTGATTAAACCGCTCAGGAGAATGAAGATGACCAAGAAGAAGAACATCACGAGGGCTGCCTGCTGGGTGGTGTCGGAATAGTTGGACACGATGAGCCCCATGCTCGACACTACGAGGATGAAGAGGGAGGCGAAGAGGAAGATGACACAGATGTTGCCCTCTGGCACTTGTCCGTAGATGAGGCGAGCAAGCACCATGGAGTAACCCAATACCAACAAGCCCACTGCCCAGTAAGGTATTAGCTTGGAGAGGATGAAATCAAACTTGCCCACAGGGGTTACGTTGATTTGCTCGATGGTTCCCTTCTCTTTCTCGCCCACTATGTTGAGGGCAGGGAGAAATCCTACAAGCAAGATCAGGAGCATCGCCATCAAGCCAGGTATCATGAAGAACTTGTAGTCCAAGTTGGTGTTGTAGAGGTATCTTGGCGCTACATCATAATGAGCCATGCTCACGGCGGAAGCCGCCAAGCCCGATTCCTCTCGCAGTTGGGCAGAATAGTCGGCGATGATTTGGGCGAGATAGCTGGATCCCAATCCTGCTTTCACGCCATTCACGGCGTTGGCAGAAATCATCACTAGGCTCACTCCCTCCTTCACGAGGTTTCGCTCGAATTGTGGTTCTATCTCCACGATGAAGTCGGCATCGCCTGCCTCCACGCTCTCCAAAGCCTTGGGGTAAGTGGAGGAGACATCATTGAGATGGAAATACTGTGAGGCAGAAAGTTTCTGAACGAGTCGGCTGGACCATGAGGAATGGTCGTTGTCGATGACGCTGATCTTCAGGTTTTTCACCTCTTGGGTAGCTGCTCTCGGCACCATGTTGATGACACCGATGGGGAGCAATATGAAGACGATAGGAAGGATGATGTTGCGCATCATCTGCTTGAATTCCTTTTCTAATAAAAATCGAATAACCATAATTTATAATCTTACTTTGAATAGCTTCCACGATACGCCGAGGAGCACCACTGCCATGAGGGCGAGCACTGCCGTCTCGTGCATCACGTATTTCATTTCCACTCCCTGGATCATCAGCTTTCTTGCCACTTCCACGTACCATCGGGCTGGGATGATGGCAGAGGCGTTCTGTAGGGCTTCTGGCATACTCTCGATAGGGAAGGCGAGGCCTGAGAGATAGACCGTCGGCACGATGAGCAACAAGGACAGCAACATGGCTGCCAACTGACTGCTCACACAGTTGGAGATAAACAATCCCAATAGCAGCGACACCAATATATATAATAAAGAGATGGCGATGAAGCCCATCACGCTGCCTGCTATCGGGATATTGAGCAAGAAGACCGAGAGCAAGAGGATGGTGGCGAGGTTCATACAGGAGATGACGAAGTAAGGCACCAACTTTGCCACCACGATGACGATAGGGGGCAAGGGAGAGGCAAGCAATATCTCCATCGTTCCCATCTCCTTCTCCTTGACGATGGCGATGCTCGTCATCATGGCACAAATCAGCAGCAGAATCAAGCCTATCACACCCGGCACGAAGTTGTACTCACTTCGGCTCTGCGGATTGTAGAGCATTTTTGTGACAGGGATGATTTGGAAGGAGGGGGTGAAGCTACTTGTGGATGCTTGCGCCATTTGGGCGTGGCTTCGCTCTTGCTGGATGTAGTCTTGCAAGTAGCCTGCCAAGATTTGCTGCATGTAACCCGTGCGCACGGCGGCTTGGTTTGGCTCGCTGCCATCGGCAAGGAGCTGGATGGATGCCTTGCCCGAATGTCGCATCTCATCAGAGAAGTTGTAGCTGAAGATAATTGCGAGGTCGGCATCATTTTCCAAGAACATCTTTTGTATCTCTTTCTCGCTGTGAACGTCTGCCACGATGGTGAAGTAGCGGTTGTTGCGAATGTGCTCTTGTATGCGAGTGGTCACCTCGTCCTTGCTGTGGTCGAGGATGACGACACGGGAATCTTTCACCTCCGTGGTGATGGCGAAGCCGAAGAGGATGATCATGATGATAGGCATGACCAGCAGAATCAGCATCGTGCGCTTGTCGCGGAAGATGTGGCGGAATTCCTTTCTTACGAATACGATAAATTGTTTCATGATTTGAGGAGTTAAAGAAGTTAAGGAGTAAAAGGGAGTTAAGACATTACCTTTTCCTCCATGAGGCTAACTGCGTTTGGCCTTGCGAGCCAAGTGCAGGAATACATCATACATGGTGCTGACACCAAACTTGCGTTTCAGTTCGGCTGGGGTGTCGAGTGCCTCTATCTTGCCATCCACCATAATGCTCACTCGGTCGCAATACTCTGCCTCGTCCATGTAGTGAGTGGTTACGAAGATGGTGATGCCACGGTCGGCTGCCTGATAAATGAGTTCCCAAAACTGGCGACGAGTCACTGGATCGACGCCTCCTGTTGGCTCATCAAGAAACACAATCTTGGGGTCGTGGAAGATGCTGAGCGAGAAGGCGAGCTTTTGTTTCCAACCCAAAGGCAGTGAACCTACCATCGTGTTGCGCTCCTTCTCAAATCCCAAATCAGCCAAGAGGCGATCGGTCTTCTCCTTGATTGCCTTGGTGCTCATGCCGTAGATTCCGCCGAAAAGGCGCAGGTTCTCATACACCGTGAGGTCGTCGTAGAGGGAGAACTTTTGGCTCATGTAGCCGATGTTCTTCTTCACCATCTCTGCCTCCCGATAGACATCGAAGCCAGCCACGGTAGCGTGCCCATCCGTAGGACGGCTCAATCCGCAGAGCATGCGCATGGCAGTGGTTTTGCCAGCACCGTTGGCTCCGAGGAAGCCGAATATCTCGCCACGATGCACCTGGAAGGTGATGTGGTTGGTGGCTATGAAGTCGCCAAACTGCTTGGTCAATCCTTCCGCTACGATAGCATAGTCGTTATTGTTGTTCATATTGTTCCTAATCTTTTATTTCAGTTTGAAATGTCCTTACCCATTGAGGAAAGGATTTATTTCATTAATGCCATGAAGCAGTCTTCGATGGAAGCCTCTATCGGAGCAACGCTCACGTTGTGATGTCCTCGATGAGAGAGATAGTTAACGAGAACTTGTGTCGTGACATTGCTCGAAAAGGCTGTACGAGAAGCCGCTGGGTCGCTATCAGCCTTGTCGCCATCGGATAGCGTTACGTGGAACGTCTCGCCGAATGAGAAGGCTGTCTTGGTGCTCGGATATTCACGGAGGTCACCCAATAGCTGGTGCATCTCGTCACTGCGCACAGCCCAGAGCTGTTCTTGATAAGAGGCTATGATGCCTTGTGGGGAATCTATCTTCAGAAACTCGCCATTTTGTATCAAAGCGATACGGTCGCACTGCATCGCCTCGTCCATGTAAGGGGTGGAGACGACGATGGTGATGCCGTGCTCCTTCTGTAGCTTCTTCAGCATCTCCCAAAACTCCTTTCTGGATACAGGGTCAACGCCAGTGGTTGGCTCATCGAGGAAGAGGACTCTTGGTGCATGGATGAGGGCGCAACTGAGGGCAAGCTTCTGCTTCATACCGCCCGACAGTTTGCCAGCCTTGCGCGTCTTGAACTTTTCTATCTGCTGGTAGATGTCCTTCACCAAGTTGTAATTTTCTTCAATGGTGGTGCCGAAGATAGTGGCAAAGAATTCCAGGTTCTCTTCTATCGAGAGGTCTTGGTAGAGAGAGAACTTGCCCGGCATGTAACCGATGCGCTTGCGAATCTCCTTGTAGTTAGCCAACACATCCAGCCCATCCACCGAGGCCGTGCCTCGATCCGCCAAGAGGAGGGTGGTGAGGATGCGGAAGAGTGAGGTCTTGCCTGCTCCATCTGGTCCGATGATGCCATAAATCTCGCCTTCCTCCACGTCAAAGCTCAGGTCTCGCAGAGCCACGACCTTTCCCTTGTTGTAGGTCTTCTTGATATTTCTAACAGAAACTATTGCCATAATACTATTGGATTCTTAACTCTTCACTCTTCGTTCTTCACTAAAATCTTACATCTCCATACATTCCTTCCTTGATCAAGCCATCGTTCTTCACCGCAATCTTCACGGCATAGACGAGGTTGGCTCTTTCGTCTCGGGTCTGTATGGTCTTAGGGGTAAACTCTGCCTTGCTCGAAATCCAGGTCACGGTGCCTTGGTATTCCTTGCGGTCAGCCTTGCCTTGGTCGGCATAGACTTTTACTTTCTGACCAATCTTTAGGCCAGTGAGTTGGTCGGCGGTGATGTAGGCACGCAGCTTCATGTCGTGGATGTTGCCCACCTTGAAGAGAGGCTTGCCTGGAGCGGCAAACTCGCCTTGCTCCATGTACTTGGTGAGGATGGTGCCCTGGATAGGAGAGGTGATGATGGAGTTGCGCATCTGGTCTTCGAGCTGCGCTATCTGTGCTGCGATGCTGCCTTTCTGTCCTGTCAAGCTGCTGTTGTTGCTGCCTATCTGTTCAGAGGTAGCAGCAAGCTGACGCTGGAGCACCATGATCTGGTAGTCGATGTCATCCACCTGCTTCTGGTTGGCTGCGTTCTCCTTTACCAGTTCTTTGAAACGCTTGCGCTCACGTTGCAGATTGGAGATTTGCTGCTGGATGGAGGCTACCTGTCGGCTCTCGCTGAGTCGCTTGCTCTCTGTGGCAGAGATGTTGGAGAGGAGTTGCTTCTTTTTGAGATAGAGCTGGAGGGTATCGATGCTACCAAGCTCCTGTCCCATGCTCACGTTTTGTCCCTCATCCACATGGAAGGAAATCAGCTCGCCAGTGCCTTTGGCCGACACGATGACTTCTGTGGTTTCGAATACGCCTGATGCGTCATACTGCGCATCGTTGTTAGAGCAAGCGGTGCAAAGCATGGCTGCCGCTGTCGTTATATAGAATGTTACTTTCTTCATTGCTTTAAAATCTTAATTGTTAATTAATTTGCTGTGATAGATGGCTTGCAACAATTGCAATTCGTGCAGCGATTGCTGCTGCTTCGCCATGTTCACGGCGTTGATGCTGCGGATGAGTTCATTCACCGTCTCTGTGCCGAGCTTTACTTTCTTCTCGTTGGTCTGTCGGATGTTCTCCCTGAGGGTTACGATTTGCGCATCCTTGGTGAGTTGCTTTTTCAAAGACAGAATGTTGCCATCGGCATCCTCATTTTGCAGACGGTTGTTGAAGAGGAAAGTCTCCTTCTGGTTGTCGTTCATCTGTCGCTGCACCTCAATCTTATGGATGTCGTTCTTGCGAGTGTAGAGCGCACCGATGTTCCAGGAGATGTTGATGCCGCCGAGCAAGATGCCATTATGTACCATGTCTGATACTTTGGAATGTAGCAATCCCATGCCCATGAATCCTATGGTAGGGCGAAGACGAGTGTCAAGCTGCTTTCGCTGTGTATCCAAGAGTTGATTTTGCGAAGTATAGAAGGAAAGCTCTGGACGATTCAATCCCCAAGAGTTCTTGGCGGCAGGGAGCGTCATGGCTGGTTTCTCTACCTGTGCCTCCTCTGATAGTGGCTTCCCAATGAACACGCCGAGCATCTTGAGATAAGCCTTGCGAGAGGCTTTGAGAGCATCGGCTTGCTGCTCTGCCTTCATTAGTTCCACGTTGATGACATCCTGGTCGCTCTGGTTAGCGAGTCCATTCTTGATCATGCTCTTTACGGTGGTGCTGCTCACGCCGAGATCTTTTTGCAAGATGCCGTTTTGGCGAAGTTGCTCATCGAGGGTCAGCACACCGAAGAAGAGTTGTTCCACTCGCTCGTTGATGTCGTGCATCGAAACGTCGATTTGTCGTTTCTGCACCTCTGCTTGCGCCTTCGCCACCTCCTTGCCAGCGGCTATCTGTCCACCGTCATAGATGGTTTGCTTCACGCTCACCATGCCGCTTGCCATATAGTTCTTCATGTCGAATCCCATCTGCTCCATCTGCTGGTTGGCATTGATGATGTCGGTGAAGGCGTATGCACCGGCTTGCACGTTCACTTGTGGCAGCCATCCCTTGGTGGCATTGCTCACATTATAGTCTCGCAAGGTCTCCACCATGCCATATTGCTTGATGGCAGGATAGTTGTCATGTGCCATCTTCTGGCATTCGTCCAAGGTCAATGACTGGGCGAAGCCAAGAAGAGGCAGCGAGACCAACATTACAAGAATACTTTTTCTTTTCATTGTCATTTTCTCATTGTTTTTGTTTCTGGGTGCAAAGTTACAGGGATTTCCGCTAATCTTAGCTACCCATTTTAATGCAAGAATGTTCTTTTTGTAGGAATTATATGAGAAAATGACATTTTATGGATTAAAATGATTATCTTTGCGTCGGATTTTTATAAAAACAACTTAAAATACAATAGCGATGAAACAACTGCAAAGACTTCCTTTGGACAAGATTTATAAGATATTGCCAGAAGATTCGAGGCAAAATAAGAAGTTGCTGAGTTATCAGGATGGTATGGGAGTGGCATTAGGCATAGATGGTTTTTTGTTTCGCCATTTAGGGATGGCTTCCTCGCCTTTCTTGGTAGAGGATTATCGTATGGGAATGGTTGTGCGCGGACAGTTGAGGGGCATCATCAACCTGCAAGAGCATACTTTACAGGAAGGTACAATCGTGTTTATCACGCCAGGCACCATCGTGGAGCCCTTGGAGGTGAGCGATGATTTCCTGTTGGAGGGAATGGGCTTGCCAGCCGACCTCTTCTTGATGGCGCATGGAGGTCGACTGCCTGAACTCTTCAATGGACAGGTGAAGGATGGGAGAAGAATTGTATCCTTTGAGGAGCGAACCATTCTCGACCGAATGCTTCGTCTTTTGCACGACTTGATGGGAGAGGACGGCACCAGTAAGGAGGTCATCTACAGCCTGATAACCACGGTTACTCATTATTATGACCAACTCTTTCATGACCGCACATCCGTGTCGTCTCCTTCCCATTCCAATGAGATATTCAATCGTTTCCTGCGCCTTGTCAATCTCCATGGCAGCAAGGAGCATCAGCTTGCCTTCTATGCCGAGAAGCTCTGCATCACCAGCCGCTACTTGGGTACGGTGGTGCTGGCTACCAGTGGTGTGGGTGCGAAGGAGTGGATAGACCGTGCCGTCATCTCCACCGCCAAGGTATTGCTGCGCCATAGCGACAAGCAGACATCTGAGATTGCCGATGAACTGAATTTCCCCAATGTCAGCTTCTTCTGCAAGTACTTCAAGCGATTGACGGGTTCCACTCCGCAGCAGTATCGCAAGGGAGAGATGCTCTAGGAGATTCCTCTCATTTGTCTTACATCTGTAATATGGATAAAATATTCTGTAATATTTTTATATGCGATATGGAGGATTTGTTGTAATTTTGCAACCGAAATATTGGGAAGGTCTATTCAGCTTTCTGATGAGTGGAAATGTCTTTCCTACATATATAATTAAGGTATATCAATGTAAAGAACTAGAATATTTATGAATAAGCAATTGTTCGCATTTATTATAGCTATGGCAATCATCATATCGATGTTCCCAACCATTTCCATAGTCTCGACGACCGCTTTGGCATCCAGGATATTTTGCAGAGGGCAGCAATATGATTCAGACGGAGAGTGAGGCTACAGCCGCAGGTGGAGCGACTCCTCGCAACATGAACACTGGCTCTTTCCGCAACAAGGGTATCGAGGTGAGTGCGCAGAGCCATCCATTGGATGTTCTCTCGCTCAGGGCATCCTATAGCTATATGTACACATCACTCGACAATCTCACAGCCGCTCCTAAAAACCAATACTTCTTGGGAATCGGTTGGCAGGCGCTTCGCCAGTTGACGGTGGATGCGGAGCAGAAAGGCATTGACGGCTTGTATGTTGCCCAGAATGTGGAGCATCAAAATTATGCCTTGCTAGGTCTTCGTCTCATCTACAAACCATGGAAGTTTCTCGACATCTTCGCTCATCTCGACAACATCACCGATGCAAAGTACATGATCAACAATGGTTACGAGATGCCAGACTTTACGGCAATGGGTGGTGTGAAAGTAAGATTCTAAAACATTCTTGACCTAAATATAACAAACCCTCCACGAAATGCTTTTGGGCAAGACTTGGAGGGTTCTTTTTGTTTCTCGGATTTGTTTCTCGGAAAGACTAAGGGAAGTTAGACAAAATGTATAAATATACGCATTTTAGCTTACAAATTGTAAGTTGCCGGTGATTTTTGTAAAATAATTGAAGAAATATTCGTGCATATCTGAAATAATTAGTAATTTTGTAGCCGAAAAAGAGAGAAATTTATAAATCGAAAGAGAGAATATATTAATTTAATATTTATATTTATGAAGATGCGACATCTACATTCTGCAGGAATTTGTCGTGCGGCAGGTTCCGTAGCCAACAGAATGCTGTTGCTTTGTATGTTGGGCATTGCGATGCCACAAGCAACCTTTGCAGCGGTCAATTCTGTTGAACAAAGAGCGTCAGTCTCTGGTGTCATTATTGATGCCAATACTCAGGAGACTATTGTTGGCGCAAGTGTTTTGGTTAAAGGCACAACCACTGGTGCAGTTACCGATATTGACGGTAAGTTCACCATGGCAGTGGATAAGCTACCGGTAACCCTTGTTGTTACCTATGTAGGTTATCAGAAAAAGGAAGTGAAGGTTTCTTCTCAGGGACAGACTACCATTACGCTATCTGAGGATAGCCAGATGATGGATGAGGTCATCGTCACCGGTTATGGTACTTTCAAGAAGTCGGCGTATGCTGGTTCTGCTGCCAATGTGAAGGCAGACAAGATAGCCGATGTTCCTACCGTTTCTTTCCAGGATATGTTGCAAGGTAATGCAACGGGTGTGCAGTTCTCTGCTGCTTCAGGACAGCCTGGTGCTTCTTCCAACGTGAGCATCCGTGGTATGGGTTCCATCAATGCCAGCAACACTCCTCTTTATGTAATCGATGGTGTGCCTGTGATGAGTGGTTCCATCAACTCTATCGATTCTGACGCAGGACTTGACATCATGTCCACTCTTAATACCAACGACATCGCCAGCATCACCGTCATCAAGGATGCAGCGGCAGCTTCCCTCTATGGTTCTCGTGCCGCCAATGGTGTCATCATCATCACCACCAAGCAAGGACAGCAGGGTAAGCCAAAGGTTTCTTTGCAGGCAGACTGGGGTTTCTCAGACTTTGCTATGGAGTACCGCCCGGTGATGAGTGGTCAGCAGCGTCGTGACTATATCTATAATGGTCTTTACATCGGACAAATTCGTGATGGTGAGAGCGAGGAGGCAGCCAAGGCTTATGCCGATGAGAACATCGATGACTATGCTCCAGTGCCATGGTGTGGCTTCGTCGATTGGGATGATGTTCTTTTCAAGAAAGGCAGTCACCAGCAGTATGAGGCTTCCCTCTCAGGCGGTACCGATAAGTTCAAGTATTATTCTTCTATCGCTTATCTCAAGCAGGAAGGTATCACGCAGCGTTCAGGATTGGAGCGTCTGACAGGTCGATTGAACGTGGAATACAAGGCTACCAACAAGTTGACCATGGGTGCCAACGTCTTGTTCTCCAACGTCAACCAAGATGTATATAGTGAGGGATTCACCTATACTTCTCCATTCTATTCTTCGAGAAGTGCCGTGACTCCATCCGACCCAGTCTATAATGAGGATGGCACATGGAACCGTTCCCTCATCCGTATTGGCGACCGTAACCCAGCTCTCGCCAATGCCTATGATAGTCAGCGAGAGTATGTAACTCGTACTTTCAATACCGTATATGGTCAGTATGAATTCATCAAGGACTTGAAGTTCAAGAGTACTTTCAGCTACGATTATATCACCACCAAAGGTAAAGACTGGGCTGACCCTCGTACTTCGAATGGTGAGGACATCAATGGTGGAATGGAGAAGAAATACTATGAGCGTCGCAAGATGGTATGGGGCAACCAGTTGTCTTACGCCAAAACCTTTGCCGAGATTCATCATCTGGATGGATTGTTGGGCTATGAGATTGACGACCAGTATCGTGATTATCTCTCTGGATATGCCACCAACTTCGCCACTTCCGACAAAAATGATATTTCCAATGGTAAGAAGACGGAATCTGTAAGTGGAAGCAATACTCGTACTCGTATGGTTTCTTACATCGGTCGTGTGAACTATGATTACGACAACAAGTACTTCTTGGGTGCCAGCTATCGTGTGGATGGCAGCTCTCGTTTGGAGCGCAGTCATCGTTGGGGTAACTTCTGGTCTGTATCAGGAGCATGGCGTATCATCGAGGAAGACTTCATGAAGCCTACCAACAAGTGGCTCACCGACTTGAAGCTTCGTGCCTCTTACGGTGTGAATGGTACTTTGCCTTCCGAGTATTACGGTTATATGGCATTGAGTAGCTTGGGCAGTGGTTACAATGAGCAACCAGCCATCATCATTTCGCAGCTTGCCAACGCCAACTTGAAGTGGGAGACCAACTACAACCTCAACTTGGGTCTTGACTTCGCACTCTTCGACCGTGTCAACGTCACTTTGGAGTACTATCTCCGCAACACCAAGAATCTCTTGATGGATAGTCCTGTGTCAATGACAACAGGTTTCAACTCTTATCTGATGAACGTGGGACAGTTGAGAAACCAAGGTGTCGAGTTGGAAATCAACTCTACCAATATCAAGAACAAGAACTTCGAGTGGAAGACCACTTTCAACTTGTCTCATAATACCAATAAGGTAGTCAACTTGGATGGCGACCAGACAGAGATTATCAGTGGTACGCAGATTCACAAGATTGGTCATTCCTATCGTACCTTCTATATGATAGAGTTTGCGGGAATCAATCCTGAGAATGGTAATCCACAGTTCTATACCAACGACCTCTTGGAGGACGGAACTTACAGCAAGGAAATCACTGAGAATGCCACCAAGGCAAAGTCTATCATGCTCGATAAGCATGCTGAGCCAAACATCACGGGTGGTCTCTACAATAGTTTCCGCTACAAGTGGTTTGACTTGAGCTTCCTCTTCAACTATCAGTTTGGTGGTTATTCTTATGATACTTGGGCTCAGAAGACGGAGCATGGTGGTTATGATATGGAGGCCAATATTCCTACCTATTATGCAGATAGCTGGAAGAACCCTGGTGACATTACCAAGTATGAGTGTTTCTACGACAAGAGTTCAAGCGTGGCAATGCACAAGATTACCAATAGTCGCCGCTTGCACAGTACCGACTATTTCCGTCTGAAGACCCTGACTTTCGGCTTCACCTTGCCTAAGCAGTGGACATCAGCCATCGGAATCAGCAATGCTCGTCTCTATATGTCTGCCAACAATCTCTTGACATGGGCGGCTTGGGATTATTACGATCCAGAGTCTGTGGTTAACGGAAGTGCTACTCAGTCAACACCTCCACTCAAGACTGTGACTTTCGGTTTGAACTTAAACTTCTAAATGATGATACATTATGAATAAGATATATAAATATATAATGATGGGAGCCATGGTCGTAAGCTTGTCTTCTTGCGGCAATGACTGGCTCGACTTGGAGCCATCCACATCCGTACCCACCAAGGTGGAGACCTTGGGCGAGGTTGATGCCACATTGAATGGTATCTATAGCAGCATGCAGGCATCCAATGCCTATTCCGGCCGTTTGGTGTATTATGGTGATGTGACTGCTGACGATATGCAGGCTGTCAGTTCCACCAAGCGTACTGCCTCTGCTTATCTCTATGGTTTTACCAAGAGCAATGTGCCTTCTTCTTATTGGTCAACTCCATATAGCATTATCCAAAACTGTAATGTGATTTTGGCAAACATCGACAATATTGCTGCTACAGATGAGGACTTGGAGGCAAAGAAGGAAGACTACAAGGGACAGGCTTTGGCGATTCGTGGTATGGCTCTCTTCGATTTGACCAAACTCTTCGGCTATCCTTACACTTATGATAATGGCGCCTCTCTCGGTGCAAGCATCGTGACTGCTGTCGTGGACAAGAGCTATATGCCTCAGCGCAGTACTGTGGCTCAATGTTATGACCAGATCTTGGAAGACTTGGAGACTAGCGTAGAATTGCTTGGTGAGGAATTCAACAAGGGCAAAATCAACAAGTGGGCTGCCTTGACCCTCCTGAGCCGTGTCTATCTTTATCATGGTGACAACCAAAAGGCACTGGATGCAGCGGAGAAAGCCATCAAGGGTGCTGAGAAGAATGGTTATCAGTTGTGGAGCAATGCTGAGTATGCCAATGCTTGGGCTAATGACGTGAGTGCTGCTTCTACCAACAAGGGCGAGGTGCTCCTCGAGATTATCAACTTGACTACCGATTCTCCTGGTAAGGAAAGCCTTGGTTATCTTTATTCTCCTAGTGGCTATGCCGATGCTTGTGTCACAGCGTCTTTCTACAATGAGTTGAGTAAGGACAAGGATGATGTGCGCTTGAAGGTAATCAATGTGGCAGAGAAGAAGCAATACTCTTCTTCTTCCATCTATGGCCGTGGCTATGTCAACAAGTATCAGCCACAGCAAGGCGAGAATGTGGAGGATGCCAATATCCCATTGATTCGTTTGTCGGAGGCATATCTCAATGCTGCTGAGGCTGCTGCGAAGTTGACTGCTGATGGCGATGACCACAATGCAGATGCCGTGAAGTATCTCAATGCTATCGTCAATCGTGCTAATCCTGCTAAGACAGTGGATGCCAACGAGACGGTGACTGTGGATGAGGTGCTGGAGGAACGTCGCAAGGAATTGGTAGGTGAGGGACATCGCATGTTCGACTTGCTGAGAAACGGAAAGGCTATCGAGCGCAAAAGCGAAACCAATAGCAAACTGAGCAAGACCAAGCATTCTTGCAGCAAGGAGTTCATGACCATCGCCAAGGGACAAGACAATTTCTACAAGATTGTTCTTCCTATCCCAACAGCCGAGCGTAACGTGAGCCACTTGACCAATAATCCTGGTTACGGAGAATAAGTGAAAGAAATACATATTTGATGAAGAACAATATGAAACTTATCCAAAAGTTTTTGATGATAGTAATGGTGATGCTGGCATGGTCTAGCATCACCATTTCAGCAAAGGGAGATAAGGTGGACGACAATCATCTCTCTTGCGATGGTCCTTACGTGATTTATCTGCCAGATGGAGGCGTAAGAGTAGTGAGCGTGACAGTGGCGGGAGAGGTGAAGGACACCACTTATGCCTCTTTGCCTGACAATTTTTCGCTTCATGTAACCGACCATGAAGGCAATTATCCTTTCGATGTACGCCTTCATCCTGTGGTTCGCCAAGAGTGGAAGCAGAGTCAAGCGAAGAAGACCTTCGTGATGTCTGATCCCCATGGGCGCCTCAATTTGGTTATCAGCCTTTTGCAAGCAAATGGTGTTATTGACAGTCAGTTGAGATGGTCGTATGGCGATAATCAGTTGGTGGTCATCGGTGACATTTTTGATAGAGGCTATGACGTGCCACAGATATTCTGGTTGTTCTACAAGTTGGAGGCTGAGGCTGCGGAATGTGGCGGTCGAGTATCTGTGATGCTGGGCAACCATGAGCCGATGGAGTTGGCAGGCGATATGCGCTATGCCAAGCCTAAGTACAAGTTGTTGGCAGAGAAGTTGGGCATGTCTTATCGACACCTCTTCTTTCCGAATACAGAGTTGGGCAAGTGGCTGGGCACTCGCAATGCCATGCAGGTGATAGGTCGCAACCTCTTTGTTCACGCCGGCATCAGCCGTGATTTCTATGAGCGCAATCTTTCGATTCCTGTGGTCAACGATACGATCAGCAGTGTGCTTTTCAAGAAGAGCAAACAGCGCAAGGCTCAGTCGGAATTTTGCAAGTTCCTCTATGGCAATCGTGGTCCTATCTGGTATAGAGGCTTGGTGCTGAAGACTAAGAAGTGGTCGCCATTGCCAAGTGACTCTCTCGATATGGTGCTCCAACGATACGATGTGGATAGAATCTACGTAGGTCATACGATATTCAAGGACATCAAGAAGTTCTATAAGGGCAAGGTGATAGCCGTGAATGTTGATAATCTCGAAAATTACAATCACCATCGAGGCAGAGCTGTCTTGATAGAAGACGACAAGGTTTATGTGGTCGGTGATAAGGGAATCAAGCGACAGATTGTCAAATAATAGATGATATTTAAAGATATTGATAAAAGGTACTCTTATAGCAAACCCTCCAAGAAATGCTCTCGTGCATCTCTTGGAGGGATCTTTTTTATTTCTAGGAAAAGTTAAGAGAAGTTCTCTTGTTTTCAATCCTTCTTATAATCCTCTAGCCTTCAGGAAGCCTGAAGCATCTGGGCTCTTCATGCCTGTGAAGTCGGTAAACATTTCCATCTGGTCCTTGGTGTTGCCTCGGCTCAGTATCTTGTCACGGAATGCCTGACCTACGGCTGGATCCAAGGCTCCATGCTTGGCGAAGTAATCAGCGATGTTCACAGCGAGCACCTCTGTCCAGAGATAACTGTAGTAGCCTGCTGCATAGCCGCCACCCCATACATGGTTGAAATAAGAGGTGGAGTAGCGAGGTGGAATCTGAGAGTTGAGCAAACCGATGTTGTGCAACTCCTCCTTCTCGAAAGCTCCCGCCATATAAGGGGAAGGTACTTGCTCTGCAGAGATATGATGCCAAGCGAGGTCGAGACAGGTGGCTGCCAAGTTCTCGCCCAAGGAATATGCTGGTTGGAAACTGATGCTCTTCAGCATACGTTCCTTCAGTTCGGTTGGCATTGGCTTGCCAGTCTCAGTATGGCGAGCGTAGTGGTCGAATATCTCAGGGATGCTGGCAAACGACTCGTTAAACTGGGATGGCATTTCCACGAAGTCACGAGCTACGGCAGTGCCAGAGAGGGTGTTGTACTTGCACTTCGACAAGATGCCGTGGAGAGCATGACCGAACTCATGGAACATGGTGGTCGCCTCATCCCAAGTCACCAAGGAAGGCTGACCTTCCGGAGCCTTGGCAAAGTTGCATACATTATATATAATAGGCAACTGGTGGCGCTGCTCGCTCTGTTTGGCGAAGCTGCTCATCCATGCACCGCCTCGCTTGGTAGGACGACGGAAATAGTCGCTATAGAAGAGGGCAAGCGGCTTGCCATTCTTGTCGGAAACCTCAAATACCTTCATGTCTGGGTGATAGGTTGGGATGTCCTTGCGTTCCTTGAAGTTGAGTCCATATACACGATGGGCGGCATAGAACACGCCGTTTACCTGGATGCTGTCGATATTGAAGTAAGGCTTCACCTCGTCGTCGGTGATGTTGAGCATCTCCTTCTTCATCTTGGCAGAATAGTAGAAGCGGTCGTATGGCTGAAGCTTGAAGTCCTTGCCTTCGGTCATCTGTGCATATTCCTCTATCGCCTTGGTCTCAGCATCAGCCTTTGGCGCATATTCCTTGATGAGTTGCTTCAAGAAGTTATATACGTTGTCGGATGTCTTTGCCATCGTCTTCTCCAAGGAGTAGTCGGCGTAGGTGTCGTACCCCATCAACTTGCCTTTCTCTGCACGCAACTTGGCGATTTCTGTTACGATAGGGAAGGTGTTGAAGTCTGGATTGGTACCATCGGCACGGTGGATGGAAGCCTCATACACTCGGCGGCGAGTCTCACGATTGGTGAGGGTTGTGAGGATAGGCTGTTGGGTGGTATTGATGATGACGATGCAATAAGGAGCCTTGCCTCCACGGCTTTCCGCATCCTTCTTGCATTGTGCGATGTCTGCATCACTCAGTCCTGCCAATTCTTCCTTGCTGTTCACCCAGACCACGGCGTTGTTGGTGGCGGCAGGAAGGAGGTTGCCCCACTGTTGTTGAAGTTCGGAGATGCGATTGTTGATTTCCTTCATGCGCTCCATCTTCTCGGCAGAGAGCATAGCACCGGAGCGTACAAAACCTTTGTAGATGACTTCGGTGAGTCGTTGGTCCTCGCCCTTGAGCTTGCTGTACTCATGGTCATAGACATACTTGATGCGCTCGAAGAGTTTTTGGTTGAACGAGATTTCATTTTCTAGTTCGGTGAGCAAAGGTGTCACAGTCTTCTGTGTCTCGGCGATGACAGGTGTCTTGTGGGCACTGGTGAGTCCGAAGAAAACGCTGCTCACTCGGTCGAGGAGCACACCGCTCTCCTCATAAGCGAGGATGGTGTTCTTGAAGTTAGGTTTCTGCTTGTTGTTGACGATCTTTTGAATGTTCTCACGCTGGTTTTGGATGGCAGCCTTGATGGCAGGCAGGTAATCACTCTCCTGAATCTTACTGAAGTCTGGCGCACCAAATGGCAGGGTGCTAGACGAGAGCAATGGGTTCTGTTTGTGACTTGCGCCCGATGTTTGGGCGAATGATGAGGCTGGCATTTGCAAGAGGGCAGTAGCCAAGCCAAGGGTTACGAATGTCTTGTTTATTCTCATGTTGTTGGTTGAATTGATAATTGTGTGGGCAAAGTTAGCCAAAAGTTTCCATTTTTCCAAATATTTTAGCGTTTTAGTATAGCATACTATAAGTTCGTATAGAAACAATGCCCATTAAACGTTAAATTATTACAAGAATATCTCTATTTGCCTTGAATTATGCATTGAAAACATTATTTTTGCAAAACATAATTATTGCAGATATGGAATTTGTAGATAGAATAGACGAACACCGCAGACTTCATCAGGCTTTGCATGGAGAAAATCCTTCAGGGCTTGTCGTAGTATATGGCAGAAGAAGACTGGGAAAATCCACTTTGATTAAGAGGGTCTTCCAAGAGGGCGACGTGTATTTTATGGCAGACAACTCTGATGCCAACCAACAGCGCCGGTTGTTGGCCAAGGCTTTGAGTTATAAGTTTGAGGGATTTGACAAAGTGGAATATCCCGATTGGGAAACCTTGTTCTTGCAGCTAAATGTCAGAACGGAGAAACACTTTTCTCTGTGTATCGATGAATTCCCATTTATAGTGAAAGTCGATAGTACCTTGCCTTCTGTTTTGCAAAAGCTCATAGATACCAAGACTTTGAAATATACGATATTGCTTTGCGGCTCTTCCCAACAGATGATGCAGGGATTGGTGCTTGATGCCGCAGAACCTCTCTATGGAAGGGCGGATACGATTATGCGTTTGGCTCCCATCAAGGTCAGATTCCTGCAAGAAGTACTGCATACAGATGCCGTATCTACCATTGAGGAATATGCCATTTGGGGTGGCGTGCCTCGTTATTGGGAATTGCGTGAAAGAGAACGCTCTATGATGGAGGCGGTGAAATATCATGTGTTGGATGTGAATGGTACTCTTTATGAGGAACCTACTCGTCTCTTTATGGATGATATGTCACAGACCACCATGTCATCCACCTTGCTCTCTTTGATAGGTAATGGTGTGAATCGTTTGTCGGAGATTGCTGGCAAGATGGGGCGACCTTCTACGGAGTTGAGCAGACCATTGGGCAAGTTGATTTCTCTGGGCTTCATCGAGCGAGACATCCCATTCGGGGAAAGTCCACGTAGTACCAAGCGCAGTATCTATAAGGTGGCAGACCCATTTATGAGTTTTTTCTATCGTTATGTGATTCCAAATCGTTCACTCATAGGCTTGGGCAGGTCGGAGATGGTATGCAAGATGATAGAGGGCAGTTTGTCGGAGTTCGTTGGAGCACGGTGGGAAATCCTTTGTCGTCATGCCGTGAGTGGCAACATGATAGATGGCACTGTTTGGAATGTAGCCAGCCAATGGTGGGGAAGCGTCTCACGTGACAAGAGTGTAGAACTGGATGTCGTGGCTGAATCACAGGACAAGAAGAAAGTGTTGATAGGAGAATGTAAATGGACGGAAGGCGAATATGCTGAAAGGTTGTTGGAGAATCTCAAGGAGCGTTCCCGTCTTTGTCCTTTTATTAAAGGTAGGGAAGTGACCTATGTCTTGTTCTTGAAACGACCTGCCATGGATGGTGTCACTCAGAATGTATTCTTGCCTCAAGACGTGATTAATGATTGCTTTTAAACTTTACTTTTAAAAAAGATAACTATGCCAAGATCTAAAGGACCAATAGGTTATATCGAGCACCGATCTCCGATGAAAGACGAGACTGGCGAGTATTTGATTCATCCTCAGTTCGTAACCAAGGACATCTATGATTTCAAGGATATGAAGACGGGGATGAGAAGTCATAACCAGATGACTCCAGCCCAGTTTGTGGCTGCCATCGATGCCATAGAGGACGAGATGCTCTATGCCCTGTCGATGGGAATGGAAGTGAAAATCGGCAATATGTTTATTGTCCGACCTAAGTTGGCGGTGCGCCGACATAGAGACGATGATGGCAATGAGTATCGCAAGCCTTATCATGTGGGCGACTTGATTCCTTCCAACGAGGTGGAGTTCGCTGGCTTGGAGGTGAGGGTGACGAAGGCGCTCAACAAGGAGTTCCTTGCCAAGCATTGCCATGGTTTCGGACGTGTGGACTGGAAGGTGAAGATGCCTGCCAGGGAGGCTAGTCAGGAACTGGTCGATATTACCAACTATTGCAAGGAGCACGGTTTCATCACGGTTTCCGCTTTCCAAGGCTTGCATGGAGTCTGCAAGCATCATGCCCGCAAGGTCCTCGATGGTTATTGCGAGGGCGAGTTCCCGAAGATGACGAAGGAGAAAGTGGGCAGGATGTTTATCTATCGCAGGATAGGGGTGTGATGCCTTTCAATAAAAGCGTCATGCCAGTTATGAATTGGGCTTTTTTTAATAGACCTAAAATCCGCAACTATCATCCAATACACGATTAAGGGTAGATTTATGA
>SAMEA104315437__coassemble_313_pt1 | contig 28884 bp, 26 predicted proteins | sample SAMEA104315437__metabat2_high_PE_027 | metagenome-assembled genome bin SAMEA104315437 (sample SAMEA104315437) | gut metagenome | biome: Monkey gut; feature: monkey-associated habitat; material: faeces | place: China | collected 2013
CACTTGTTTGATTGCGGAGACGAAGATTTGAATGATTTTATTTTGAATGAGGCGAGACTATATTGCAAGGAATTACTTGCGGTTTCGTATGTTCTAGAACGTGAAGATGTTCATTTGGTCCATGCTTATTTTAGTATGGCAAATGACAGAATCTCTTTGGCAGATTTTGAAAGTAAGACGGAGTTTAATCGATTCCGTAAAGTAAAGTTCGTAAATGAAAAGCGACTGAAAAGTTATCCTGCAGTCAAGCTATGTCGTTTGGCAGTGGATAAGACTCTGAAAGGGCAATCTATAGGAACTTACCTATTGAACTTCATTAAGAGTTTCTTTGTTGTGAATAATAAAACTGGATGCCGCTTTTTGACGGTGGATGCTTACAAAGCTGCTGTTCCGTTTTATGAGAAGAATGGCTTTGTTCCATTGAATGATGATGATATAGATGCTCCTACCCGTTTGCTTTATTTCGATTTGAAGGATATTGCTGATGGACTTGATTAGAATTGAGTTAAACCAAAGTCGCACGTAATCGTTTGCGTGAGATTTTGGCATTTTCGTGTAGCGAAGTAGTGAAGAAAGAGTTATCTTTGCAGAGGATAAACCGAAACTTAGAAATTATTAATAACTTAAAACAAACGATTATGAAGAAATTCTTTACTCTTATTGCAGCTGTTGCTATGGCAGCTAGTGTTAACGCACAAACAACTTTGATTGATTATCCAACAAGTCAATCTGGTATTACATTGCATAATGCTGCTGCTGGTATTTCTTATGCAACAGTCAAGATTCATTTAAACAAAGATAATGTGAGTTGTATAAAAGTAGGTAAAAGCTTTTCTACAGATAATAAGGTGACAGATGACTTTGTGGAGCTTACTACTGAGGGTGGATTTAAGACTGGTGATGTAGTGTCTATCGCTGGTGTTTACAATAATAGTGCAGAAAAAAATGCAGCAATAACCATTTTTACTGGTAAAGTGGGTGAGGCAGCATCTGTATTGTTCAAGTCAGGCAACTTTATTAATAGCCGTTTGGTTGCTGATGATCCTACAGCACAAACTTATACATTGACAGAAGATGCTGCTACACTTCAGCTTGGTCGTAATGGTAATACTGGAACTTGTATTACGAAGTTGACAGTAGTACGTGGTGGCACTCCAACAGGAATCTCTAACGTTGAGGCTTCTGCTTCAGCCAAGTCTTCTATACTTTATAACCTCGCTGGTCAGCACGTATCAGAGTCTTATAAGGGTATTGTTGTCAAGAACGGCAAGAAGTACTTGAACAAGTAAGCATTAGACATATCATTCAATATATTTGGGCTTCTTTCACTTGCCTTGGGGTAGTGAGAGAAGCCCATTTTCGTATTTGTACCTTTAAAGTTTGGCAGTTTCATATTTTTTGATTAACTTCGCAACCGAAAGATAAAACTAGGTTTATGGGAAAGATAAAAAGACTGCCAACTGGCATCAGTCAGTTCCGCAGCATATCAGATAGCAATCTCTATTATGTTGACAAGACCATGTACTTGCCAAAGATGGAGGCTGTGTCAGACTTCTTGTTCTTCATTCGTCCACGTCGCTTTGGCAAGAGCCTTTTCTTGTCAATGGTGGCAGACTATTATGATTGTGAGAACTACAAGGATATAGACGAAGAGTTCCAAGGTACTTGGATAGCGGAGCACCCTTTGGAGACCAAGGGAAAATTCCAAGTGCTGAGTTTGGATTTCTCGCAAGTGGCGGGTTGTGCAGACAACTTGCAGGATGCTTTTCATGTTTACTTGGGGATTAAGATAGATGCATTCCTTAGAAAATATGGGAAGTATTATAGTCAGAAAGCTATAGAGGCCGCTCATAATGCTCCAACTGCTGGTGGCAAAATTGCTGCATTTGCCGGTGAGGCTAAAGAAAAGGGTTATCGACTTTATTTGATTATCGATGAATATGATAATTTTACGAATGTTGTCCTCAACGAACAAGGGCATGATGTTTATCATGAGATGACTCATGGTAGCGGCTTCTATCGTGATGTCTTTAAAACGTTCAAGCCTAATTTCACTCGAATCCTCTTTATGGGTGTTAGTCCTATCACCTTGGATGACTTGACGAGTGGATTCAATATCGCTACCAATATCTCAATAGATTCTTGGTTTAACGATTTGTTGGGATTTAGTGAAACTGATGTGCGTAAAATGATTAGCTATTATCAAGATGCAGGCATGATAAAGAAAACTGCGGATGAAGTAATAGCAGAGATGAAACCTTGGTATGACAATTATTGCTTTGCAGAGGACTCTTTTGGTGTAGAACCAAGTATGTACAATAGTAATATGGTAATATATTACATGAGTCTTCTGATTCGGACAGGTCGCTCTCCTAAGGATATGCGCGATCCTAACTCCAAGACCGATTACGCCAAGATGAAACGCCTTGTGCGTTTAGATAGATTGGATGGTGACCGAAAGGGAGTTGTGCGGACAATTGCCGAGCAAGGTTATATTGATGCCACCATTGAGACAACCTTTCCTGCTATCGAAATGATTAACCCTAACATGTTTGTCAGCTTGCTGTTCTATTATGGTATGTTGACGATAGGGGGAACGACTTTGGATAAGCTCCATTTGGTAGTGCCAAACCTCAATGTTTGGGAGCAGTACTATCGTTTCTTGTTCGACCAGTATCAAGATACGGCTCGTATTGATATGATGAAGCTAGAGAATGCTTTTACTGATACGGCACTCAAAGGAATTTGGCAACCATTGTTCCAATATTTGTCGGATAGATATTTCGAGGATAGCAGTGTGCGTGATGCCATTGGTGGTGAAAAGAATGTGCAAGGCTATTTTATGGCATATCTCAACTTGTCTCGTTTGTTTGTCATTCGTCCTGAGTTGGAGTTCAAGCATGGCTATTGCGATTTCTTCTTGTTGGCAGACACTAAGAAGTTCCCTGTCTTGCAGCATAGCTATGTGGTGGAGTTGAAATATCTGAAAGCTGATGCTGCAGAAAATGAGGCAAAGACTCAGTGGCATGAGGCGGAGGAACAGGTGAAAAAGTATTTGTCTGATGAATCCTTGAAACGTATGACTGCTGGAACGCAGCTGCATGGCATTATCTTGCAATTCCAAAATGGAAAATTATTTAACATGGGAGAGGTAGGCGTGTAATGCGTCTCGCAGAGGCGGAATATCCCCTCTAGTACCACTTTTATTTTTTCCTAGTTAGGTATAATTTTTTCCCTAGTTAGGTATGAAATTTTTCCTAGGCAGGGAGCACAGAGAGTATAGGCACAAAAAATCCCCACGTTCTGTTGAGCGCGGGGATTTTTATTTACAATTCAATGTTGTTTCTTACTTCTGTACAAACTTCTTGCCAGCCTTAATAACTACGCCCTTGTAAGACTCAGAAACCTTCTGACCTGCGAGGTTGTAAACTGGTGCATTTGCATCTGCATCGTCAATGGTGATGCCATTGATATTGGAAGGTGTGTTGTCTAGCTCATAAAGCATAGGCATGACAGTGTTGTCTTGTGCAGTGGTGTAAAGACCAATTGATATGTTGGTACCTTGACCGAACTGCATATAATAACCATTCATTGCGATTTTGTATGTACCATCGCCTTGTGCTTCTACAGTCCATGCAGATGGTGAATTTGCTGTGTTGAATGATTTGTATGTACCTTGCTGGATGTAGTATCTTCCTTGGTTGTCCTTGATGCTATAACCATCTCCTTCTTCTGTAAATACAAATTCATCATCATAGGTGCTTTTAACCTTGATTTCATTGGTACCTTCTTCGTATTCGGTAGCTTTTACATAGCCATGAGTTGCGCTAGTGCTTAATGGCATTGCATAATATGTCTTGCCATCACGTTTAGCAACAAGGAGATAACCCTTTCCGCTTTCGATAGATGTTGCTTGCTTATATGCGTTCATGTGGTAAACATAAATGGTGCATGTAGCAGAACCTTCAAGGAATAAGTCATTTGCAGCAGAGGTAGCTTTGATGACAGCCTTGCCTTCTTCTGTTCCTAGAGAGATAACACCTTCAGAGTTAACTGTTGCAACATCCTCATTGTCTGATGTGAATGTTACGTTAGCTGTTGTTGCCTTAGAGAATGTTGGGGCAGTGAATGTTGAGCCGACCTCATGGTTAATAGTTTCCTCAGAGAACTTTAACTCAGCTTCTTTCTTAGAAACACTTCCGTCAGCAATAGAAACTTCAATCTTTTTTGCACGAACTTGGTTGTTTGATGTTGTAAAAGCAACAGAAGCGGCAGAACCTGTCCATGTTCCGATTTTGCCAGAGTAGCTGTAACCATCCAACGTACCAAAACTTCCTGGTCCATATTGTACATTGTCATTAGCTATACAAGTAAATACAATCTTTGAAATGTTGTAAGTAGCGCAACTGATTGTGATTTTTTGACTCTTGTAAATTCTGTATTCCGATCCATTACCTAATGTGCCGTTTCCAATTGTGATAGTAACTCCGTCTTTTTCTAAAGTTTTGCTGGATGATTTGTCTGCTGTGGCATCGAATGTCACAATCTTGTCAGCAAAGCTTACTTGGCAAACCAATGCCAACAAGGCGATGAATGAATAGCGTAAAATTTTGTTCATAAACTTTTGTTTTAAATGTTAACTAATAGGTGAATTAACTCTGCGTCAGTATTCCTAACACATCGCAAAGATAGTAAAAATATGTATTGGTTGTTACACTTCGTGTGTTAAAATTCAATGAATATGCAAAAAAGAGGCGAAAAAGAACGCTTTTATGTTCTTTTCCGCCTCCAATTATACTCCTAGTCGCATCGGCTCACACTCCTAGTCGCATCGGCTCACACTCCTAGTCGCATCGGCTTACGCCTTGCACGGCATCGCTTTCTGCTCTGCACGGCGTAAGCGTTCGCTCTGCACGACAGCAGTCTATGCACTGCATGGCGTTGGGTTACGCTGTGCACAGCGTAAATGAGTACTCTACTTCATTTGTTCCATTTCCAAGCTAGCCCAGATGAAAGGACCGACACCCTTGGCGTCATTGTCACGGATAGGCTCGCTGATGTAATACTCGAAACTGCCGTCACGCTTGAAGTTTGGCTTCGTAACGTATGGACCAGGACCAGGACCCAAGCCACTCACACTGCAACACTTGGTGAGACTGATGGTCTTGTCTGGGTTCACCTGGATGAAATTCTTCAAGATGCCCTTGTATGCCTTGATGCCCGCATCCTGGTATTCCTTGGCGAGGTATCCCTTGCGGTAACCCTTCAAGAGAACGTAGGCAAACATGCTGGAGGCAGTGCTCTCCAAGTAGTTGCGAGGATCCTTCACGTCCATCACGTCATACCATACGCCTGTCTTCTTGTCCTGGTACTTCACTACGCTAGCCATCGCCTTGTTGAGCAAGTCGATGACCTCGCCACGGCGAGCATAGTCCTCTGGCATGGCATCGAGGCACTCGGTCATCGCCATCACATACCATCCCAAGGCTCTAGCCCAGGTGTGCTGGCTCTTTCCGTTCTCCTTGTCTGCCCAGAACTGCTGGTGAGTCTCGTCCCAAGCATGTTTCCAGAGCTGTGTCTTCTCGTCGTAAGTGCGCTTGTCAGTCTTGATCATCTGATCTACCGCATCGTCCAAGTACTTCTTAGCCTTCTTAGGCTTCATCGTCTGTACGGCATACTGGCAGTAGAAAGGCAAGCCCATGAAGATGCCATCGAGCCAAACTTGGTTGGCGTAGATAGCCTTGTGCCAATATACGCCTTCCTTGGTGCGAGGCTGGTTCTGCAACTGCTTGAAGAGGGTCTTCAAGGCAAGTTCCGTACCCTTGCTAGGGAAGAGGTTGTGCATACGGAGGATGAACTTCGCCGTGCGCACGTTGTCGAGGTTGAAATCCTCATATTTATAACCCGTGATGTTGCCCTTCTCGTCAATCATCTTGGCAGGGTATTCCTTCAGGTAGTCGATGATTCTCTCATTGTTGGCTTCAGCGTCGCCACCCTTGAAGGTGCTCTTGTCATTTTGGTAGGCGAGGTAAGTGTCGAGCATACCTTCCATCTCGATGCCCATCACATAACTCCAACGGGGTTTGTTAGGAGAGAAATCGAGGTTGTATGGATGAGCCACACGCTGCATTTCACTGTGGGTGAGCCACTCGCTATAGGCTTGATAAGGCTGGTCTGCCTTGTTGAGCACCAACGAACCATTGACGGTGAGGTTGTCAAACTTCACGTTGCGAGTCTTGCCCGTAATCTTGACAGGCTCCTTCTGAACGCCATCAAACTGGCAGTTCTTCACGGTGATGTCGCTCACGTTCTCCACCTGGTCACGACCGATGATGAGGGCGCCGTAGTCGCTCTTCTTGCAAGTCACGTTCTCCATATAAACCTGGCTCACACTAGGTTCGAAACCACGGTAGCATATCTCCTTAGGCTCGTAGTCGAGGTTGATTTTCAAGACAGCCTCCTTGCATTGTCCCACGGTGACGTTGCGCATGTTGATGTTCTTGATGACACCGCCACGGCAGTTGTTGGTCTTGATGCGGAGGATGCGTTCGAGGTTAGGAGAGTCCATCACGCAGTCTTCTGCAAAGACATTCTCGCAACCACCGGAGATTTCACTTCCGATGACCACGCCGCCATGACCGTCCTCCATCTTGCAATGGCGGATGATGATGTTGCGGGAAGGTTGGTTCCAGAGACGACCATCATTATTGCGACCGCTCTTGATGGCGATGCAGTCGTCACCGGTATGGAACACACAGTTTTGGATGAGTACGTTCTCACAACCCTCAGGGTCGCAACCATCGCCGTTAGGACCTTCGTTCCAGACGGTAACGCCATCCACAGTGATGTTCTTGGAGAGGAGAGGGTGGATAACCCAGAAAGGTGACTTCAGCAAGGTGACATCCTGGATGAGGATGCGCTCGGAGCGTACGAAGTTGATGAGCTGAGGGCGCAAACCTTGTCCCTTGCCAAACTTGCGCTCATCGAAAGCCACGCCGTCTTCGGCTTGCTTCAAGAGCAGGGCACGTGAACCTAGACGCTGGCACTCCTTGGTCACGCCATCGACGTAGCCATATTTCGGATTGCCGTTCATCGGCCACCAAGTCTCGTTGCTACCGCCACCGTCGATAGTACCCTTACCGGTGATGGCAACATCGGTTACCTTGTAACCATAGACGCATGGGGAATAGTTCCAGCAGGCGATGCCTTCCCAGGAAGTACGCACGAGAGGGTAGAGGTTGGTATCGAAGACAAATTGCAGGATAGCGCCTTCCTCCAAGACGAGGTTGACATGGCTCTTCATCTCGATGGCACCGGTTTTCCAAGTACCTTTCGGAACGATGACCTTGCCACCGCCTTTCTTGGAAACCAAGGAGATGAGACGGTTGATAGCCTTCTGGTTTTGGGCGGCAGAGGCATTCTGCTTGGCACCAAAAGCGGAAATGACAAACTGCCGTTTATGGAGCTGAGGCAGTTGGATGCTTTGTTCGATTTGCTTGTACTCCTGGTCGTTCCATCCCGACGCAAAAGCCATGGCTGGTAGGAGCACCAAGGCAAGCAGTAAAGTTTTTAAGTGTTTCATATTGTTTGTTTTGTTAAGTTTAGAGTCTTATATAATTTCTGCAAAGATAAGGCTTTTTCCTGGATTAAGTATCGCACATAATGTTAAAAAAGCAATTTTGAGTTAAAAAAGTTTGGAGATATGGAAAAAACGGCGTATATTTGCGCCATAATATTTTGAAGGCATTACTCCAAAATATTGATTTTCTGGTTGGCTACGTCCTGTAGCCAACCTTTTTTTATGTTAAATATTTGGTGGTTTGTAGGAAAAACACTACCTTTGCAAGGCAAAATTGCAAATAATTAACATCATTCACACAATAAAAACAAGAAGATAGCCTATTGATTAGACATTTACTTAATTAAAACAAGGGATTAAGAAAATGAGAAATCTACAAGATTTGACCGACGAGGAGTTGGCGATGTTGTATGTCGAGGGCAGTAACCCAGCCTTCGATGAGTTGTTGTCACGCAATGAGGTGAAGCTTTTCTCATACATCATGTTTATGGTGCATGACCAAGAGTTAGCCAACGACATCTTCCAAGAGACGTTTGTCAAGGTCATCAGCAAGCTCCAGAAGCACGAATATGTAGCAAACGGCAAGTTCGCCGCTTGGTGTATGCGTATTGCCCATAATGTGATGATGGATATGTATCGTGAGCAGAGAGGTCGCCACGTGGTGGATACCAATGAGACCAACGACTTGTCCAACATCGGTTGTGCCAGCGTGCTGGATAGCAATGCCGAGGATGCCATCATCAACCAACAGGTGCTTGCCGATGTCAAGAAGTTGATGAACAATCTCCCTGCCGTTCAGCGCGAGGTGGTGTATATGCGCTTCTACCAGCAGCTCTCTTTCAAGGAGATTGCCGAGATGACAGGTGTGAGCATCAATACCAGCTTGGGCAGAATGAGATATGCGCTCCTCAACCTCCGTCGTATGGCGAGAGAGCACAACCTCTATCTTCAGTTAGACTAGGCTAGTCGGCACTTTTGGCGCGACTAGTCTTCCAATTGCTTGATTTCCTTCATCGCATGGATGGTGGAAATCGGGTCGGTGCTCTTGAATACATAGCTACCGCTCACCAATACGTTGACTCCGGCTTTCACCAGTCGAGGGGCTGTCTCTGCCTGCACGCCTCCATCTACCTCGATGAGGGCATGGGAATGAGACTCCTTGATGAGTTGGCGTAGGCGACCTACCTTCTTGATGGTGTTCTCGATAAACTTTTGTCCACCGAAACCTGGGTTGACGCTCATCAGCAATACCATGTCGAGGTCGCCGATGATGTCTTCCAATACACTGACTGGTGTGGATGGATTCAAGGTGACGCCAGCCTTCATGCCAGCGGCGTGAATCTGCTGGATGGTGCGATGCAGATGCACGCAAGCCTCATAGTGCACGTTCATCATCATGGCGCCAATCTTGGCGGTTTGCTCGATGTATCGCTCAGGGCGTTCTATCATGAAGTGAACGTCGAGGGGCTTGGTGCAAACCTTGCTGACGGCTTCCAATACTGGGAATCCAAAGGAAATGTTGGGTACGAAGACACCATCCATGACATCCATGTGAAGCCAATCAGCCTCACTCTTGTTGATCATGTCGATGTCGCTCTTCAGGTCAATGAAGTTGGCTGAGAGCAAAGAAGGAGATATAAGGGTTTTCATTTCTTCTTAGATGTTTAGTTCAAGCACAACACTTCATATTTCCCGTTCATCTTGAAGGCACGATAGGTATAAGCTATCTGCTTGATGATTTGGATGGTCCTCTTGGAAGGCCTCAATTCTTCAGGAGTAAATATATACTTCATAGGCGTTGTTGCTATTAAAGAGTTGTTATTGTATTGTATTCTTTTATTGTAATAACGATTGCTTTTTCGCTTTATTACATCGAAGTGTCCTTTTTGGCGTTTTTTTTCTTCGGAGTCTTCTCCCTTATATATAATAATCCCTTATATATAATATAAGGTGTAAGCATAGTTGGGATAGTGAAAACGGTAGCTTTAATTACTAAATTCTATTAAATTCGTAATTTTTCCGCCAAAAAGTTGGTGGTTTGAAAGAAAAAGTGTATTTTTGCAATCGAATAATTAAAACAACAAGAATATGATGACATTCGTATCTTCAACAGCATGGTGGTGGCGTATCTCAAGATCTAAAAAGTCGTGAGTCGATAAGCCGTGTGTGGATATGAAAGTCCATAAGAATACAAGAAGGCCTGCCGTAACTTACGACAGGTCTTTTTTCTTTATCTGACCTGTTGCGGAAGGCATCTTCAAGAAGAATATAAAAAATAAAAATAGGAGACTTGAATTATGGAAATGAAGGACATCTTGAACAGAATGTTGAACCACGAGGAACTTTCTCGTGAGGAAACCAAGAACATCATCGTGGGTATCACCAAGAGTGAGTTCCCTGAGGAACAAATCACAGCCTTGCTCACCGGATTGCAGATGCGTGGTGTGACGGTGGATGAATTGCTCGGTTTCCGTGATGGTATCTTGGCGACAGGCGTTCCTGCCATCCTCGACTGTGACCGTTACATCGACGTGGTCGGTACGGGTGGTGACCGCAAGAATACTTTCAATATCTCTACCACCTCTTGTTTCGTCATCGCTGGTGCTGGTTACAAGGTGGCTAAGCATGGCAACTATGCTGCAACTTCCGTGAGCGGTGCTTCCAATGTCATCAAGAACCACGGCGTGCAGTTCACTGACGACGTGGACAAGCTCAACCGCTCCATCAATGAGTGTGGCATCGTCTATCTCCATGCCCAACTCTTCGCCAAGGCGATGAAGTTTGTCGGTCCTATCCGCAAGGCATTGCAGTTCCCTACGGTCTTCAATCTTCTCGGTCCTTTGGTCAACCCTAGTCAACCTAAGTGCCAGTTGCTCGGTGTCGCCAACCTCGACCAGATGCGGCTCTACAACCAGGTTTATCAGAAGATAGGCATCGACTATGGTATTGTGAACAGCATCGATGGTTATGACGAAATCTCACTCACTAGCGACTTCAAGGTGACCACCAACAACTATGAGCGCATCTTCAAGCCGCAAGACTTGGGCTTCGACATCGCCAAGCCAGAGGAGGTGAGAGGCGGTGCTACCGAGGAAGAGGCAAAGGACATCTTCGATGCCGTGTTGGAGAATCGTGCGTTACCAGCCCAGAAGAACATCGTCCTCGCTAATGCCGCCTTCGGCATCCAAGTGATGGAGAAGGGACAGAAGAGCATCGAGGAGTGTGTGGAGATAGCACGAGAGAGCATCGACAGTGGCAAGGCCCTCGCCACCTTCAAAAAATTCGTAGAACTCAATAGTTAAAGTGAAGAGTGATGGATATACTAGAAGAGATTGTCGCTCATAAGCGAATAGAGATAGACCAGCGCAAGCGCTTCATTTCGCCTCGCCAGATGATTACGCTGACAGAGCAGAAGATGAAGGACGATGATGGTAAGACACCGGGCGGTAGCATGAGGGAGACCTTGATGGCTTCTTCTACCGGCATCATCTCTGAGTTCAAGCGCAAGTCGCCTTCCAAGGGATGGATCAAGGAGGAGGGCAAGGCAAGCATCATCCCTCTTAGTTATCAGGAGAATGGAGCTTCGGCACTGAGCATCCTCACCGACATCGACTACTTCTGCGGTTATGATGAGTTCATCCAAGAGGCCCGACACGTGGGTGTCTCTATACCTATATTATATAAGAACTTCGTCATTGAGGAATACCAACTCTTGCAGGCTCGCTATTGTGGAGCTTCCGCAGTCTTGCTGATAGCTGCCTGTCTGACGAAAGAAGTGTGCAAGCGATTGCTAGAAATGGCTCATCAACTGGGGTTGGAGGTTCTCTTGGAGATGCACAACGACCGGGACTTTGAGTACGCCGAACTGGAGCCAGACATGTATGGCATCAACAATCGCAACCTCGGAACCTTCGTCACGGATGTAGAGAACAGTTTCCGATTGGCAGAGCAACTTCCCAAGGATGTCTGCCGAGTCAGTGAGAGTGGCATCTCGAATCCGGAGGTGGTGAAGCGCTTGCGAGAAGAAGCTGGCTTCCGAGGCTTCCTGATGGGAGAACAATTCATGAAGCAAGAGAACCCAGGAGCAGCATTGAAGGATTTCATCGCTGCATTGCAGTAATTCTTAACTATAAATTCTTAAAGATAAATAGAATGATTGTCAAGGTTTGTGGTATGCGTGATGCCGATAACATTCGCGCGGTGAGTCAACTGGGGGTTGACATGATAGGCTTCATCTTCTATCCCAAGTCACCCCGATATGTTCAGATGTTGAGCAGTCAGGCGGGTATCATTCCCGACTATTCTGAGGAGAGGTTCAAAAGTCTTAAGCCTCAAATGGGAGAAGGAATATCTAGAGAAAAGCAACCAGCAAGAGTAGGAGTCTTCGTAGATGATATGCCTCAGAACATCGTGACGAGGGTGTATAACTACAATCTCGACTACATCCAGTTGCATGGCAATGAGACAAGGGAGACGATAGAAAACCTCCGTGCCACGCTCGACCCCGACATCAAGCCGGGCATCAAGATCATCAAGGCGATCAGTGTGAGCACAGCCGAGGACATTCAGAAATATAAGGAGTATGTAGGCGCTGTTGACCTCTTCCTTTTCGACACCAAGTGTAAGACAGTCGGTGGAAGTGGTGAGCAGTTTGATTGGCAAGTCTTGGAGCAATACGATGGTGAAACACCCTTCCTCCTAAGTGGTGGCATCGGTCCCGATGACGCCGAGCGAGTCAAGTCCTTCCATCATCCCCAGTGCATCGGCATCGACCTCAACTCGAAGTTCGAGATAGAACCCGCCCTGAAGGACGTGGAGAAGCTCAAGGATTTTCTAGAAAAGCTAAGAGAATGAAATCAAGCTCTTATCAAGGCGGTGTAACACCGCACAAAAATCGCAATTCTATTGCGTAAAAAACTCAGGCGAGGGCTTTGATGCCCCGCCTACCTTAGAGCGAAGCGGTTCAGAGCGACGAGTAGGAGCGGTTACATCCTTCCCCTTTTTGGAAAAGGGGAAGGCTTGGTTAGGAATTAAGGACCCCCTCTTCGTAAGAGGGGGACAGGGGAGTCGAAAATAAGAATAAAAAACAAAAGAAACAATGAATAAGATAAACAAACTTTTTTCAGAAAACAAAGAGAGAAAGCTACTGTCTCTCTACTTCTGTGCAGGTTGCCCAACCCTCGACGTCACCGGCACTGTCATCAAGGCGATGGAACGCCACGGCATCGACATGATAGAAGTCGGCATCCCATTCAGCGACCCATTGGCAGATGGACCAGTCATCCAGAGCGCAGGCACAAAAGCCTTGAAGAACGGCATGACCGTGAAGACCCTCTTCGGTCAGTTGAAAGCCATCAAGGACGAGGTGAACATCCCATTGGTACTGATGGGTTATCTCAACCCTATCATGCATTATGGGATCGAGGCATTCTTCCAAAGTTGTGTGGAGAGTGGCGTGAGCGGTACCATCATCCCAGACCTTCCTTTCGATGACTACTTGAAGGTGGTGAAGCCTATCGCCGACAAGTATGACATCCGTGTCATCATGATGATCACACCAGAGACTAGCGAGGAGCGCATCCGCTTCATCGACGAGCATACCGATGGCTTTATCTATATGGTCAGCTCTGCCAGCATCACAGGAGCACAGAGCAATTTCGGTGATGCCAAGTTGGCTTACTTCAACCATATCAATGGCATGAACCTCCGCAATCCTCGCATGATAGGTTTTGGAATCAGCAACAAGCAGACCTTGACCAGTGCGCAAGACAATGCCGCAGGTGCTATCATCGGAAGTAAGTTTGTGACACTGCTCAATGAGACTGGCGACCCAGATAAGGCACTGGATGAACTTTTTGAGTGCCTCAAGAAGTAAATAATTTAATATTTGACAACCATGTATCAAGTTGACGATAAAGGATTTTTTGGAAAATTCGGAGGAGCTTATGTTCCTGAGATATTATATAAGTGTGTGACAGAACTCCAGCAGGCTTACAAGCCTATCATCGAGAGCGAGGAGTTCAAGAAAGAGTATCATGCTCTCTTGAAAGACTATGTGGGTCGCCCTTCACCTCTCTATTATGCCAAGCGCATGAGCGAGAAGTACGGATGCCAGTTGTATCTGAAGCGTGAGGACTTGAACCATACCGGTGCGCACAAGATCAATAATACCATCGGTCAGATTCTGATGGCGAAGAAGATGGGCAAGACTCGCATCATCGCTGAGACGGGCGCCGGTCAGCATGGTGTGGCAACTGCTACGGTCTGTGCCTTGATGGACATGGAGTGTGAGATTTTCATGGGTGCTACCGATGTGGAGCGTCAGCATACCAATGTGGAGCGCATGAAGATGTTGGGAGCTAAGGTGCATCCAGTTCGTACGGGTAACATGACTTTGAGTGATGCTTGTTCAGAGGCGATCCGTGACTGGTGCTGCCATCCACAAGATACTTTTTATATTGTAGGTAGTACGATGGGACCTCATCCTTATCCTGACATCGTGGCAAAGATGCAGAGTGTTATCTCCGAGGAAATCAAATGGCAATTGCAGGAGAAGATAGGTCGTGATTATCCAGATTATCTCGTCGCTTGTGTGGGCGGTGGAAGTAATGCCGCTGGTACCATCTACCATTATATTGATGATGAGCGGGTGCAGATTTACCTCGCCGAGGCTGCTGGTCATGGCATCGACACAGACTATACCGCTGCTACCATGCACTGTGGTACCGAGGGTATCATACACGGAGCACGCACCCTCGTGATGCAGACCGATGATGGTCAGATCAAGGAAGCCTTCACCATCAGTGCTGGTCTCGACTATCCTGGTATCGGTCCGATGCACGCCGACTTGGCAACCCGTGGTCGCAGCCATGTACTTGCCATCAAGGACGATGAGGCGATCTATGCCGGATATGAGTTGACACGTATGGAGGGTATCATCCCTGCCATCGAGAGTGCCCATGCCGTGGCAGCCTTGAATAAGATGAAGTTCAAGAAGGACGATGTCGTGGTCTTGACCGTCAGTGGTCGTGGTGATAAGGACGTAGAAACTTATCTCAGCAACAAGGCAATGGCTAAGGAGTATGGCAACTTCTAATGTATCATTTATAATGAATAATTTATAATTATGGCACAATATAATTATAAGACTGTAACTCGCAAGATTCTCGCCGACCTCTATACGCCGGTGGGAGTCTATATGCGACTGCGAGATATTTATCCCCAGTCGGCTTTGATGGAGAGTAGCGACTATCATGGTTCGGACAACTCTCGTTCTTTCATCGGTGTGCATCCGATTGCCAGCATTGCCGTAGGTCATGGCATCGTAACTGCCACTTATCCTGATGGAAAGGTGGAGAAGCAGGAACTGCCTGCCTTCGGTGAGGGCAAGGGCGAGGAGTGCAAACTCGCCATCTCTAAAGCCATCAACGACTTCATCCAGTCGTTCCATGTAGAGGGGGAGGGCAAGGACTTCTGTGGTCTCTATGGTTTCACCACCTTCAATGCGGTGAGATATTTTGAAAACATCCCTGTCAAGGATACTACAATGGAGAAGAACGATGCACCTGACATCTATTATATCATGTATAAGGACATCATAGTCTTCGACCATTTCAATAATACGATGGAGCTGATTGTTCTTAATGAGGCAAATGAAGAGGAAAAGTCAGAAGAGGCAAAGCAAGAGAATTCCTCACTCTCCACTCTTCACTCTTCACTCGAGATCGACGCCTTACTGAAGGCTGTCAACAAGGCGAATGTGAAGCCATACGACTTCCACCCAGTGGGCGAAACCACTTCTACCTTGACCGATGAGGAACACAAGGCGAACATTCGTCGCTGCATCCAGCACTGCTTGCGTGGCGATGTCTTCCAGATTGTGGTGAGCCGCCGCTTCGTACAGAAGTATGAGGGTGATGACTTCAAACTCTATCGTGCTTTGAGAAGCATCAACCCAAGTCCTTATCTCTTCTATTTCGACTTCGGAGGTTTCCGTATCTTCGGTTCTTCTCCTGAGACGCACAACCGCATCGTGGGCAACAAGGCGTTTATCGACCCTATCGCAGGAACTACCAAACGTACGGGGGACATGGAACAAGACCGCAAGGCGGCTGAGTTCTTGCGCAACGACCCGAAGGAGAATGCCGAGCACGTGATGTTGGTGGATTTGGCTCGTAACGACTTGAGTCGCAACTGCCATGGCGTGAAGGTGGATTTCTATAAAGATATGCAGTTCTATAGCCATGTCATCCACTTGGTGAGCCGTGTAAGTGGTACGCTCGATGAGGGTGCCGACCATGTCAAGGAGTTTATCGATACCTTCCCTGCTGGTACTTTGAGTGGTGCGCCTAAGGTGCGTGCCATGCAGATTATCTCAGAGTTGGAGCCACACAACCGTGGTGCATACGGTGGTTGCATCGGTTTCATCGGTCTCAATGGCGACCTCAACCAGGCGATTGTCATCCGTACCTTTATCAGTCGTAATGGAGAACTCTGGTTCCAGGCTGGTAGTGGCGTGGTGGCAAAGAGCAACGACCAGTATGAGTTGGAGGAGTGTAATAACAAGTTGGGTGCCTTGACCAAGGCGATTCACATAGCAGAAAAGTTGTAAGATGAAAGTAGTAATCATAGATAATTACGATTCCTTTACCTATAATTTAGCTCACTTGGTGAAGGAACTCGGTGTTGAGGTGACGGTATATCGCAATGACCAGTTTCAGTTGCGTGAGCTAGACCGATTCGACAAGATTATATTGAGTCCGGGTCCTGGCATCCCATCGGAGGCAGGACTCTTGATGGATGTGATCAAGACATACGCTGGCAGGAAGCCAATGCTCGGCGTTTGCTTGGGGCATCAAGCGATAGGAGAGGCGTTCGGTGCCAAGTTGACCAACCTCTCTGAGGTGTATCATGGAGTGGCTACTCCTTGTACGCAGTTTGGCAATGACCCTATATTTGCCGGTATGCCTAAGCGTATTGAGATAGGTCGTTATCATTCTTGGGTGGTTGATAGGGCTGGTTTCCCAGAGTGCTTGGATGTGACGGCAGTGAGCGATGATGGTTGCATCATGGGATTGCGCCACAAGCATTATGACATCCATGGCATCCAATTTCATCCTGAGAGTGTCTTGACTCCAGAGGGCAAGACGATAGTTAAGAACTGGCTGTTTGGGGAGAATGCTCCACAAGGTCAGGCTGATAACTATCATAATTAAGAAGTGTATCTATTATGTTTAGCTTCATGATCTATTATGTTTAGTAAGTCTAACTGTTATGCTTAGTAAGTCAAAGCATGATAGTTTGAGGAGATGAAGTATGATATTTTTAAAAGATAACGTATGAAGAACAAAAAACGGAAGTCAAGCGATTCGCTCGACTCCCGTTTTTTTGTTTAATGTATCTGTTTGAGATTACTTGATAATCTTCTTGGTTGTGCCATCGCTCATCTTCACGATATTGATACCCTTAGTGAGGCTGTTCTGGCGAACGCCATTTACATCGTAGATGGCAGTTGCCTGAGCATTGTCTGTTGCTGGCTTGATAGTCTCAATACCTGTGGCGGTATTATCCAAGAATTCTTGTACCTCTTTGATGATCTTAGTAAGAGTTTCCTTGTCACCATTGTCGCCATCATAGGTAGAGAAAGAGTGACCCACTTCGGAAACCTTTGTCAATACTTCCTTGATTTTTTCGATAAGAGTGGTCTCCTCTGCAACCTTCTCGTTTTTAAGGTAGCCGTCTAACTCATTGAAAGATTTTTTGTATTCTACGTAAGCATCCTTCTGTTCAGAAGAGATGAAGAGCCAGTCGTTGTAAGTACTTTTATTTTCAGCAGCGGTATACTTCTTGCCATCTACATTGAAATAGCGAGTTTGCGTTTTGCCCCAAGCCTTGGCACTATTTGACAGTTTGTATGATGTACTATTGTTGGAGGTCGTTTTGTCTGTCAGTGTGAAACTTGTAGTAAAAATTGAACTAATGTCTGTAATCCAACCCAAAGAATAATCCATGTATAAACTATGGTCTCCACTTTTGAAAGTATAAGTGTTGTTTCCATCTATAGTCCACACAAGAACCTTGGAAATGTCAGTTTCTGTTGCGGATTTACTATCACTGATAAATGTTCCAGAACCTACATTATAGATATAGACTTTCTGTCCATTGCCAGTTACTTCTTGACCTTTTACCCAATCACCAACCTTTACAGGAGCGAATGTCTCTGCTGATTCATTCTGAGCGTTAACTGTAGTTGTTGCCACTGCCATGAAAGCAGCGAGCATCAAACCTTTGGCAGCATTTGCCATCAATTCCATTGTTCTCATCTTTTAAATATTTATATTTTTATCTAATAGTTGATTTTCTTTACTTCTCCATTTGACATCTTTACGATGTTGATACCTTTCACGAGAGTATTGCGGCGTACACCGTTGATGTCATAAATAGCAGTATATCCTTGGCGACCGACAATCGGTGAACTACTGATGCCTGTAGGAGTTTCTTTGATATAAGCTTCAATATCCGCAATGATTTTGCGCAAGCGCTCTATGTCAGTCGTATAGGTGTCATAAGAACCTGCTTCAGTATCATCCAACGTAGTGGTCAGCTTTTCTCTCAGGCTCTCGCTAAGTGTGTATTTCTGATAAGCTCTAGCCTTATTAAATAGTGACTGATAAGTAGCGTATGCTTCCTTTTGTCCTGAAGAGATAAAAAGCCAGTCGTTCATATTGCTAGGTGTTGATGCTGGAGAATAAGATTTTCCATCCACATTGAAGTAGCGAGTATCTCTGCGAGCGGTAACTGATAGTTTGTAAGCGTTGCCCCTGTTTGTGGTTGTTGTACTTGGGATGACATCGAAATCGCTTGCACCAGAACCCTCTTTGAAGCCTACACTCCATGAAAGCCCAGACTTAGACATCTTAATTCTATCTTCCGTTTTATTGTTACAAGCAAACGTGTAAGAACCGCTTCCATTGATATTCCAAATATAAGCAGAGTTGATGTCCTTGATAGTGGGTTCCTTACCAGAGATAAAGGTCTCAGCTCCTACATTATATATATATACTTGTTGACCTCCACCTTTTAGTGTCTCTCCTCGCCACCAGTTGTTAGCTTTGGCTGGAGCGTAGGTGGAACCTTCCACTTTCATGGTAACGATGATAGGCTTGTGGTCGCTCTTGTCAAATGCTGCATCCACATCGAAGTCGAGTGATTGGATGTTGAGACCATTCTTCTTTGGGTTCAGATAAAGAACCTTATCGACAATTTCGCCCTCTCTATATCCTAGCTTATCTACCATCAATGCTTCATCACCCAGATTAGGATATTTGCCATTCTTGCAATGCTCAATCCAGGCATCTTTCACCTCGTAGTAGCCAGTTGCTTCGATAGGATTGATGAATAATCCAAGGATGTCGTCACGAGTGTAACGACTGTTGGTGTCGCCCATCACAATGACAGGTCGATTGGTGGATTTTGACAAGATGTCATCACGCAGCTGTTCCCATTGTGAAGCACGTGCCTCGTTGTCTTTAGGATCAGTTTCGGCATCCATGTGCAGAATATAGAAATCGACAAAAGCTCCGCCGCCTAAATCTATGACATAGTAGCGATAGCCTTTTTTGATGAGCTCGTCGCTACCATTTGTGGTGTAGCCATACGTCTTGTTCCATGGAGTACATGTCTCTTCCGAAAAAGAGAAAGGTGCCTTGGCTAGAAACTCTAACCCATCAGTGTTGACCTTAGTGCCAGAGAGGTTGGAGGTAGAAATGCCTCCTCGATACGTACCAAAGGTATATTCATCGTTTATCTGAGCTGCAAGAGAAGGGTGGAAGTTGAAATCTTCACTGAGTGCAAAGACGTCAATGTTGCTATTGGCAATATATTTTCCAATAGCTATGGCGCCTTCTTCCTCTAGTCCGTCATTATTGATGTTGATGGTAAATCCTAAGATGCTGATGGTCTTAGGCAATCCATCCACATTGAAGGGGCAAACCTTGAAGGTCTTGGATATATAACGACTAGCCTCAGGCTGTGTGCCTTTGGCAGAGATGGTGATGCTGAAGGCAAGGCAAGCTATGGATGATAGCAGGATGCGCTTCGCCATCGCCAACAAGTTCTTGATGGTTGTCATCTTAATACACTTTTTATCTTAAACTAAATCTAATATAACTCGTTTGATACAAATCTTTTATAAAGTCGGGTGCAAAATTACGAAAAAAACTAGAAAGGCGCAAATAGTTTCGACAAAAAGTGCAGTTTTGATACGAAAAAGGCTCTCGATGGGAAGTCGAGAGCCTTAAATGTGTAAGATATAAATCATTATATGAGTACTCATATAGCAATTTAAAATGAAATGTTTCCTCCAGAAATTACAAGTCCCAACCTACGGCGCTAGCACCGAGAACGGCTGCGGAACTTCCGTCGAGGGTAGAAACCAAGAACTTAGCCTTGCCCTTGAATATCTTGAGCACGCTCTTGTCGTAAGCCTCCTTGACTGGTTTCATCAAGAGATCGCCAGCCTTGGTCAGACCACCGAAGAAGACGAATGCCTCAGGAGAAGAGAATGCTGCGAAGTCGGCGCAAGCCTCACCGAGCATCTTGCCAGTGAAGTCATATACACGCTTAGCCAAAGCATCACCCTTGCCAGCTGCCACACTTACATCGTAAGAAGTGATGTCCTCAGGCTTCATATCACGGAGGAGAGATGGCTCCTCGCTCTTCTCAAGGAACTCGCGAGCTGTGCGAGCTACACCTGTAGCAGAGCAGTATGCCTCCAAACAACCCTTGCGACCGCAACCGCATGGGCGACCTTCCTCGCCACGTACCATGATGACGTGACCCAACTCGCCTGCGAAACCATCGCAACCATAAACCATCTGACCATTGATGACGATACCAGAACCTACGCCAGTACCCAAGGTCACGTCGATGAAGTTTTTCATACCACGAGCCGCGCCGTATGTCATCTCACCAAGTGCCGCAGCATTGGCATCATTGGTCAAAGCTACAGGCAGACCACCCAAAGCCTCAGAGAACATCTTGGCCAATGGCACTACGCCATCGTGAGCCCAAGCTAAGTTAGGAGCAAACTCAATCGTTCCGTTATAGTAATTGCCGTTAGGAGCACCGATACCCATCGCCTTGATCTTGCTGATGCCACCTACGGTATCAATGATAGGCTGAAGTGCCTCTATGGAAGCCTTTACATAGTCATTTACATCCTCATAACCACCAGTTTTGATTGCAGTAGTAGCCTTGATCTCACCCCGTGAGTCAACGATGCCGAAAACGGAGTTGGTACCACCGAGGTCCAAACCGATTACATACGGCTTCAATTCATTTTCTGTCATGTCTTGCTATTTATTTAGTTAGAAATTTGTTAGATTTTGGCACAAAGATAGGAAAAACTTCGGAAATGGCAAAGTTTTATGGTTAAAAAATACCTAAAACAAAGTTTTAAGCCAAAAAATTACTCGATATGGGTAAAAAGTTGTATCTTTGCGCTCTGTATGAGTATAACATTTCCAATTGAGATAAATATTCTTGATTTTATATTCAAGGGAATTATCATAGGTATTATCGCCTCTGCCCCTATGGGACCTGTAGGCATCTTGTGTATCCAGCGCACTTTGAACAAGGGGCGTTGGTATGGTTTCGTGACAGGTATCGGTGCCGCTTGCAGCGACATCGTATATGCTCTCTTTACGGGTTTGGGAATGAGCTTTGTGATGGATTTTGTCAACAATGCTCAGAACAAGTTCTATCTTCAGATCTTTGGTGGTTTGCTCTTGCTTGCCTTTGGCATTTATTGTTTCAAGAGCAATCCTACCAAGAATATGCACCAGAGCAGCAACAAGCAAGGGTCGCTGACGCACAATGCCATCACGGCATTCTTCGTCACCCTTTCCAATCCTCTTATCGTCTTCCTCTTCATGGCAACCTTCGCACAGTTTGCATTTGTTGTGCCCGACATGCCGTTGGAGATGGGAGTGGGCTATCTGAGTATCGTGTTCGGAGCCTTGCTTTGGTGGTTCGGACTTACTTGGTTGGTTGATAAAATCAGAGGCAAGTTTGATACCAATGGCATCCTTATTATTAATAAGGTAATAGGAAGCGTGGTTATCATCTTCTCGGTCATCGCTTTGATAGGTACGATTTTCAATCTTTATCATCTCCCAGAGTTCTAGAGAAATTATTAATTATTAATTCTTAATTATCAATGTTTGTAGCGCAAGAATTAAAGAAGAAGAGTATCGCAGAATACTTGTTGTATATGTGGCAGGTGGAAGACATCATCCGTGCTTATGGTTGCTCACTCCCTGTCATCAAGAAGCAATATATCGATCGTTTCAACTTCACTGACGAACAGAAGGACGAGGAAATCGACTGGTTTGGCAATCTCATTCGCATGATGAACGAGGAGGGAAAGCGTGAGTCGGGTCACCTTAATATTAATAAGGTGTTGCTCAAGGATGTCATCGACCTCCACGGAATGCTTTTGCAGAGCACCAAGTTTCCTATCTACAATGCCGAGTACTATAAGGTGTTGCCTTTTATCGTGGAATTGAGAAACCGTGGCGATAAAACCGTGAACGAGATAGAAACTTGCCTTGAGGCACTCTATGGCGTGATGATGCTCAGATTGCAGAAGAAGCCTATCACCCCAGAGACAGAGCGTGCCATCAAGGAAATCACCACCTTCGTCGGTTTGCTGAGCGACTATTATATCAAGGATCGCACGGAAGGATTGGACTTTGAAGAGAATTAATAATGTATAATTAAGAATTAATAATTATGGCTCGCGCATAGTAATTCTCGCAAGCATATATATAATGTATCAATATTTAAATAGGTATTATATTAAGGTATGAAAGAAATAGAAAGAAGAAGAACATTTGCCATCATTTCTCACCCTGATGCTGGTAAGACAACATTGACCGAGAAGTTCCTGCTCTTCGGTGGACAGATTCAGGTGGCAGGTGCCGTCAAGAATAATAAGATTCGCAAGACAGCCACTTCCGACTGGATGGACATTGAGAAGCAGCGTGGTATCTCTGTCTCTACATCCGTGATGGAGTTTGATTATCTTCCAGACGGACAGACTGGCGACCCATATAAGGTGAATATTCTCGATACTCCTGGACACCAGGACTTCGCCGAGGATACCTATCGTACGCTCACTGCCGTTGACTCTGCCATCATCGTGGTCGATTCAGCCAAGGGTGTGGAGGCACAGACCCGTAAGTTGATGGAAGTGTGCCGTATGCGTAATACTCCTGTTATCATCTTCATCAACAAGATGGACCGTGAGGGTCGTGACCCATTCGACGTACTCGATGAACTGGAGGAAGAATTGAAAATCAAGGTGCGCCCATTGTCTTGGCCTATTGGTCAAGGTGCTCGTTTCAAGGGCGTTTATAATATCTATGAACATCAGTTGAACCTCTTCACACCTAACAAGCAGCGTGTGACAGAGAAAGTGGAGGTGGACATCAACTCCGAAGAGCTCGACCAGCATGTGGGAGAGCGTGAGGCTTCTCAACTTCGTGAGGAACTCGAACTCGTGGATGGGGTCTATCCTGAATTTGACGTGGAGACCTATCGCTCAGCCGAGGTGGCTCCAGTATTCTTTGGTTCAGCCTTGAACAACTTCGGTGTGCAGGAACTCTTGGATTGCTTCGTTCAGATAGCACCTTCTCCAAAGCCTACCCAGGCAGAGGAGCGCATGGTGGAGCCAGAGGAGCCTAAGTTTACGGGCTTCATCTTCAAGATTACCGCCAACATCGACCCTAACCACCGCTCTTGTATTGCATTCTGCAAGATTTGCTCAGGCAAGTTTGTACGCAACCAACCCTATTATCATGTACGTCTCGACAAGACCGTGCGTTTCTCTTCACCAACCCAGTTTATGGCGCAACGCAAGAGTACCATCGATGAGGCTTATCCAGGCGACATCGTAGGTTTGCCAGACAATGGCATCTTCAAGATTGGCGATACCTTGACCGAGGGTGAGAAGGTTCACTTCCGTGGTTTGCCAAGCTTCTCTCCATTGTTGTTCAAGTACATCGAGAACGACGACCCAATGAAGAGCAAGCAGTTCCAAAAGGGCTTGGAGCAGTTGATGAACGAAGGTGTGGCACAGTTGTTTGTCAATCAGTTCAATGGTCGCCGTATCGTGGGTACCGTAGGACAGTTGCAGTTCGAGGTCATCCAGTATCGCTTGGAGAACGAGTACAATGCCAAGTGTCGTTGGGAGCCAGTTCACTTGCACAAGGCTTGTTGGATAGAGGCTGACGACGAGAAGGAGTTGGAGAACTTCAAGAAGCGCAAGTATCAGTATATGGCAAAGGACATCGAGGGCAGAGACGTGTTCCTCGCCGATTCTGGTTATGTATTGAGCATGGCGCAGCAAGACTTCGAGCATATCAAGTTCCACTTCACCTCAGAGTTTTGATGTAGTGAGAGAAGGGAGGACAATCCCTCATGTAGTAGAGGAGGAGTAACTCTCTTGTAGAAAAGGAAGAGTAATCTTCCTGTAGAATAAGGAGGACAGCCTTCTTGTAGAAATAGAAGAATTGATAAAGAAAATAGGAAAGAAAAATGATAGATGAAATGGCAGAGAAACCTGGTGTGATGGCGAGGGTAGTCGATTGGCAGAAGGAGCATATCTCCGACCGCCAGATGACGCTGGTCCTGGCTTTTGTCATCGGTGTGCTTGCCTCAGTGGCAGGTTATTTCCTGCATAGTATTGTGCATGAGATACAAGTCTTGCTTACGTCGGGATTTGAGAAGAACACTTACAACTTGCTGTTCCTTCTCTTTCCTATCGTGGGTATCTATCTCACGTCGCTCTTTATCAAATATGTGGTGAGAGACAATATCTCGCATGGTATCACGAGGGTGCTCTATGCCATCTCCACCAAGCAGTCGAAGCTGAAGAGCCACAACTGCTGGTCGTCGGTGGTGGCATCAGGTATCACCATCGGTTTTGGTGGTTCTGTGGGTGCCGAGGCTCCTATCGTACTGACCGGTTCTGCCATTGGCAGTAACTTGGGACAGATATTCAGAATGAACAAGAAGACGATGATCATGTTGGTGGGTTGTGGTGCCAGTGCAGCCATCGCAGGCATCTTCAAGGCACCGATTGCCGGACTCGTCTTCACCCTGGAGGTGCTGATGGTCGATTTGTCCATGGCATCCCTTTTGCCTATCTTGATTTCATGCGTCACGGCTACTTGTTTCTCTTACATCTTGATGGGAGAGAAGTCGCTTTTCGACTTCACGCTGATCAATCCTTGGGAGTTGAACCGATTGCCAGCTTGTATCTTGCTGGGAGTCTTCTGTGGTTTCGTGAGTCTCTATTTCATGCGAACTATGTCGGCTTGTGAGGGTTTCTTTGCCAAGTTGGGCAAGCGTCCTTATCTCAAACTCTTGGTGGGTGGTCTCGTGTTGAGTAGCCTCATCTTCCTGTTTCCGTCTCTCTATGGCGAGGGTTATTCTGCTGTCAATATCCTTTTGAAGGGTAGGACGGAAGCCGACTGGAACCAGGTGATGGGCAATTCCTTGTTTTATGGGCACAGCCAACTGTTGATTCTCTATATCGGACTGGTTACCTTTACCAAGGTCTTTGCTACTTCTGCTACCAATGGTAGTGGCGGATGCGGAGGTACGTTTGCGCCATCCCTCTTTATTGGAGGTTTCGCAGGCTTCTTCTTCTCACGCCTTTGGAACATGAACCAAATCGGTGTTTATGTTCCGGAACAGAACTTCACCTTGATGGGTATGGCGGGTGTGATGACGGGAGTAATGCATGCCCCATTGACAGGTATCTTCTTGATAGCTGAGTTGACGGGTGGTTATCAGTTGTTTATGCCATTGATGATTGTCTGCATCAGTTCCTTCCTGACCATCAGCATCTTCGAGAGTCATAGTATCTATGCGCTTCGATTGGCACGAGAAGGAAAGTTGCTCACCCACCATATCGACAAGGCCGCCCTCACGTTGATGGGTATGCAGAGTTTGGTGGCAAAGGATTATCACCCAGTGAGTCCAGACCTTCCGATGTCTAAGTTGGTGTCTGAGATAAGTCGAAGCAACAACAACTTCTTGCCTGTGGTGGATAAAGGTGGTGTGCTCTTGGGCATCATCGATATTACAAAGGTTCGACATATTATCTTCCGTACCGAACTCTATAATCGCTTTACGGTTCGCCAGCTGATGCTTCAACCCTCAGCGGTGGTCAGCGACCATGAACCGATGGATGAGGTGATGAGGAAGTTTGACGAGACCGATGCCGCCCAGTTGCCTGTGGTCGATATGAGTGGTGTCTTGGTGGGCTATCTGAGTCGTACCACGGTCTATTCCACTTATCGCCAGATTGTGGCGGATATGTCGGCGGAGTAAATTTCAATTAATAATGATATGAAGAAAGAAGATTTAAGAATCATATTTATGGGAACCCCGGAGTTTGCGGTGGAGTCCCTCAAGAGCCTAGTGGAAGGCGGATATAACGTGGTGGCTGTGGTGACTCAGCCAGATAAACCGGTGGGTCGCCATCAGGATACCTTGCAACCATCACAGGTGAAGCAGTATGCCTTGTCGCAGGGCTTGCCTGTGTTGCAACCAGTCAAGATGAAGGACCCGGAGTTTGTGGAGCAGTTGCGTAGCTACCATGCCGACTTGCAGGTGGTGGTAGCGTTCCGCATGTTGCCTGAGGTGGTATGGGATATGCCTCGCTTTGGCACATTCAATGTTCATGCAGCTTTGCTTCCTCAGTATCGTGGTGCTGCTCCTATCAACTGGGCGGTCATCAATGGTGAGACGGAGACGGGTGTCACTACCTTCTTCCTCGACCATGACATCGACACAGGTCGCATCATCATGCAGAAGCCTTTCGCCATCCCTGATGATGCCGATGTGGAGTATGTCTATGACGGATTGATGCACTTGGGTGCGGAGATTGCGGTAGAGACAATTGATAAGTTGATTGTTGCTGACGGCAACATCGAGTCAATGCCTCAGGAGGAAATGATTTCCACTGATACCGTTCTCCATGTTGCGCCAAAGATATTCAAGGATACCTGCCGTATCCATCTCCATCAACCTGCCAAGAAGGTATATGACTTCATACGTGGTCTCTCGCCATATCCAGGTGCATGGACTGAGATTCAGAAGGAAGGTGGCAAGGCGCAGGTGTTGAAGGTATTTAAGACTAGCAAGACTGGTAAAGCGATAGCTGCTGATGTAGCAGTGGGTAGCCTGAAGGTGGAAGGCAAGCAGTTGCTCATCGCCTGTGAGGATGAGTGGCTACAGTTGGAGACCATCCAAATCAGTGGCAAGAAACGTATGGAGGCACGTGACTTCCTCAATGGAATGCGTGACATCGAACTATACAAGAGCATCTAAAACAATTTTAAATCAAATTATATTGGAGGAATCAAACAATGACTCAAGAACAAGATATTAAGAACGCAGTGGAGTGTATGCGCAAGGGTGGAGTGATTCTCTATCCTACGGATACTGTTTGGGGTATTGGTTGTGATGCAACCAATCCAGAGGCAGTGGCAAAGGTTTATCAGATTAAGCAGCGTGATGACAGCAAGGCACTCATCTGTTTGGTGGATAGTGCCGACCGCATGGCTCGCTATTTCCGCAATGTACCTGAGGTAGCATGGCAGTTTATCGACGTGGCTATGCCTGTGAAGCCAACGACCGTGATTTTGGATGATGCCACAGGTGTTGCCAACAATCTCGTGGCAGAGGATGGCACTTTGGCAATGCGTGTCACTTACGAACCATTCAGCAAGCAGCTCTGCTATCGTTTCCAGAAGCCTGTGGTGAGCACCAGTGCGAACATCAGTGGTGAGCCAGCTGCACAGAACTATTGTGACATCGACCCTAAGTTGTTGGAGCAAGTAGATTACGTATGTTGGTCACGTCGTCAGGAGCACAAGCCTCACACCCCATCTAGCATCGTCAAGCTCTCGAAGAATGGCGAGGTGAAAGTTATTAGATAAAAATACTCTCTGGGAGGTAACAGAAAAAACATCGGGACTTTTTTGGAAAAACGTCCCGAGAAAAATATAAAAAGGTCGGGACTTTTTTCGGAAAGCATCCCGACCTTTTTTGTGTCTTGTCCTCAAGTGCGTATTTCTGGCAGGCGAAGCATCAATCGCAGAAAGACCTTAAACTATCTTAACAAAAATAACACCCTTGTCTGATTTTCACTATATTTGCACTGAAATAAAGACTACCAGCTTATGAAATCTAAACTTATATTCATATTGTACTTTGCTTTGGCAATGTTTGGTACGGTGACAGCTCAAGAGAGAAGTGACTGCCACGAGTTTCGCATTGGTGATGATGTTGATAGATACAAAGCATCTTATAAGGCACTTTCTGCTACTGGTCAACATGCCACTTGGGATTTGAGTGACATTGATTTGAATGGCAAAAAAGTCAATGTAAAGTATGTGGCAGATAAAAAATATGAGAATGGTATCATAGGTATTGAGCATAATGGACTTTCGTATTATGAAGTGGAACAAGGGCGTATAGGGCTAAGAGGCTTTGAGAACAATCTCTCCAAAGTATGCTACAATATACCTATCAAGTGGATGGAGTGGGTACTTTGTTGCTTCCATCAAGTGATAGCTTGCAAAATGTAACTCGTGTTCATATTCATAAAACTACAGGGCAACAATATCTTAAAGATATGGTTTCATACGATTCTCTGCGTGTCTTTGTAGATAGCATTTGTCCTTTCAATGCTGATAGTATCGCTTGGCATCTAGCTTCAGATGGTTGTCTCGTGGAAACGGATATCTATAAGTGGTATGCTTATGGTTACCGTTATCCAATATATGAGACGATGGAATCTCATGTAAGGGGAAATAAGATAGGGCTAACATCTGCATATTATTGCCCACCTGATGCGCAGCAAAACCTCAACGACTTAGACAATGAAAAATTTCGAAATAAAGCCCTTGTACAGGATTATGCTGGTGGTGATAAAGATAGGCAATCGGTTTCATCAAGATTTAAGTTGTCTGATGGTTCTTATGTAGATTATCGATTGGATGTGTCTGCGGAAGGAAAAGTTAATCTTTCATTCACTTGTTCAAAGAAAGAGAATGTAAGTTGTAGTCTATATACATTAGATGGCATGCTTTTGGAAACTCATGATTTAGGTTTGCCAGCATCTAGAATTGTAGAAATGTCATTAACTCCTTATTCACATGGCATATATATAGCCTTAATTCCGCAACACTATAATTTAACTTTATTTATAAGTTCCTGAGCAACAA
>SAMEA104315437__coassemble_333_pt1 | contig 27372 bp, 24 predicted proteins | sample SAMEA104315437__metabat2_high_PE_027 | metagenome-assembled genome bin SAMEA104315437 (sample SAMEA104315437) | gut metagenome | biome: Monkey gut; feature: monkey-associated habitat; material: faeces | place: China | collected 2013
GCGCTTGTTGAAAATTGTTTTGTACATTAAATTGTTATAAAATAATTAATAAAAAATGAGTCCTCGGCATTCTCTGCCGTGGGCTTTCGGGGTGCAAAGGTACGGATAATCGGACATTCCACAAAATAAATTCACAGATTTATTTTTATCACTAGGCTCTCTATCTCCCTCGAAGTTTCTCCCTATGTAATCCGAACGAGGGGTAAATACTTTATTCAGTCAGCCACTTCCAGATAGGGATGACCTCTATTTGAAGTCCTTCAGCCTTTATCGTTTCTTCTTCATCGTATGTGATGATGACAGCCTTCTGGAGGGGATAAAGTTGGTGCAAGGCGATGAGGGCAGAGGTCTCTCGCTTGCGTGTATCGGCATCCTCTAGGGTATAAGACACTTGGATGGCAAGTCCCTCCTCGGGAACGTAGAAATCGACCTCTATGTTGCGGTTGTAATAATAGAGGTGAGGCATTTCTGTGTCACGGTTGTATTTCTTGTTGAGCGTGATAGCAACGAGGTTCTCCAATAGGGGCGACTTCGAGTCGGTCAAGAAGATACTCAGCAATCCGTTATCGGTGAAGTAATGTTTCTTGGCAGTCTCCTTCTCCGTAAACTTTGAGGCATAGTTGTCGAGCGAGAACATCAGACAGGCATCTTTGATCAAGCGCACGTAATCTATGATGGATGCGGTGGAGGTGGATGCACCAGTACTCTTCACCATATTGGCTAGGCGATTGTAAGCAGTGGGCTGCATCACGTTTTCAGCCAATCTCTTGATGGCGAGTCGCAAGCCATACTCGTTCTTGATATTGTTTCTTTGTATCACGTCGCCCAGTACAATCTTCTCGTATAGCCCATTGAGCCAATGCCGCTTGTTTTGGTAGAGCAGCAACTCGGGGAATCCGCCCCATTTGAAATACTCCTCAAACTGCAGTTGCACTAGATTCCTTTGCTTCCCATATTCCCAGTTGTCTTCTAGTATGATGCCTTTAGCTCCTAGGTACTCCTTGAAGGAGTAAGGGTATATCTTCTCATCGAAGTAGCGTGCACCCAATGTCGTAGCGATGTCACGGCTGAGCATCTTTGCATTGGAACCCGTGATGAATACCCTATATTTCTGATTGGCTAGTCTTCGTGCGAAGTGTTCCCAGCCTTGGATGTTTTGTATCTCATCAAAGAAGAGGAGGGGCTTGCAGTTATACATGGTGCTATATGCTTGCAAGATGAGGTCGAAATCCTCGACTTTCATGTCATAAAGACGCTCATCGTCGAAGTTGATATAGACGATTTCACGGATGTCATGCCCTGTTTGTAGGAATTGTTTGGCACGTTGGTATAAGAGGTACGATTTTCCTGCTTGGCGGATGCCCACCAAAACATATCGTCCTTCTTCCTCGAACTCGAAAGGACGCTGGTAGAGTTCGATGTCTCTTATCTCCGCTTGTCCCTCCTTGATCAATGTCTTGAATATCTCCTTTTGCATAGTTCTTTACTATTTATCGGCTGCAAATATACGACTTTTATTGATTGCTACCAAATAAAACGCCTATTTTTATTTACTGGTGGTAAACAAATTCGTCTAAATTTATTTATTGACAGTAAATAAAAAGAGCGATAAGAGGCTACTTTTTCGGAAAAGTGTAGTTTTTATGCCCTGATTTTATAGGAAAAGTGTAGCTTTTGCTTGGTGATTTCGTAGGAAAAGTGTATATTTGCAGCCGTAAAATCATAGGAAAAGTGTAATTATGCTGTATAGAAAGATAGAAAAATATATCGTAAGTCACTTGCAATCAAGGTCTAATAAGATTCTTGTGATAGATGGCGCACGCCAGATTGGTAAGTCGTATATCATACGAGAAGTGGGCAAGAAGTTGTTCGCCAACTATATCGAGGTCAATATGGAGAATGACAAGGTGGGAGAAAGGAACTTCGCCGAAGCCAAGACGGTGGATGACTTTTATCTAGCGTTGAGTACTGTGGCAGGCGACAAAATGAAGAAAAAGGAGAATACATTGGTGTTCATCGATGAAATTCAAGCATACGACCATTTGCTTACCTTGCTCAAGTTCTTGCATGAGGACGATAAGTTTACTTACATCTGTAGTGGATCCTTGTTGGGAGTCTCCCTCAAAACGACCTCCTCCATCCCTTTGGGGAGTATAGAAATCAAGCACATGTATCCCTTAGATTTCGAGGAGTTCTTGATGGCCAATGGGGTGGGACAACTGGTGCTTGACAGCATACGCAAGAAGTTTGCTGGGCGGAGTGCTATGCCAGATGCTCTCCACAATAAGCTTTTAGACCTTTTCAAGAAATATCTCTTGGTGGGCGGTCTGCCGGATGCTGTCAATGAGTTCTTGGCAACGAAGAACATGACAACCATCCGTACCATCCAAAGCCAAATCCATCATCTGTATGGTGTGGATGCGGCGAGATATGAGGAGGTCCACAATCGTTTGAAGATACAACGCATTTATGGTATGATACCTTCCAACCTAGAAAACAAGAAGAAGCGTATCGTCGCCAAAGACATCGAGGACAGGAAGGGCAAGCGGATGGGGGATTATGCCGAGGAATTTGATTATCTCATCTCTTCGGGCATCACTCTGGAGGTAAAGGCTATCAGCAAACCTAGTTTTCCTTTGATAGAGAACTCTGGCAAGAATCTCTTGAAACTCTATATGAATGATGTGGGCATTTTGACAGGCATCTTCTTTGGCAGCAACATCAAGGCGGTGTTGGATGATGTGCCGAGCATCAATCTGGGAGCCGTATATGAGACGGTTGTCGCGCAGGAGTTGAAAGCACATGGTTTCAACTTGTATTATTACGATAACAAGAAGTTGGGCGAAGTGGACTATCTGATTGATGATATGTCCCATCTGTCTGTTCTTCCTATCGAGGTGAAGTCGGGCAGGGATTACCAGATACATAGTGCCTTGGACAAATTCTTGAAGATAAAGGAATACAACATTCAACAAGCCTTTGTCTTGTCCAATGCCCAAAAGGTGGAGGTGAAGGATGGCATCACTTATCTCCCCATCTATTATATTATGTGTATAGAGAAAGATGATGCGAATGATACTTTCTTAGTGTGAAGTTCTAGATGTGAGGATATTTGTAGAATTGAGCTTCCTTTGCTCTCTGCATCTGTTTAATTTACGCTAAAAATCCGACTAACAAGGAAATAGATGTGTATTTTCTCTCAAATTATGATAGATTTTAGTAGAAATCTCTTATCTTTGCAGAAGATAAGCGGCACTCGGCAATTTGAAAGCGAGCTTTCATTGCGCTCGTTTGCGTTATCTTTGCATTAAAAAACAGAGAAAGGGAAAGATAAAATGGAAAGAATTGATGTAAAACAACTCAATGATAATGTCTTCGAGACGATTGGTAAGGAATGGTTGCTCGTTTGTTCGGGCGACAAGGAAAATTTCAATATGATGACGGCTTCTTGGGGCTGTCTTGGATGGTTGTGGAACAAGCCGGTGGCTGTGGTCTTCATTCGTCCTGAGCGTCATACTCACGAACTGATAGAGAAGAATGAGTACATGACTCTTTCATTCTTGGGACATAGCGAGGAGGCTCGCAAGATATATAATTTCTGTGGCTCCAAGTCGGGACGTGATTTCGATAAGGCGAAGGAGACTGGCTTGGTTCCTGTGGAGACAGAGAATGGTAGTATCGGCTTCGAACAGGCTCGCCTTACCTTGGAATGCCGCAAACTCTACAAGGACAGCATGACCGCCGAGAAGTTCCTCGACAAGAGCCTCTTGCAGTGGTATGGTGCCAAGGGCGGTTTCCACGATGTTTATGTAGTAGAGATTACCAACGCTTACAAGAAGTAAAAAGATAAACAATATGGCTCAAGAACAAACCGCAATTCGTGAACGCCAAAAGGCTCGACTGAAAGAACCGGGACGTTACGTGGTGATGATGTTTAATGATGACTTCACGCCGATGGATTTCGTAGTGCAAATCCTCGAAACCGTCTTCTTCAAGTCGCAAGCTGAGGCTGAGGCGATCATGCTCAAGGTACACCATGAGGAGAAAGCCGTGGTGGGAACTTATAGCTATGACATCGCCAAGAGCAAGGTGGAGAAAGCGATGGAGCAAGCTCGCTCCCAAAAATATCCGCTGAAATTGACCTATATGCCAGAATAAAATAGAAAAGAAAGGAAAACAACAGAATGGACAGTATGGGATTAACCCGATATATGAGTGTTTTGATGGACGATGCGATGAAGCAAGCTCGGTTCTTCGACCATGAGTTCGTGATGCCTGAGCACATGCTTCTGTCTCTCTTGCGACAGTATGCGTTCTGTCAGGCACTTCAAGAGGAAGGCGTGGATGCCCTGAAGATGCACGAAGACTTGGTGGGATGGCTCGCCAAGCAAGAGCGTGTGCCTTCTTCGGTGAAATATCTGCCGGAACCTTCTTCGCTCTTCAAGACCATGTTTGGCACGGCTTGCGCCTTGGCTGCTGCGGCTGATAGACGACAAGTCAACGTGCCTCATTTCGTGCAGGCGATGTTTGGCTTGCAAAACTCAGAGGCTGCCTATCTGCTCTGCAAGAACGTGGGCGACCGACAAGGTGAGTTCATCGCCAGTGTAGATAGCTTCTATCCTCTCGAAGGACCGGCGGCTGAGGCTAACATGGGCATTGATGAATATGATGACGAGGATTACGATGACGACTATGATGACGAGGAAGGAAGAAGCCGACAACCGAGCGACTGGCACCAACTCGTGACTTGCATCTCCGACTTGGTGGAGCAGCACAATCCGCTCATCGGACGTGAGCAGGAACTCGACCGTACCATCCAGGTGCTCTGTCGTGCAGAGAAAAACAATCCTCTGCATATCGGTGAACCGGGTGTGGGCAAGACCGCCTTGGTATATGGTCTTGCCAAGCTCATCAATGAGAACCAAGTGCCAAAGCGTCTGAAAGGTGCTCGTATCTATAGTATGGACATCGCACAAATGCTAGCTGGTGCCCAGTATCGTGGCGACTTCGAGAAGCGTATCAAGATGGTGATGGAAGGGGCTTCTAGGGAAGGCAACACCATTATCTATCTGGATGAGATACATACGATTATGGGCGCAGGCCGTGGCTCTGATGGCGGACCTGATGCTTCCAATATGCTCAAGCAATATTTGGAGGCTGGCGACATCCGATTCATCGGCTCTACCACTTACGAGGAGTTCAACCGCTACATCGCCCAAAGCAAGGGCATCGTGCGCCGATTCCAGCAGATAGACATCAAGGAGCCTACCGAGGAAGAGGCTATCAAGATATTGGAGGGCTTGCAGTATAAGTACAACAAGTTCCATACGGTAACCTACCGCAAGGATGCCTTGGAATATGCCGTGCATGCCAGTGCTAAGTATATCACCAATAGATGCCTTCCTGACAAGGCGATCGACTTGATAGACGAGGCGGGTGCCTATATGGAGGTGCATCCTGCCAATCGCCATCGTTCCTACGTGACCAAGGCGATTATCCAACAGATTCTCACCAAGGTGTGCAAGATAGATGCTGCTGCCATCAAGGACGACAATAATGATGCCTTGGCAACACTCCAAAAGCGTATGCTCGACAAGATTTATGGTCAGGATAAGGCTGTGGATAAAGTGGTGGAGGCTGTGATGATGGCCAAGGCTGGACTGGTGGATGACGACAAGCCGATGGCTTCGCTGCTCTTCGTAGGTCCTACGGGAGTGGGTAAGACGGAGGTGGCTCGTGTGCTCGCCAAGGAGCTGGGCATCGAACTGGTGCGCTTTGATATGTCGGAATACACAGAGAAACATACCGTGGCTAAGCTCATCGGTTCGCCTGCAGGTTATGTGGGCTATGAGGATGGTGGTCTCTTGACAGATGCCATTCGTAAGACACCTAACTGCGTGCTCTTGCTCGATGAGATAGAGAAGGCGCATAGCGACATCTATAATATCCTCTTGCAGGTGATGGACTATGCTCGACTCACCGACAACAAGGGACAGAAGGCTGACTTCCGCAATGTCATCCTCATCATGACCTCGAATGCCGGTGCTCAATATGCCTCACAGGCTAGTGTGGGTTTCAATGGCGGCGTGAGTCGTGGCGAGGCGATGCTTGCCCAAGTGAAGAAGACCTTCAAGCCAGAGTTTATCAACCGTCTTTCTGATACCGTCGTGTTCAATGACATGGATAAGAAGATGGCAGAGTTGATTCTAGATAAGAAACTTGGTCTGCTCGATGATAAGTTGGAAGCGAAGAACGTATTTGTGGATATGACCGATGCGGCTCGTGAGCAACTCTTGAAGTGGGGCTTCACCAAGGAGTATGGTGCTCGTGAGATGGATCGTGTCATTGGCAATCGCCTGAAACCTCTCTTGATGAAGGCTCTGCTCTTCGGCAAGTTGAAGAAGGGCGGTAAGGCGGTTGTTGACTTCGATGGCAAGGAATTGGTGTTGGCTTAACTCCATGCTTTCCTATAAATCCTTAATTTTTAAGAAATATGGTAGTTCAGATAGATGAATCTTCTGATGAGATTTACTTTCCCGACCCTCATTTGGGAGACCCTGACGGTTGCTTTGCCATTGGCGGTGATTTGAATATCGATCGTTTGCTCCTTGCCTATAGCAACGGTATCTTCCCTTGGTACAGCTTCCGTGACCAGAAAGACATCCTTTGGTATTGTCCGATGCAACGTTTCGTTATCTTCCCAGAAGAAATACACGTGAGTCATTCCATGCGAACCCTCATGAACAAGGGCAAGTATTCTGTGGGTATCAATGAGGATTTTGAGGGAGTAATACGAGGATGCAGCGAGGCACAGGGACGTATCAACGAGGAAGGTGCTTGGTTAGGCGAAAATATCATTAAGGCTTATACCGAACTCCACGACCAAGGCTTTGCGGCGAGTGTAGAGGTTTGGGATGATGAGACTGGCAAATTAGTAGGTGGTCTTTATGGCGTGACGATTGGCAAGGCTTTTATCGGTGAGAGTATGTTCTCGTTGGTACCTTCGGCTTCCAAACTTGCTCTTATCTTCTTGGCTCGATTCTTGCAGAAAAATGGTGGCAAGATGATTGATTGCCAATTGGAGACTCCTCACCTCAAGTCTATGGGTGGCAGATATATCTCCTACGAGGAATATATGAAGATTATGAATGAAGAATAAATGAGGAATAAAGTATAGAATACTTAAAAAGCCTCGCAAGAACATTGCTTGTTTCTTGCGAGGCTTTTAGATTTAGAAGATAGGCTCGCCGATGCAACCATTAGGTGCTTGGATGTGAAGCAATGCACATACGGTTGGGGCGATGTCGGTCATATAGACAGGCTTTGTACTTGCGCCATGTTGGATTCCCCATCCCATGAAAACCAAAGGGATATGGGTGTCGTAGCCATTCCATGCTCCGTGGGTGGTACCCTTCATGCCGTTGCTGTAGTGGGCAGGTTTCAGGATGACTTGTACGCCACCGCTACGCTCACGGTTGTAACCATTGATGATGCGATATTTGATTTCCTCAGGTATGCTTTCGATGGAGGCTTTCTCCATGTCGCAAGCATACTGTACCATCTTGTTTTTCTTCAGCAGGTTGACCGCATCTTGCTTGATGGCTGCATAGTCGAGACCTAGGGAGTCGATCTTCTGGGTATCGAAGAACACCTGATAGTTGGATACCCATGTCACGAGCTTGTCTGCTGAAGGATACTTTGCCTTGAGCCTCTCGTTCAGTTCCTTCTGGGCGGTCTTGGTGTTCCAGTCGCCGGCAGGAATGCGGCGGTCGAGCAGGAACTGGGCATTGTTCATGCCACCATGGTCGGCACTGAGGAACACGGTATAGTTGCCTTTGCCCACCTTCTGGTCGAGATAATTGAAGAAATCAGCGAAGTCCTTGTCCAGACGGAGGTAAGTATCTTCTATCTCCACGGCGTTAGGACCTACCTGGTGGCCGATGACATCAGTGCAAGAGCAACTTACGGCGAGGAAGTCGGTCTCTTCGCCACCACCGAGATTCTCGCCAGCGACAGCCGCCTTTGCCATTTCCAGGGTATAACTATTGCCGAAAGGAGTGCTGCGCAAGATGTCGTAACCATATTTCTTATACAAGGATGGGAGGTCGAGTGGAAGAACTGGTTTTACGCCAGGCTTCACTTCCCATTCATAGTTGGTGTCGTCGGCAGTGCTCTGCTTGTAAGTGTCGATAGGGTAGAGGGTGTTCCATTTCTCGGAGAGATACTTCTTAGGCAGGTTCTGCTTGTTGAAGTTGTTCACCCATGCAGGCAACTTGTCCATATAGAAACTGCTGGTGATAAACTTGCCAGCCTCTGGGTCGAACCAGTAGGCACCATTGGCATGATGACCGGCAGGGAGGATGGCGGCACGGTCCTTGATGGCAACGCCGATTACCTTGCTGCGATCGTTGGTGGCGATGCGAAGTTCATCGCCGATGGTGGTACACCACATGTTGCGTGGAGATTCCATGCCCGCCTTGCCGTTGGAACCAACTGGTTTCACGGTGTTGTCCTCAGTGCAGTATGTCTTCTTGCCGTCCTTCATGAAGTTGTTGCCAGCGATGCCATGGATGGAAGGCACGGAGCCTGTATAGATAGAGGTGTGACCGATGGCGGTGACAGAAGGGATATAAGGGATGCGACAGTTCTCGTAGCTGAATCCCTCGTTCAGCAGACGCTTGAATCCACCCTCGCAATAACGGTCTTGATAGCGATAGAGGTAATCCCATCGCATTTGGTCAACTACCAGTCCCACCACGAGTTTAGGTCGGGCAGGTTGTGCTTGTGCCTGTGTGAAGCCACAGATGGCGCAAAGCACGAAGATGAGTTTGAAGAATTTGTTCATAGTCTTCTTTGCTTTATAATTGTAACATGTTTTAAATTCGTTTGCAAAGGTACGATTAATTTGTTACAAAACCATGAAAAGCAGAGAAAATTCGTGTTTCACGTAGAATGCGGCAAAAAAGGTTTCACCCTTCACCTTTTCTTCTGAAATGCCTATAAACACTGGGGTTGCGAGGGTGAAAGCAGCAGCTAAAGGGTTCACCTAGGCTTCACCCTAGGTTCACCCACTACCCCTTTGGTGGCCGCTTATGACGGCAAGCGTAGGTCGTCTATCATGGCAAGCGTAAGTCGTCTATGGTGACAAGTGCTAGACATATATAGATGGCTCCACTTGCTTCCGCAGGTATGCCTAGATGACGGGAGGTGAAGCCTAGGTGAACCCTTGAAAAGCGAAAGATATTTGTATCTGTCTGTATCTTAATGTATTAGCGTGAAATGGTGAAGGGTGAAACTTAAAAGACGATTTCTATTTGAATTTTTCATTGTTATCCTCTTGTCGTCTTGCCACATGCTTGTGATAATCGGCTGCTTAGAGAGATTTCTTTGTCTGCCTAGGGCGCAAAATTGCCCTAGCAGAGGGCAAAAAGTTGCTCTGCCGAGATAAAAAGCTAAAGCTGGGCGGGCATTTTCAAACTTCAGTCGACAGAAAAATAACAAAGTTTATGAACGAGATTAATGAGAGACCAAGAAAGAAATTGAATTTTTTAACTCCAAAAGAGTGCTTTTTACAAAACCATTTTGTAATTTTGCACTTACTTGTTGAATTCGCAGTTAAATATAGAAAGGTATTAGAATGAGAAAATACTTAATGTTTATCCCTTTGTTTTTTTCTGCTGCTGTTTTTCAGTGGCAGAAAAGAATAAGGTTATGTTGGGCGAAGAAAATCCTACGGCAGATGCCAAGAGAGATACCACAATACATTTGAAGTTGGCGATGGGGAAAAACTATATAACTTCAAAAGACAGTGTCGTGTATTACTATATTGTAAATAATACCAATAAAGGTCATGCGACGGGGACAGAATACCATATAGAAAGAAAGGAAGGGGAACAGTGGGTTCCTATAAAGAGGAAAGGAAATGTTTGGGAGGCAATTTCTTATGGAATTAATGCCAATGACTCTTTGGAGTTTAGTTTTCGTTTGAAATCTTTTAAGCATGTTTTTCATACTGGTACTTATAGACTTAAAAAGTCTGTAGTTGAAAATAGAAAAAAGCAGAACTTGGTGCTGGAATTTAAATTTTGTTCTCAAAGCAAGTAGTACACTGATAGTCTGAGTATTCCTTAAGGCTAACTATGTCTTGAATATCAGCTGATAAATGACTAAGAGGGTGTGTCATATTTTTGAATGTGATACACCCTCTCTTGAATTATTTAGTAAGATATATCCGAAAACCAATATGTGCGCTAGTAGTTCCCCCTCACAAGTCTTGCTGCTTGTTTCTTGCCATCATCGAAGGTAAACTGCTGGCAGATGACGTGTACGTTCTGTGGGTCAACGATGCGTGGTGCCATTAGTTTGAGGGCATTCGTCTTCTCGCTGTCGAAGGAGAAGATCTTGAGGATTTGGGCGCATTGTTGGCAAGAGTAATAGCATCCTAGACTTGCCACCTCTATCAAGTTTTTCTTGTCCTTGTCGAAACTAGCCTCTTTTACCTTCTTGCAAAGGATGGAGAAGGCTGCGTCGCTCAAGCAATAAGTACCATCTGGGTAAGGCATGGGAGCATAGCCGGGAGTGATGTCAGGATGAGGATGGTTTGCATTGGCTTCTGACGGGGAAGGATTATAAATCTGCTCCTCGTATCTTATCACTTTGCCTGTCGTGTCGAATGCCACGTAGGTTCTGACTTGGTCACCTCCCACTAAACTACCTTTCCATCCTTCATACATCCACTTGTCGCCCAGTTCATTGAAACTAGTCGTCTTAGGCTTGCCCAAGATAGCGGTAACTTGCTGCTTGGTCATTCCACGTTCTATAGGTTGCTTGCTTTTCGCTGACGCAGATAGGCTGCAAGTTAGCAGGAAAAGGCAAGTGAAAACGAATGTCATCCATCTGTTTTTGCTCATCATCATTGTTGTTTTAAAGGTTGAACTATGTATTTGCGCTGCAAAGATAGAAAAAAATCTCCAAAGTCCTATAGGCAATTCCCTATAAAGAAGTAGGCATTTTGCTATTTTTATTCAAAGCACTCGAGTACGGAACGAAGTTACTAAAGAAATTGGAGGAACGAGTGAATAGAAAGGGGGTTGACAACCACAATGTTCAAATGGGCAAGGAAATTTTATAGACTTTATCCTCAGATGGCAGAAAACTTGCCGACTTTAATAAGCAAGACAATGTCGTGCAAATTCGCAGAACAAAAAAGTGTGACAGTGATGCACCAATTTGTGACACCAGAGCTTTTGGCGAAATTGGTGGAAGGCTAAGTAAATGCTGTACGTTATCAGAGAAGTGACATAAAAGTGTTTGTTTTTGGACGATAGCTTGAAAATAATCCTCAAATCTTTGGCATTTTGTATTTATTTTCGTAATTTTGCCCTTATTTAGGCGATAAACTATAAGGAACAATGACAAAAGAAGAGCTTGAAAAGCGAATCAATGAGATAGAATGGGATGATTTCGAAATGAAGACAGCCCAGAATAAACTTCCTAATGATGTTTGGGAAACGGTATCAGCTTTCTCTAACACATCAGGAGGTTGGATTGTGCTTGGTGTACACCAGCATGGTAAGAAGTTTGATGTAGTGGGTTGTGATGACCCAGAGAAAATCGAGTCCGATTTTCTAAATACCCTGCGTAATGGGCAGAAATTTAATGTGAAACTTACTGCTTGGGGCAAGAAATATAATATTGATGGAAAAATAGTATTGGCTTTTTATGTGCCTTCGTCATTGTGCAAACCTGTCTATTTTGGTAGTTCGATAAATACTTATATCCGTACTGGTAGTGGTGATCGCCGTGCTACCGATATGGAGGCTATGGCTATGTTGAGAGACCAATCTTTTGGCAGTAGAAGTGAGCAACCTGTAGAGGGAACAAGTATCAAAGACTTGAATCCTATTTCTCTTGAAACTTATCATAACCATGTGATGAGATTCAATCCTTCATTCCCTTATGTAGATTTGCCGATGGATCAATTTTGTGAGAAAGTTGGTATCTGTACTTCAAAGGGAGAACTGACTTTTGGCGGTATGCTAAGCTTGGTGAAAATGCAGGGTTTGGTATTGATAAGATGTTGACATGGGAGAAATTGACAGGCAAGAACGTTGAATTCAAAAGTGATTTGGTATGTTCTACCGTGACATATTGGTTTAGTGACCAAGCTAGTGGTCAAGCTGGTGGTCAAGTAAGTGAACAAGTAAGTGACCAAGTTCAAATGTTAGTAAATGCAATTCGTGAAAATGTATATTCTATGTTTGATATTCAACGCAGATTAAATATTTCCAGTAGAAGATATGTACGAGTTGAAATGCTGACTCCTGCCATAGAACAAGGATATGTTTTGCGAGCATACCCAGACAAACCTCGACACCCTAAGCAAAGATACTATCTAAGTGAAAAGGGGCTGAAGTTAGTAAAGTGAGAGCAAATAATTAGATGTTTTCGCAGAATAAAAAAGCGACTTGCGCTCGAAAGCGTAAGTCGCTGAGTATTAGCGTGGACCAGCTAGGGCTTGAACCTAGGACCTCCAGATTATGAGTCTGTTTTGATGCTATTTTAAGAAATTTTATAAAGTGTTATTTTGTTGATTATCAATAATTTATTATCATTGTTGTAATCTTATGAAATGCGGTAAAACCCCATAACTCGAAGACGATGTTTTCGCAATGTTTTCGCAGAATTTGTCTGATTTTCTGATAATTGTGAGGTGGGAGATTGCCGATGTTTTCGCAAAATTGCATAAAATAGCAAAAAACGACAAAATATGGCACAAAAACTAGTAACATCATTCGGTACGTTTTCTGAGCGTAAATGTACCATGGCTTTAGTGTTGGATAAGCGTACGAATCGTAAGAATACGGCTGCTTATCCTCTTTCTACACGCTTTACTATTGATAGAAAACCTTACTATTATCATGTAGGTGGCAACTTCACTCCAAAGGAATTCTCGGAGATAAGTAATGCTCAGAAGAGCAAGTCGCCTAAGTATGCTACCAAGTTGATTTGGCAGTCTTATATTGATAAGTATAAGGATATGTTAGAGAGCTTGAATCGAGGAAAGGAACTGACTCTTGATTCAATCCGTATTGTTGTGGAAGGAAAGAGTACGACAGAGGAGACTTCTTTCTTGAAGGTATGGGAAGGCATCATCCATAGATTGCAAACTGAGAATGGTGGTGAGAGAGCTACAACCGCCGATATATATCGCAATGCCCTCAACTCTTTTAAGCGTATTCTTTGGGATACGAAGATTGTTGGATAGGCTACCAATCTTTCTCATGCAGGCATCAAGGAAAGCTATCTGAAAGAATGTATGGGACATTCTGAGGGGTAGAATGTGACGGAAGGTTATATAGGTCGAACACCTTTGGACAAGATGTTTGAGTATAATAATGCATTGCTCGACTTGAAACGTACCAAACCAAGACAGCTTGAAAATGTAACAGCAAAGGATATCAAGAAGATGTCAAAGAAGGAGATGGCAGGGCTTTTAGCGAAGTTGGTGGAAGAGTAAGTTAGAAAAAAGTATAAAATATCTAATAAAATATTGATATATAAAGATAAAATATTATCTTTGCCAAATAAAACATGGTAAGAAATGAGACAGAATACACAAACAAATAAAATTAAGGATCGAATGCGGAGCTACTCTTCTGCATTCAGCCGTAATATGTTTGTTGATATTCTTAAGTATGGTGATTGTTCTCGACTTGATGGTATCCATGATAAGTATGATGGAAAAAGGAAAAAAGAAAAGACTTATTTGTCTTATCTAAAGTATCTTTATCGTCAGATGAGTACTAATTATCGTTGTGAGTATGTTTATAAAAATGAGTTAGTCAATGAATTATTGATTAAAAATTATGCTCATCCAGAAACAATTGTGTTTAGTGAATTTCGAATGCAAAAGTCAATAGTCGATTTGGTTATGTTTAATGGGCATAGCCGTGCGTTTGAGATTAAGACGGAGTATGATACGACTCGACGACTGGCTGGTCAATTAGTTGATTATACTCGTGTCTTCCAAGAGTGCTATGTAGTCATTCCAGAAGATTTGTTAGAGACCTATGAAAGAGAAGTGCCAATTAATATTGGTATTATTATCTTAGTTGAGGAAAATGGCAAAATAGGGCTAAGAGAAGTTAGAAAGGCTGTTGAGAATAAAAACATTGATGCAGGCATGATGATGAAGTGTTTGCGTACCAAAGAATATGAAAACATTGTGATGTCAGAATTTGGAAAACTTCCAGATGTTCCATATTATGAAATGTACGAAGCGTGTGAGGCCAAATTATATGATATGCCTCCAGATAAGTTGCATCAGTATTTTTTGTCAGAGATTGAGAAGAGAAAGAATAATATGAACCTCCTGAGAAAAGCTCCTATAGAGTTACGGCAAATGTATCTCCAGTTAGGTCTATCTCAAAGGCAAATAGAGATTCTGCAAACATATTTAAATAACCCGATAAATTCAACGAAAAAATTATGTATTTCCCATATTTAAGAGGCAAGCAATATGAACTTCTTGCATTAAAAGATTTCTCTCAGATGAGTCCTAATAATGCAAAGATTATTCCTGTAATAGAACCAGTTAAAAGTCAGGTTAATGGTTTGAATTCAGCTTTGGAAGCATTGCGAGATAACGCAATGCGCTTTGCCGTTATCCTTAATCCTAAGGATGGTGATTTCAAGAAAGATAGGGATAATGATATTTTTCCTAAGTTGAATGTCCTTCAGGAAGATCGTGAGAATTGGATACCAGCTTATTTCTATAAGGGGTATCCAGGTCAGTTGCTGTCACATGCAGAGAACCATAATTTTGGACATTTTATGGTAGTCTTTCCTGATGGTGTGAATATACATAACCAGGAAATCGCTAGGTTGTTGGCTGACGAGAAAGTTGAATATGTAATGTTGGGCAATCCATCTAAAGTGGCACTAACCACTCTTGGAAAAATGGGGAAAAAGGTAATCTTGTTGGATGGTCATTTTGAACCACAAACAAAAAATGCGGACTATGCTATAGCGCCAGATGAGTTCTTTAGCGATGATTTTGTATCTTATAAAGAGAATGGATTCTTTGGCTTTTCTGATTATACGGCATTGCCCAAAGTATTCTCAGAAGGTGGGTCTTTGCCTTATGCGATAGCAATCCATTTAACTTATCAGAAATCATCTGAGGAGATTTTTGTACATCATTTTGTCTCAGACAACAATATTGATCAATCTAACATTCGTGGTAAATTCCATGAGGCTGCCGTGAAGATAGGACCTTTCTTTAAAGAAGGTGGCTATCAAGAAACATCTGCGGTCATCGAATTGATAGATAAGGCTAGTGATATGGCTGGTTATCCTGGCTTAGGCTATATCAAGAAGTTATCTATAAAGAATCATTTGGAGTTAATGGATAGATTAATAACAGAGTAGTAATCGATATATGAATATTTGCAAAAATTGTTTTTGTGACGAGGAAATGCAGGCGGTAGTCAGCAATGAATCTCATATAGAAGGAACTTGTGACTTTTGTGGTCAACAAGGGCTTCTTATGGATATTGATTACTTCTCTGATTTTTTTGAGGAGGTGTTGTCCTTATTCGCCCCCTCTGATTCTGGTATGCGCATTGCGGAACTGATTCAGCGTGAATGGACGTTATTTTCATCAAAAGAATTGGGAGAAAAAATCTTAGGTTATTTTCTAGGCAAGGGTAAGTTTGATTTTACTATTGAGACTAAGGTTGATTATGCTGCATCCATACTCGAAAAAATGCAAGTGTGGAATTCTGTAAAGAAACAGGTACGTGAATCTTCTCGTTTCTTTGCGGATACTTCTTCCTTTGATGATATGCACTTGATAGTATCTAATGCAACGATACCTAAGGGTAGCGTATTCTTTAGAAGTCGTGTTATTCCTTCAGGAGTGGAGAAGCTGAAAAAGAAAGAAATGGGATGTCCGCCAAAGGATAAAGCTACTGCTGGACGTGCAAATCCTTTAGGCATACCTTATTTATATTTATGTCAAGATGAAGTAACCACTTATTATGAAGTGAGAGCTTTGTATCTTGATAGATTAGGGGTGGCAAAGTTTAGAGTAACAGAAGATCTTAACATATTAGATTTTACCTCAAAATTAAGCCTGTATATAGCTTATGCGAATGCAACTGAACCACTGTCAGATGTCATTGTCAGACAAAAAATATTACAGGCAATAAGTCGAGATTTGTCAAAGCCGTTACGTCGCTATGATTCTGAACTAGAGTATGTTCCGACTCAACTTGTATGTGAGATTTGTAAGCTAAATGGAATGGACGGTATCCGTTTTGAAAGCTCTTTGCATAAAGGTGGAATCAATGTTGTCTTGTTTGATGCTAGTAAAGCTAAGTGCGTATCTGTTAAGAGTGTAGAGATTGGTAATGTTCAAATATCTTCGTGAGTTTTTCTCGAAGAACAATTTGGGTAATCATTGCAAAAAATCAAGATAAAGTCTCATAAGAGGGTGTCAACTGAAAATATGTTTTCGCAGAATAAAAAAGCGACTTGCGCTCGAAAGCGTAAGTCGCTGATTATTAACGTGGACCAGCTAGGGCTTGAACCTAGGACCTCCAGATTATGAGTCTGTTGCTCTAACCAACTGAGCTACAAGTCCGAGAATTTTTATCAAATTCGGATGCAAAGATACTAGTTTTTGGTTAAATAACCAAATATTTTCGCCATTTTTCATATAAATTAATAGGTGTGACGATGGATAAGTCAGAAAATTACCGTATCTTTGCACCCAACATCCACATGCGTGGGCGTTCTTATTAAATAAAAGGAAAGATTTCTTTCAAGAAATGGATATAGACAAAAACAAAAGATTCGGCTTGACCGATGAACAAGTAAAGCAGAGTAGGGAACAGCATGGACGCAATGTCCTCACCCCTCCTCATCGTACCTCTTTATGGAAACTGTATTTGGATAAGTATCGCGACCCGATTATCCAAATACTTCTCGTAGCGGCTTTCGTATCACTCATCCTCGCTTTTATCGAACATAATTTTATGGAAACCATCGGCATCTTTGTCGCTGTGTTCCTAGCCACTACCGTGGGATTTTATTTCGAGCGTGATGCCGCCAAGAAGTTTAATGTGCTGACGGCATTGAGCGAGGAGCAACCTGTGAAGGTGCGTCGAGGCGGTAAGGTGATGCAGATACCTCGCCATGACATCGTGGTGGGCGACGTGGTGCTCATCGAGGTGGGCGATGAGGTGCCTGCTGATGGTGAGTTGCTCGTTAGTACCGACTTGCAAATCAATGAATCCACACTCACGGGCGAACCTATCACAGAGAAAAATACGGAAGGCGGTGGCGATGGAGCTTATCCTCGCAACGTTATCCTTCGCTCCACGATGGTGATGAACGGACGTGGCGAATTTGTGGTGACTGCCGTTGGCGATGCAACAGAGATAGGTAAGGTGGCGCAGAAATCCACCGAGCAGACTTCTGTGAAGACACCGCTCTATGTGCAGCTCGACAAGTTGGCTTCCATGATTTCCAAGGTGGGTAGCGTGGTGTCGGTGGCAGCCTTCGTCATCTTCCTCGTACATGATATTCTTACCAATCCTGCTTGGGGTGGCAAGGACTACTTCTATATGGCAGAGATCGTGCTCGACTACTTCATGATGGCAGTCACGCTCATCGTGATGGCGGTGCCAGAGGGATTGCCAATGGCGATAACCCTCTCGCTGGCTCTCAATATGCGCCGTATGTTGAAATCCAACAACCTCGTGCGCAAGCTCCATGCTTGTGAGACGATGGGAGCAGTAACCGTGATTTGTACGGATAAGACTGGTACACTGACGCAAAACCAAATGCAGGTGGATGAGCTCTTGCCAAAGGATGACAACCAGCACTTGCTCGATGTCGCCATTGCCATCAACTCTACCGCCGAACTGGACGAGGACAAGGCTATCGGCAATCCTACCGAGTCGGCACTCTTGCTTTGGTTGAAATCGCAGGAGCAAGATTATAGAGAGTTGAGACAACAGGCAAAGGTGTTGAAGCAACAGCCTTTCTCTACCGAGAAGAAATACATGGCAACGATTGCCGAGGTGGATGGTGAGAAATACCTCCTTGTGAAGGGTGCGCCAGAAATCGTGCTCGACCTTTGTGAGATGGAGGAGAGATACCGCAACCAGGCTCTTCGTGAGTTGGATGAATGGCAGCACAAGGCGATGCGAACTCTTGCTTTTGCTTATAGAAGAATTGATAGAGGTGAGGCGGCATCCGAAAAGTCTGTCCCAACGATCGGTCAGCTTCTTTCTGCCAAGGATTTCACCCTCCAGGCTCTCGTAGCCATTACCGACCCTATCCGCAAGGATGTGCCTGCCGCCGTGAAGGAGTGCCGCCATGCCGGTATCGAGGTGAAGGTGGTGACGGGTGATACCGCCGCCACTGCCATGGAAATCGGTAAGCAGATAGGTGTATTCGAGGATGAGGCTGAGAATATCGGAGCGGATGGCGATATGACTTCGCTCGACCAGCAGATGATTACGGGCGAACAATGGGAGGCACTCTCCGATGAGGAGGCATACCAGCGTGCCAAGGACATCAGGGTGATGAGCCGTGCTCGTCCTACCGACAAGCAGCGTCTTGTGGCTATGCTTCAGAAGCATGGTGAGGTGGTAGCCGTAACTGGCGATGGCACCAATGATGCGCCTGCCCTCCATTATGCCCATGTCGGTTTGTCGTTGGGCTCGGGTACTTCCGTGGCAAAGGAGGCTTCGGATATGACCTTGCTCGATGACTCCTTCAAGAGCATTGCCAATGCCGTGATGTGGGGACGCTCGCTCTATCGCAACTTGCAGCGATTCCTCTTCTTCCAGTTGGTGGTCAATGTGACAGCCCTGCTTTTGGTATTGGGTGGTTCTATCATCGGCACCGAGATGCCGCTTACTGTGACACAGATACTTTGGGTCAACCTCATCATGGATACTTTTGCCGCCCTCGCCCTCGCCTCATTGCCTCCATCGCATGAGGTGATGAACGATAAGCCACGCAAGGCTACCGACTTCATCATCAACAAGGGTATGGCTTTCGGCATTCTCTTCTGTGGCATCGCCTTCTTCATCGTGATGTTTGCCATGCTCATTTACTGTGAGCGAAGAGGCAAGGGAGGTGTGGATGTGCATGAGTTGACCGTCTTCTTCACTACTTTCGTGATGATACAGTTCTGGAATCTCTTCAATGCCAAGTCGTTGGGTAGCAATCGCACAGCCTTCCGCCACTTCTTGAAAGACAAAGGTATGATATTGGTGCTTGCCTTGGTGCTCGTCGGACAGTGGCTCATCGTCACCTTCGGAGGCGAGATGTTCCGTACCGTTCCATTATCGCTTACGGAATGGCTGGTCATCATCGGTGCTACATCTATCGTTCTTTGGGTAGGTGAGATCTGGCGAGCTTTCAAGCGTCTCTTGGCTAAAAGAAAGAATTGATAGGGGAATTAAAAAGAAGTAAAGAGAAGTTTGGAGGAAGTTAAGGGACAATAGTTTGAATGACAATGAAAACAGTATATTACAATGAACAAGTGCAACTGGAACCTTGCGTTGCCACCATCGGCTTCTTCGATGGTGTGCATCGTGGGCATCAGTTCTTGATACAGCATCTAGTGAATACGGCACGTAAGGATGGTTTGGCATCTACGGTGATTACCTTCGACCAACATCCTCGCAAGGTGTTGCAGAGCGATTATCAGCCAGAGATGTTGAGCACCCTGGAGTCTAAGTTGCTTCTCTTGTCGAAGACGGAGATAGACAATGCCGTTGTCTTGCCTTTCAGCAAGGAGATGGCGAAGATGTCAGCTCGTGACTTCATGCGGCAGGTACTCCACGACCATCTTCATGTGGAGAAACTCTTCATCGGCTATGACCATCGCTTCGGACACAATCGGGAGGAAACTTTCGATGACTATGTGCGCTATGGCAAGGAGATGGGCATGGAGGTCATCAAGAACGAGGCGTTCCAAATAGATGGAGTCAACATCTCTTCGTCGGTGATTCGTTCTCTCTTGAAGGAAGGGGAGGTAGAACTTGCCAACCAAGCTCTCGGCTATCCTTATACTATCATCGGAAAGGTGGTGAATGGCTATCATGAGGGCCGCAAATTGGGATTCCCTACAGCCAACCTCGACCTCTCCCATTTCGGACAGATGATTCCTGAGTCGGGCGTTTATGCCGTCAAGGTTCGTATGGAGAACTCGATGGTTTGGAAGCACGGCATGATGAATGTCGGTACTCGTCCAACCTTTGATGGCAAGCGCATCACGCTTGAAACACACATTTTCAATTTTGATGGCGACATCTACGACCAACTCTTGCTGGTGAGCTTCGTGAAGCGCATCCGTGGTGAACAGAAGTTTGACAGCCCTGAGGAGCTAGCTGCTCAACTCAAGGAAGATGAGCAAACCATCATGGAGATATTTGAAGAAGAAAAAGAAAAATAATGCCGATAGGAAAGGCAAAAATAAGTAGATATGGCAAAGATTAGTTTAAAGAAAGGTATATTGGATGTAGTATTATACATCATCGTTTTTATAGTAGCACAGTTGGTGGTCTTGTATGCTGGTGCCGGCATTTGGGCGGCAGTGAAGCATGAGGGCTTTCAAGCTACATTACAGGCTGTGAAGACTGGTGGCAACCCAGCCTTGTTGGCTATCACCACGGTGTTCAGCAGCATCATCACTCTCATTGTCTTCCTCAAGGCGAAATGGGTCGTGCTCACCCGTGATTACTTGTTGTCGAAGCCTTGGTTCACGCTCTTATGGGTGGCACTGTTCACCCTTGGAGCCATCATCCCGTTGGAGTTCATCTACGAGCAACTGGGTGTAGAGATGGACGAAAACACAGGTAAGCTCTTCGAGGGCTTGATGAAAGAACCTTGGGGCTATGTGGCAGTGGGCATCTTGGTACCGCTTACCGAGGAAATGATCTTCCGTGGTGCCATCCTTCGTAGTTTGCTCGATATGATGAACAAGAAGAACCATTGGGTGGCTATCATGATTTCAGCAGCGATGTTCGGCTTGGCACATGGCAATACCGCTCAGTTTGTCAACGCCTTGTTGATGGGGTTGCTTTTGGGTTGGATGTATTACCGTACCAAGAGCTTGGTACCTGGCATCTTGATGCACTGGGTCAACAATACCATGGCTTATATTTTGGCGAACCTTGTGCCTCAGAGCGATGGCAAACTGATCGACCTCTTCGGTGGAAATGAGAAGACGGTTTTTTACGCCGTCGGTTTCTCACTCTGCATCTTGATACCAAGTTTTATCCAAATGATCATGAGATTGAAAAAGGCATAAGTGCGATTTTTATCTCTAGCGTGTCACTCTAAACCAATCGGCGTCTATCCATCCTCGATTGCCCTTGGTGTTCTTGCGCTCACTGACGAATCCCATCTTGGCGCCAATCCATTTTCCTTGGCGCATCGTAAAGAGGTCGCCTGCGTTCTTGAAGTGCTTGCCATCCATGCTATAGGCAAACTGGCATTTCCCATCTTTCACCTTCATCTGAAGGTAAATGTCTAGATAGATGGCAGGAGCATATTCCATCGTGTCTCTAAAGGTAGGTTGAAGAGTAGCTAGGGTTTTCTCGGTCTCAACACCTCCCTTGTCGGCTCCCTTGCAGTAAAGTTGCTGGAGCAAGAACTTGTCGCCCATTCTGCGTGCCACCAATGCTTGATAGTCCATACCCATCATGATGATGCCGCCGTACTGGTCATCTCCTTTGGAAGCGACACGTATCTTGGTGGTCACCTTGAATTCCTTGGCTGGAGTCTTTTGGAGCAAGAGGTTTCCTGCTTCCCAAAGGCTCTTGAATGGTACAGCCTCTCCGTCTTTAGAAGGGTGGGAGAGATCGGCGTTGTAGAGACGCAGGCAACCGCTATTGGTAGGCATACCCCAAAGTTGGTTGTAGTTGGCATGCCATTGCCATTGCAAGCCTAGTTCTGTGTCGTTAAACTCATCAGACTCTTGTGGGTTGACCTTGGTGTGAGAGCTAGACTTTGGCATACGATAGGTTATGTATGGTTCCCCACATCCATCGCCGTCCTTGTCATTGCCCATCACAGGCCATCCGCTTTTCCAATTGACTGGCTGAAGAAAAACCACACGACCATAGGCATACTGGTCGTTGAAATGCAAAAACCAATCTTCGCCTTGTGCCGTATGTACCCAACCGCCTTGGTGAGGACCATTTACTTGGGTTTTGCCTTGCGCCATGACAATCTTCGACTCGTATGGACCATACACATTCTTGCTGCGCATGGCGAGTTGCCAACCATGTTGTACGCCACCTGCAGGGCACATAATCCAGTAGTAACCATCTCGCTTGTAAAACTTTGGACCTTCAGTAGTATGATTCTCCTGTCCGCCATCAAATACGATGCGAGGCTTTCCTATCACCTTAGTTCCATCAGCGGAAAGCTCACGAACGGTGAGGACGGAGTTGAAGCCAGAACGGCTTCCAGCCCAGCCATTTACGAGATAGCATCTACCATCTTCGTCCCAGAGAGGGCAAGTATCTATCATGCCTTTGCCTGCCAAAACACATACAGGCTTTTCCCATTCTCCACGAGGATCCTTGGTCTTCACCATAAAAATGCCATGGTCAGGGTCTCCCCAATAGATGTAAAACTCGCCATTGTGGTAGCGGATGGAAGGTGCCCATACCCCTTTGCCATGCTGAGGTTGGTCGAAAACTTCCTTAGGTTCTTGCTCTTGTAGGGCATAGCCGATAATCTCCCAGTTGACTAAATCCTTGCTATGAAGGATAGGCAGACCAGGGATGCAGTTGAAGGAACTTGCTGTGAGATAGTAATCATCGCCAACAGCCACTACGTCAGGGTCGCTATAGTCAGCGTAGATGACGGGATTGGTATAAGTGCCATTGCCATTGTCTGGGTTCCACACCTTTGAATGATACTGGGCATGGAGAGCTAGTGGCATTGACCATAGGATGCTCGCAAAGAGCAAGGATGTAAGTTTTTTGTTCATTTTAATAGAATTATGTTTCTGATAAAACGTATTTATACTACTATTATTATAAGTACGAATCATTTATTGCTTTTACTTAAGAATCATAAATGTATCTCTTCGTAAGAGATACAGAAAAACTATAAACTTTCAATCAATCAGCTACTTAACAAGTTTTATACTAAGTCTTTGTAAAAGTAAAGTGGAAAAAGTAGAAGGAGACTATAAGTTTTAACGTTCGTAATTTGCTTTGTTTCAATTATTTTTTGTAACTTTGTCCCAAATTTCTCTATCTCTTACGAAGAGATTTAGAGGAAAATCATCGAAACCGACTTACAGATCAGTTTGAAGATGAATGACAAAAATATCGACAATTTCGTAGCGGCTCCTATTGCAGGGGACGACGGCGAAGCCGTGGAAAAAACTTCCGTAGAGAGTTTGGCGAACCCCGAAGAAATCCTTGAAAAACCAGTTGATTCTGGTTGGTTTGTAGCCGTGGTAAGATGTAACTGCGAGAGGAAGATAGCAGCATCCATTGAACTTGATTTTTCCAAAAATAAAACTTGGCTTGAGCTATGGGTTCCCATGCAGAAGATAGTTTATATAGAGAAGCGAAGCAACAAGAGAAGAACCAAGGAGAAGCCTTTCCTTCCCACATATATTTTCTGTCGTGTCAGCAAGAAACATCTCAATGACATCCGTTTCCGTTCCGATGTATATAAGATGCTTACCATGCCTGGACAGCGTGAGATATATCAAGTTCCTGACAAGGAATTGGATGATTATCGCCGTTTGGTGGAGAATCCTGATATTCCTGCGGTTGCTTACATGGGTCCTTTGAAGAAGGGACAGAAGGTGAAAATCACCGAAGGAAAACTGAAAGGACTGGAAGCATACGTGCAGCGTATTTCAGGAAAGAAGGCTCTCATCGGCAACGAAATTCGATATGTCAGTGGTGCTACGATTGAAATTAATCGAGCATTCCTGGAACTCGTCACCGATGAATAATTTCATAAAGTGTTAAATCAGATGAAACCCTTGGCGGTTTTGAGGAAAAAGCATATCTTTGCAAAATTAAACGTTAAAGGAAAAGAGTATGAATACAATAGCAATTGATAATAGAACTTATAGAGAAGTTGAAGCGTTTGCTAAACTTCATAATCTTGATATAGCAGAAGTTGTCAGAACATCGCTGCAGAACTTCTTGCAGAAATTTAAGGTAGCAAAGCCTCAGGCTAGAGCTGCTAAATATGAACTGCCAGAACATCTTAAAAAAATGCGAGGTATCCTTGCAGGTGTAGAGGATAAAGACGATGAGAGATTGCAATATTTATTAGAAAAGTATAAATGAAGCTGAAAGAATTTTCACTTATGGATGTGAACATATACTTTCGCTATTTATATCTTCTTTGTCTTTTAGCAATGTTGCATATATTGCACGTAAAAAGTTTCCAGGTGATGCAATATATTCGGTTCTAGAAAGCTTACTTGGGTTTGCAGAAGTCTCTTCTGTTGATTCACATATAGTTAAATCTTCTGTGTCCCTGCGTGCAAAAGACTTTGAGGATGCAATGTAATATTTCTCTGCAAAGGAAATCGGTGCAGATTGTATAGTAACAAGAAATGTCAGAGACTTCGATTTTGCGGAAATAGAAGTGTTGACACCTCATGAATTTCTGGAAAAAATTGAAAAATAACGATTCACCTAATATGGAGAAACCACCCAATGATGAAGAGATGCTTGACATCTTAGGCTCATAATCGAGAACTCGAAACATATTTGAAGGAATACCAATAATGAGGAGAAAGATACTAATTACAAAAAACTATTAGTATTTATGATTATCTAAAATATAGCGAATAATTATCTCGTTTATAAAAATATCCATAATGGATCCATTTTTTTCAAACATATCAATCACTATCTTAACTGCCATTATTAGTGGCTTCTTGGGAGCATGGTTCCAATACTGGTTTCAGAATAGGAAAGTTAATAAGGTGCGTGGAATTGCGATTAAGGCTTTGAAGATATTTCAAGGGTATGCCAAGAAAAAGCAAACTTTTGATATGGTGGCTTCTGAGTTCAATAACAAAATTGATATAGTTGAGAAGCGTGCAGTACTTGTGGCTTTGTGTAAGTTGGGCATACCTGTTGTAAGACCAGTGGATGACTCATTTCATATAGAGAATGTAAGGTTTGAGCATGAGGAGATAGATAAAGAAACGATAGAATTGATGATAGGACAAGTCAATAAAGGCAATTGTGACGATTTGTTCTTTTCTGACGTTGAGGCTTATTTCTCATCCAATACTAGGTTGATGGCGGTTCGTGCAGTTGCAAAGAAATACGTAGATATGGATTTTTCAAAGTGTGAATGGGATAATGAAAATAATGTGCTTAGTCACTCTAAGGATTCTCTACAGCTGTTTACACCAGGTGAATTGAATATAGTTTCTGTTTTTAGAGTTCGTTCTTGTTGGCGAGATTATTTTGATAAAAATGGAAAACCAATCCTTGAAAAAATGGATGAACTCAAGAAGGAGATAGATCTGGGCTTGTGGGATACTTATCTTTTCTGGGATTGGGAGTCTTATCAGAATTTGCAAAATCAAAACTATTTAGTGGTTGCATTTGCTAATATGATGAAAGCAAACATTAAAAATTCAACGCAATTAGATAAACAAAAATAATGATGAGTAATTTAAAAATAATGTTACACTTAAATAATTGTGGTTATTTTTCATCCAGAAACGATAATAAAATCACTTCTTCTAAATTGCTATTCGTGTCACTGCTTGTAAAATAGTGGGGGATGCTGTGGTGGAATGCACGCTGTTAATTAATATTGTACAATTAAAACTTATAACTATGAACCAAAAAGACAGAATTGAAAGAAGACGAACCACTTGGAATGTGATAAACATTAAGGCAAGAGTAAACCAAACACCAATGCATTATGTTGAAGCATTTCGTCAAATCAAGGAGCAAGATCCTTTGGTGGAAGTCTATGGCAAAAAATGTATTAGCATACGTTCTTTGCAGGAAAGTGAACTTTTGGAAAATGATAACACTCCAAAATGGATGCAACTGTGTATAACTCATTATACTATAGTGGATCCTTCAGCTTTCTATAATATCCGAGAGCATAAGGATGTAAAGATGGCTTGGAATACAGATATTGTCGCTAATATGCATGAAGCAGAATTGTACTTTATTCCATCTGTTCATAAGTTGGCAGTAAAGCGAAATGCTAAGATTAGCCTCAACAATGTTTTGAAGTATTTGGAAGGAGCATTAAATGCGATAGAGCCAGAAGGATTTGATGTATCGGTTGTTCTAGATCATGATATGATAATGCGCATATTAAATGCACATGCGATATATAGCTTTGAGGCAAATGTTACATATTCTAATCCTGGACATACCTCTGGCTTTTCAAGACTGTTTGAGGATAATGTCCGAGAAATGAATCCAAATAAGTTTTCCATTTCCGCAATAGGAACGAAGGATAATCCTTTGGTTAATAATGAAGATGGAATTATAGAAGCAGCGACATCTTTAGCCGAAGAAAACGGTTCTGTAAAAGCATTGATTGCAGAGCAAGAAGGTGGCGATAGAGTAAGAATTGATAGTAAGGAACATCCACGTGTCATGGTAATACCGCAAATTGTTAATGGTTTGTGCTCTACTGTTTATCATGCCATTATTGATGCTTTTCGTCATCATGAAAGCTAAAAGAAAGTCCATATTTGGATGGGGTAATGTCTTTGGAAATTATCATTTTGGGGATTTCATGCAAGATGCTTGGCTACCTTTGTCTGTAGCTTCTATCCTCTTAATAGTTGCGCAAGTTAATGATGTAAATTTGTTTGAGCAATTAGAAAATGTTTTAGACATAGGTATTGCAATAATTCCAAGTATGGTGGCGTTGATAGTAGCTGCATATACAATTATGTTTTCTTTTATCCTAGGTGAAAAAGTTTCAGAAATTAAAGAAAAAGATGGTGGCAAGGAGTTTATACAAAGCATAAATTCAAGTTTTGCAATGTGTCTATTGGTTTCAATAGTAACTATTATCGTAATGGTTTTTGCAAAATGTATCTGTAGTATGGATTTGGGGGTAGAGCCAACACTTGCTAACGTTATTAATTCGGCAGCTTACTTTCTAGCTTGTTTCTTATTGACATATTCTGTATTTATATTAATAGGTATCGTAATCGATATTTATAATAGTGGACAGACATCTTTGTTGTAAAATTTAATGTACTAAAATTACGTTTATAAATATTCACTTGCGAAACTTTAGTTATACTGCATCATTGTCAAAGTGAAGCTAGCAATTTGAGCGGCAAAATGTACA
>SAMEA104315437__coassemble_337_pt1 | contig 27068 bp, 26 predicted proteins | sample SAMEA104315437__metabat2_high_PE_027 | metagenome-assembled genome bin SAMEA104315437 (sample SAMEA104315437) | gut metagenome | biome: Monkey gut; feature: monkey-associated habitat; material: faeces | place: China | collected 2013
CTTGGCGTTCTGCTGGTTTCCCTATCATCAAGGACTGTATGGTTGACCGTTCAGCCTTCGATAAGATTATCCAGGCAGGTGGTTACACCAGCATCCGTACCGGTCAGGCTCAGGATGCTAATGCTATCTTGATTCCTAAGGAGAATGCAGACGAGGCTATGGACTGCGCTACATGTATCGGTTGCGGTGCTTGTGTAGCAGCATGTAAGAATGGTTCTGCAATGCTCTTCGTTAGCTCAAAGGTTAGCCAGTTGGCACTTCTCCCACAGGGTCGTGTAGAGGCTGCTGCTCGCGCTAAGAAGATGATTGCACGCATGGATGAGCTTGGTTTCGGTAACTGTACTAACACCCGCGCTTGCGAGGCTGTATGTCCTAAGAACGAGACCATCGCTAACATCGCTCGCTTGAACCGTGAGTTCTTGAAGGCTAAGTTGGCTGATTAAAGCTTCCGCATCAGTGTGATGCGAATGATAAAATAGATAAAGTGGGTGAAGGACCGATTGGTTTTTCGCCCACTTTTTTAGTGTGGCTATGTTTTGTATGTTTTAGGTTTATTTTCGCATTTGTGTGGCTATGTAACGCATTCTACAAGGCTTGTTGGGGTGAGTGCCCAGCCTATGGGCATTGAGTGCCCAAGCTAAGGGGTAAGAGTGCCCCTAGCCTGGGAATTTCAGCTTCCTCTATGCGCTTGTGAAGCAGAAAAACTAGGTTTTTGCAGATACCTTCTCTAAAATCGTGATACATTTCTCCGAAAACATGATACATTACTGATGCATTTTCCTACTTTTTCGGGAAGTATCAGTGATTTTATAGGTCTGTATATCAGGATTTTATCAAGAAATTTCTTGCGAAAATGATACAATGATACTTTTCTTTGGAAAAACTTTTTCGTGTGTGTAGTTATTTGCAAAAATTTGTACAAATTAGATAGTGCAGTCAAGGCCTAGAATACATTCTTATGTTAGAAAGCTGATTTATAAAGACTAGCATTTGTTTCTAAAGGTTAAAAAATAAAAGATTTATGTACTTTTACTTGCAAAAACCTCAGAAAGGTGTAAATTTGTACGTTGAAAAATCTCAGAAACGTGTAAGGAGGATGCGTGAAAAATCTCAGAAACGTGTAAAATGGAGTGGGTATGAAACGAAAGATATATCAGCAACTGCTTGACTGGAAGCAAAATAGACGAGGTGAAGTCGGGTTCAAACTATACGATTACATCGCTAAAGAAGTGCATTAAGAAATATGACAAGCAATTGGCTACACCATACGTGCTTCATGATAAGGACTTGAAGGTAGAGGATGGCATCACGTATCTTCCTCTGTATATGACTCCTTTGCTATAAAGCGACAAGAGGGTCGCAACAGAATCAGTTGCGATCCTCTTGGCTTCTTATTAATGGCTACTGTGCTCCCAAACATCATCATTTTTTAGTTCTAACCGAAAATAATCCACAAAAAAGATACAAGTTATCGTTATTTTGCTTACCTTTGCAGCGGATACCACTCTCGCTCACGCCGTGTTGAGGCATTTTGAGCCGCTCAAAGGCGATAACTCATGCTGAGACGGATGGTAAGTGGGACAAAGTGGTGTCACGACATAATATAAAGGCGTTTACTTGACGCTTTGTTCTTGACGAATCGAAACTTCGCAACTTTCAAATGTAGTCTTGAGCATTGCAATGGTAGATGCCCTCGGGATGTGTAATAATCACATCCCTTTACTGGTATGGGTGTATTGCATCTTGCAATATGCCAAATATTGGTATAGGGAGAATTGTATACATATCGGCGTGGGCTTCGACGTTGCTCGTTCAACAGTACAGGGCAATGCGAAGGCCTCGGAGCGTGGGATGAGCAACAGGTAGAATCCTGCGCTTTTTTATTTTGCCGTGTGGTTAAAAGTTTTATTTTGTGGTTTGGGGATTCACCATTTATAAATATTCTGCACAAAATGAAGATATTTGATTTCTTAAAGAATCTGATAAATGTTTTGCTTGATGGCTCATTTGAGAGGGTTACTGTCATTAATCAAATGAATCAAGCTTTTCACGAATACTTTGTGTCTGGCGATACAAACAGATTATGCAAAGCAAGTATATCGCAAGGTGATCCTGATTTTAGGCATGAAATGAGTGCCATGTGGCTTAGAAGTGGCTTTAAAATTTCCATAGAAAATGACTATAATCTTAAAGATAGTGAGATTATGGAAATATCTCAGTATGTATTAGAAAATAAAGCCTTTATTAGACAACTAATGGCGCAAGGTTTTGACACTCTTATCATTAAAGGAAAGACAACGGGAAAAGGCAAGGCTTTTTCTCTTAAAGCGTATGCAAACTTAAATGATTATTTTATCAGTTAGAATATGTTTTTTATAAAATCATGGTTCTGTCGCAAGAAAAAGCCGATAGAACATAACGAGCTTAATGTTGTTGATAGTATCGTCAAGGCAAGAAAACTATACAAGGAATTAATAGTCAAGGCACATCCAGATAAGAATCCTTGTAATTTAGAACTGGCAAAAAAACTTTCGCAACAAGTAACAGAAAATAAATATAATTATGCAGAGTTAGAAAAATTAAAGCAAATTATTAACGATAAATTATAAAAATATGGTGTTACAATTCATTGATAAGGATGAGTTTATACGTATCTTGGATAAACCTACGTTGACTCAACAAGACATTTTTAAGGTTAATTCCTACCCTTTTTTGTCACTTGCTGAAAAATGTGGTGATATAAAGCCTAGCGAGTTGGATACAGTAAAGACTATTGCAGATAAAAACATTAATGGCTTTTTGAACATTGTCACAACGGTTTTAGGACTTCAAAATAAGGATGTTTTCAGACGTATCTTGCAGTCTTATCCGTATCCTACACTAATTGCTACTTTGAAAAAGGAATATTCTGGAAAAGAATTCCTTTCAACTGCAACAACAGTGATTACGAAAGTTATGCTAACTCAATCTTTGGGCAATTGCACTGCAAGTAAGCTAATTAATATCAAACTTGATGGCAAAATGCCACAAAAATTTATGTCTTTTAGGCAGATGACAGGTGACGAATGGTTCTCTAATTTTGTCGATATTAAATTAGGCTCTTTCTGTAAAATTTTTGAAAAATGTGGTCTTGATGCAGCAATAAGTCATTTGTTTGCGTCTGTTGGGTATAGTTTTTATTACAACAACCCTTCTAGATATGACATCTCCGCATGTTTGACAGAAAATGAGGCGATACATAAAGTGTTAGACAATGCTTTAAGAGGTCAAAATGATAATGTTAGACAGAACTATAACCAAAAGGGAGAGTTGTTGTTTAAAGATATTTAGTTGGGTATAATAATCAAGAATAGATATGTCATAGCCAAGATAAAAGGCAATATTCAGAAGATTGCCATCAAGTAATACATGTAATACAGATGTTTGGAAGTCACATTTGGCGACTTCCAAACATTCTAAATCCTTCCAAAATATTTAGAATGAAGTTTAATGAGAAAAAACGGCGTACCTGCATAGTTCCGTGGAGAGGTTATCCAAAGATGCAGCATAGCCTATACATAAAGAATTTTACATCAAGTACTCTATGCAGTTGTGCCCTAAAGTTTTTGACCTTAGAGTTAAATGATTCTGCAGATGCGTTAGTTGATCTTTCAACAAAATAGTTGAGGACTTGGTCTTCCTTCAGCTTAATGGTATCTCTAGCAGCTTTTACTTCCCTCAAAGTTGATGCGGCAACCTTGTCATACCACTCATGCAGTTTGGACTTGGCTGTTTCCTTGTTGAGCGTGGTGTCTCGAAGAATGGAACGTAGGGAGCATAGAAGACTGTAAGCCTCCTTGATTTTTGGATACTTTCCAAAGAGTACGTTGGCTCTTTCCTTTTGCGCATCAGTCCACTTCTCTCCACTTTGCAGAAGCATGTTCCTGCACTTTCTCAGGAGGTCTATTGGAGTGTCTCCGTTGGACAGCGTTGTAGGTATGTATCTGGCATTGGCACGTACAAGCTTGCGCCCACGTTTCTTGCTCTTGTAAGTCTTCGGATGCTTCTCGGCATATTTCTGGCGCTTCTTGGCATTTCTCAGCAAACGTTTCTTGAACTCAGTCTTCTCTTTCTTCTCTTCCTTCACGGCCTCTCGCTTGCTTTGCATGCGGATTTCCTCGATGGCATCACCTACGATTTAAACCGTGTGGAAGCAGTCGATGGTAATTCTTGCATCGGGAAATGCTTCTCGAACAACGGCATTCATTACATCGGAATGGTCCATAGTGACCTCTATGACGGCCTTTCGCAGCTCTTCTGGTATCTGCATCAGAACTGCAACGATGTCGCTAACCTTCAAGCCCTTCACGTAAGCAATGAGGGTGTGCTTTTTGCCATGCCCATCCTTGTTGGTCAAGAAAACATATACGACATGGTCTATGGAGGTCTCGTCTATGCTCAGGTGCGTTCCCATATTCTCCACAAGCAAGTTCCAGTCCTCTGCATGATTCTGCTCTGACCAAGTTCTGAAATCACTCAGATGATTCTTGTAATTGCGCTCCAGATTGTCGCCATCTACGTAGTAAGTCCGGCCCAATGAGCGAGCGGTAACCGGATAAGAGTCCATTATTACCTTTTAAAAAAGACGCCAACCCTGGGGATAGACGTGTACCTTTTGCACAAAGGGGACAGGTGTCAAACAATACACTCTTCCCATCTTTGTCCAACCAGCGGCGACGACGGATGTGAAGTAGTACTTTACGGTCACGGATAGGGAAATCCTCCACTTGGCTAGATTCTGTAAATCCGTTTGGGTGCAAGTCGTTATCATCAGCTGAGCGGTTGTCACGTTCATCCAAGTAGATATGAAGCTCACTTTGGTATAGTTTGTCTAAACCTAGCTTTGATTCTCCACTGATAGGCTTCTCCTCCATGCGAACTAGCTCAAAGTAATCGAGCAAGTTCTCTGGAAAGATAAAGTCTAGAAAGTATTTGTATTTTGCTAATGTCTCATTCTGTTCCATATTGCAAATGTGCAAAATCTTATGACAACTTGGTGCTAATAGAGGGATAATTTAACATTTTTATCCACGGAATTATGCAGAAGCCCCTTATTTCCGTCATCTAAAGCAAATCCTGAAATTCCTTGGTAAGCGTCAAATCGATAAGAAATATTATGTAGAATTTTTGTTGTCTCAAATGACACATGACGAAACGGCTATGATATACAATTATTCCCAGACAAACGATGAATGTCAGGAGCTATTGGATAAACTTGGAATCTTCGAGAAAATCAAACAATTACATAAACTCTAAATATTATTATAAATTTTAAAGATATGGACAAAGCTATTATTAAAGCAAAAAAAGTAGAGTGTATTATAGGATTGTTTTTATTACTTCCTCCAATGTTGGGAGTAGTTGCATTTATTTTACAACTCTTTGATGCGGATACGCATTTTTCTTCGTTGAGAGATTTGTCGTCTGACTGGACTATGGGTTATTCTGATGGTGGAGGAGGGATGTCTGCAGCTCCAGTTTATTTGGGATTGATGGCTATAGCTGGAGTTTACTTGATAAAAGGCTCTTTTTATGCTCTTTTTATAGAAGATAATTCCCCAAAAAGATAGAAGCTAAATATTATTTATGTTCAATATTCATTATAACTACTCATGCTGTGGGGTGTTGAGTAGTTACAAAGATTTTATAATTATGAAGCAGTTTTATTTTTTCTTAGTGTGCTTGTTTGCATCCATTAATATGAGTGCGCAAGACAAGGTGATGACGATAGACAATCAAACTCCTGGTTGGCTATCAAGTAAAATGACTTATGCTCAGCAAGTCGCAGTGGAGGATTTGACAATTACTGGCTATATCAATCCTACGGATATGGCATTTGTAAATGGTTTGATAAATAGCAGAAAATTAAAAGTCTTAAATATAAATCAGGTGCATCTTGTTGATGACAATAATAATGATGATGTGATTTAGCGAGATTTCATCTACTGTAAAAAACCGTTGAAAAAGCTTGTTATGCCAAGTACTCTTACAGGAATGGCTGGGTTGAATTCCTTGAATGCAAAGAATATAGATAGTCTTGTTATAAATGCAAATATATTAGGAGAAGATTGTTTGTCACGTGTTCCTAAACATTTGATATTTTCGGAGAATGTCACGTATATTCATAAGTCTGCTTTTTGGACCCATGAGAGTGTGGATGTTGGAAGTTGTGTTGTTACATTACCTTCTTCAATTAGGGAAATTGGCGCAGGTGCTTTTCATAATTATATAATTTCGAGCGATGATTTCTCCTTGCCCAATAATATAGTTTGTTTAGGTTCTCCTGACGATGATGCAGCATCGTGGTATGTTACCAGTTCAAAGGTCATTCAAATGCCGATTTCGTCATCTCGTTTTGAATTTCCGGAAAGTTTAAAAGCTTATCATGGAGGATGTAGGTCTAATTATAGTTATTATAGTAAATGTGCAGATCATAGTTATGTTTCAGACACAATAGTAGTTGGTTCAAAATGTGATACATTAGGAGTTCGTCTCGAAGCTAAAGTTGCTTATTTTAAGGCGGTAGTTCCACCACAATACATTTATAGTTATAGTAATTCTTTCCCTTATAAAATAGACAAGCTATATGTCCCAAAAGGAAGTCTTGACGCTTATAAAAAGGTGTTTGGAAGTTATAATAGCACTTACATAAAGGAAATTGAGGAAATAAAGACGATTGAGAATATAGCGCTCCGTTACACTTCTCCTCATAAAATGCTAAAAGAAGAGTCTTGTGAGTTGTTTGACGAACTCCAACCAGCTGATGCTTTTGACAAGCGTATCAAGTGGAGTAGTAGTAATGAAGAGGTTGCTACTGTAGATGCGAATGGTGTTGTTACAGCTCACAAGAACGGTACAGCGACAATAACCGTCTCGTCCTATGATGGTAGTGTGACGAACTCGTGTGAGATAATCGTTGCTCAGCCAGTAACAGGTGTATCTATAGAGCCTGCAGAAATTGAATTTTATAATTTGGGTGAAAAGGCACAGTTGAAGGCTGTATTTGAGCCAGAGGATGCAACTAACAAAAATGTGACGTGGAAGAGTAGTAATGAAAGTGTATGCTTGATTTCTGCTGATGGTAGTATAATTGCAACGGGTTATGGAAAAACGGTAGTCTTAGCAACAACAGAAGATGGCAATTTTGTTGGCACTTGTATTGTGGTTGTTACTGAAGCGTCTGCAATTAAGCAAACTTCATTGTCAGAGAGCGGCTTTAAGGTAATAGATAGAACAATCGTTTTTGATGATTCAAATGATGTTGAAAGTCAAATAACTACGTTAGGAGGTGCGCTTGTTTACAAAGGCAATGCCAAGCGTATATGTTTGAGGTCTGGGATGTATCTTGTCAAAGCTGGTTCTAAGGTTCGAAAGGTCTGTATTCCATAAGTAAGCCCCCAAAGCGGTGCTGCTATTGGTGTTCTAGCAGTGTAAGGAAAGAAATTGTAAAATAAGGCAATAAGTAAAAGCGGCTATTCTCGATTAGGGAATGGTCGCTTTTCTATATTACTTAGGGCCACAATTTGCAATCTTGAAGTATATTTGTCCTCTGATTTTTTGCGAGTTCCAGATATTAGTTGTATATTTGCCGAATAATTTAATATTTCGGCGAAAATGGTGGAAGAAAAGAATTTGGCAACGGCAGAGGAAAAGCAAGAGCCAATAGAAGTAAAGGTGGAATCTCTGATACGAATTGTCAGAGGAAAACAAGTTATGCTCGATCGTGACTTGGCAGAGTTGTATGGAGTGGAAACTAAATATTTAAACAAGCAGGTAAAACGCAATCAAGAGCGCTTTCCTGATGATTTCATGTTTCAATTGACAAAAGATGAATGTTCAAGGTGCCAAATTGGAACCTTGAACGAGGGACGTGGTAGTAATATAAAGTATTTGCCTTATGCCTTTACTGAGCAAGGTGTTGCTATGCTCAGTGGCATTTTGCGTTCTAAACTAGCCATAGAAGTGAATATCCGCATTATGCGAGCATTTGTTTCGATGCGACATTTTATGGTGAATCATGCTACTATCTTCCAACGTCTGGAAACAATAGAGTTTAATCAATTGGAATCAAACAAGGTGCAAGCAAAGATCTTGTCTCATCAAGAAGAACAAGATAAGCGTATTGATGAAGTTTTTCGCAGACTTGATGAGGGAAATGTGCGGCAGAAGCAAGGTATCTTTTTTGACAACCAAATTTATGATGCATATTCCTTTGTCTCAGAATTAATCAAGAGTGCCAAGCAACGTATCATCTTGATAGATAATTATGTGGATGAATCGGTTTTAACCTTGTTGGATAAGCGAAATATTGATGTGTCGGCTGCTATCTATACTCAGCAAATAAGTCGCCAATTTCAGTTGGACATCGACCGCCACAATAGTCAATATCCTCCAATAGAGGTTTCCATCTTTCGCCGTTCTCATGATCGTTTTCTTTGTATAGATGAAGCTGTATATCATGTTGGAGCTTCCATCAAAGATCTCGGCAAGAAGTGGTTCGCATTTTCCAAAATGGAGTATTTCGATCCAGACGAGTTGATAAGGAGAATAAATGGTGAAGAATAATGCAGTACCAAAATACGACAATGATGAAAGCAAGAAAGATAATGATTCTCTTGGCTGCGTGCCTTCTCTTGATGAGCAATGGGCAGGCTTGGGGAAAAATAAGACTGCTGCAAGGTAAGCAGCAGGAACAGAAGTTGAGTGCCACGGCAAAATCGCTGGCTCGACAAGGCTACGTGAATATCAAGGACGTGGATAAGAGCATCCAAGTATCCTTGATGTATGCCCGTGCCGACAACTTCTGTGGCAAAGTGTTGTATGGGGACTTGAAGGAGGCTTATCTCCATCCGCAGGCTGCCAAGGCTCTGAAGAAGGCGCAGACTTATCTCAAGTCACTTCGACCAGATCTCAGTTTGAAGATTTATGATGCTTCCCGTCCGATGAGTATCCAGCAGAAGATGTGGAATGTGGTGAAAGGCACCAAGAATGATATCTATGTGTCGAATCCAGCGCATGGAGGCGGTATGCACAACTATGGCATGGCGGTGGACATCACCCTCTGCAATGAGAAGGGGGATACGCTTGATATGGGAACCAAGGTGGATTATTTCGGCAAGGCGGCACATATCGACCAAGAGGCGCAATTGGTGGCTAGCAAGCGCATCTCCAAACAAGCCTTGCGCAATAGGGAGCTACTGAGAAAGGTAATGCGACATGCAGGATGGAAGCCACTCCGTACGGAATGGTGGCATTTCAATCTCTGTTCCCGTGCCACGGCAAAGAAATACTACAAGGTGATTAAATAAGTGAAGAATGAACCAAGCGACTATAGATTTTATCCGTCAGCATCAGGACGAAGATGTACGCCAGTTGGCTTTCCTCGGAAGTAAGAACTCGGATGTGGATATGCCTTTCGCCCTCGACCAGATTCGAGGACGGCAGATGGCACGTACCAAGTTGCCTCGTTGGGCAGGCCTCGATGGCATCATTTATCCTCCCCATATTTCGATGGAACAATGCTCTTCGGAGGTGACAGCGATGTATAAAGCAGAATTGGCAGCGAGATTGCTAAATTCTGAAATTTGCGAATTTGCGACCAAGGGCACAGTCGTTCCCAAATTCACCAAAAATGACGATACTCTTGGAAAGCAGGAAAATGTGTCCTTCTTGGACATGACGGGAGGCTTTGGAGTGGATTTCTCCTACATAGCTGCCCAACTAGGTGTCAATTCGATGTATGTAGAGCGACAGGCGCATCTCTGCGAGGCGGCAAAAGAGAACTTCGAGAGGTTGGGCTTGAAGAATGCCATCGTAAAGAATGGGGATGGAGTGGAGGTATTGCATGGTTTCTCTACTTGCGACGCTGATTCTCAAATAAGCAAGGAGATGCCGCTCCGACTGATTTTCATTGACCCTGCTCGCCGTGACGATGCAGGCAATAAGGTGGTGTCGCTGCAAGATTGTACCCCTGATGTGACCCTCTTGCAAGATGAGATGCTGGAGAAGTCGGACTTCGTCATCATCAAGCTGTCTCCGATGCTTGATTGGCATCGTGCCGTGAGTGAGTTGAAATGTGTGAGAGAGGTACATATTGTCTCAACGGGCAACGAGTGCAAGGAACTTCTTCTCGTGCTTTCTTCTTCCTTCGGCAAGAAGACAAAGTCTAGTACAGAAGCGGATGAAGATAAAGCCTCGGAAACGGATGATGAGACAAGCCACTTGAAAATATATTGCATCAATGACAATCAAGTGATGTCATACGATGAGACCGACAAGTCTGTGGTGAGCATCGCGTCAGGAAAAGAATGTGGAATTGTAAGGCTAGAGAAATGTTCAAGCGAAGAGAATGACTTGCCTCAAGACAACTGCAAGCCTCTCTATCTCTATAAGCCGAACGCCTCCCTGATGAAAGCAGGATGCTTCGGCGTCATTTCTTCTCGATATGGCGTGAAGATGTTGGCAAAGAACTCCCATCTTTTCGTGAGTGAGGATCCGGTGGCAGATTTTCCAGGTCGTTCCTTCCGCATCAAGGCGGTATCTAGCTTCAATAAGAAGGATCTCAAGCGTCAGCTTTCGGGCATCACCAAGGCGAATATCGCCACTCGCAACTTCCCTCTTTCCGTAACAGAGTTGCGTAAGCGACTCAAGCTGAAGGATGGAGGCGACACCTATATCTTTGCCACGACCCTGAGTGATGAGAGCCACGTGCTCTTCATTTGCGAAAAGGTATAGTTCTGGGGATATGGTAGGACTGCTTGTTGCCCATAAACCCTAAAAAACTGAAAATAAAATAGCAATATTTGGTCGTTTGACGAAATATTGCTATTTTTGCACGTTTAAAGTTACAAACTAGTTTGAAATCATGTCATTAATAGAAATCAAAAAGGTCGAGAGCAAGAAGGACTTGAAGACGTTCATCGACTTCCATTACGACCTATACAAGGGCAATAAGTATGATGTGCCCAATCTTTTCAGCGACGACATGAACACCTTGAGCAAAGATCGCAATGCTGCATTTGAGTTTTGCGAGGCAGAATATTATCTTGCTTATAAAGAGGGCAAGTTGGTGGGACGTGTCGCTGCTATTATCAATCATAAGGCAAACAATAAGTGGAATCGCAAGTCCGTGCGCTTCGGATGGATTGATTTCATCGACGACCTGGAGGTGTCGAAGGCTCTTCTGAAAGCTGTGGAGGACTATGGCAAGTCGAAGGGCATGGAAGATATGGTGGGGCCGCTCGGCTTCACCGACATGGATCCTGAGGGTATGTTGACCTGGGGATTCGACCAACTAGGTACGATGCCTACCATCTACAATTATCCTTATTATCCTGAGCACATCAAGGCGATTGGTGGCTTCGAGATCGATAACAAGTACGTGGAGAACAAACTGATGGTGCCAGAGGCTGTGCCTGAGAAATATGCCAAGATTGCAGCAATGATTCAGAAGCGATACAATCTGCATGTGGTCAAGCTGACCAAGAAGATGGTGTTTGACGAAGGATATGGTCAGAAGATTTTCGACTTGATCAATGCCACTTATAGCCATCTCTATGGATATTCACAGCTCACACAGAAGCAGATCAACCAGTATATCAAGATGTATCTCGGCATGCTCGACCTGGAGTTTGTTACCCTTATCGAGGATTGGTCGGGAGATGAGCGCAAGTTGGTGGGTGCCGGCATTTCTATGCCTTCCCTGTCAATCGCTTTGCAGAAGTGCCATCGAGGCAGAATGTTGCCATTCGGATGGTGGCATCTGCTACGTGCCATCAAGTTCCACAAGACCAAGATCGTCGATCTCTTGTTGGTCGGTATCCTTCCAGAGTATCGTGCCAAGGGTGCCAATGCGCTCCTCTTTGCCGACTTGATTCCTATCTATCAGAAGTACGGCATCGAGTGGGGAGAGACACAGGTGGAGATGGAAACCAATACGGCAGTGCAGGGACAGTGGGGACCATTGAGTCCTATCCAGCACAAACGCCGTGAATGCTATATCAAGAAAATCTAAAGAATGCCGAATGTATAAGGGGGATGGCTTCCTGAGAATTCCTCCATTTCGTGTGAGGAAAGGAGGCCTTCCTTTCGGTTAACCAATAAAACCAAGGAGGACTTATGTCTGAAGACAAGAATAATCTAAACATGGACGAAGAGTTGGCGAATGCTCCACAAGAGCAACAGCCGGTGGAATATACCGATGACAACATCCGCCACTTGAGCGACATGGAGCATGTGCGTACTCGTCCGGGTATGTATATCGGTCGTTTGGGCGATGGCAACTTGCCTGAGGATGGTATCTACGTGCTCTTGAAGGAGGTGGTGGATAATTCCATCGACGAGTTTAAGATGGGAGCTGGTTCCCGTCTAGAAATCGACATCGAGGACCATCTTCGTGTCAGCGTACGTGACTATGGACGTGGTATTCCGCAAGGCAAACTTGTCGAGGCGGTCAGCGTGCTCAATACCGGAGGTAAGTATGACAGCAAGGCGTTCAAGAAGAGTGTCGGCTTGAATGGTGTCGGTGTGAAGGCGGTCAATGCCCTCAGTTCCCATTTCGAGGTGAAATCCTTCCGTGATGGCAAGGTGCGCCACTTGGTTTTCGAGCGTGGTAACCTCAAGAGCGACAAGACTTCGAAGACCGAGGACGAGAATGGTACCTACATCTTCTTCGAACCAGATAATACTCTCTTCAAGAACTATTCTTTCCATGATGACATCGTGGAAACCATGCTTCGCAATTATACTTATCTGAATACCGGTCTTACCATCATGCACAATGGTCGCCGTATCTTGAGTCGTCATGGCTTGCAGGACCTCTTGACCGATAACATGACCAATGAGGGATTGTATGAAATCGTGCATGTGAAGGGCGAGGACATTGAGATAGCTTTCACACATACCAATCAGTATGGCGAGGAGTATTATTCCTTTGTCAATGGTCAGCATACCACTCAGGGCGGTACTCATCAGAGTGCCTTCAAGGAGCATATCGCCAAGACCATCAAGGAGTTCTATGGCAAGTATGAGTATGGCGACATTCGTAATGGTATCGTTGCTGCCATAGCCTTGAACGTAGAGGAGCCAGTCTTCGAGAGTCAGACAAAGATTAAGCTCGGTAGCACCACGATGACTCCAAATGGTGGCGAGACCATCAACAAGTATGTGGGCGATTTCATCAAGAAGGAAGTAGATAACTATCTCCATATCCATAGCGATGTGGCTGAGATCTTGGAGAACAAAATCAAGGAGAGCGAGCGTGAGCGCAAGGCGATGGCTGGTGTCACCAAGTTGGCTCGTGAGCGTGCCAAGAAGGCGAACCTCCACAATCGTAAGTTGCGTGACTGCCGTATCCACTTCAGTGATGCCAAGAATGAGCGCAAGGAGGAATCTTCCATCTTCATTACCGAGGGCGATTCTGCCAGTGGAAGCATCACCAAGAGCCGCGATGTGAATACCCAGGCGGTGTTCTCTCTGCGTGGTAAACCGCTCAACAGCTTCGGTCTGACCAAGAAGGTGGTTTATGAGAACGAGGAGTTCAACCTGCTTCAGGCGGCTCTCGACATAGAGGATGGCTTGGATTCTTTGCGTTACAACAAGGTGATTGTGGCAACCGATGCGGATGTCGACGGAATGCACATCCGACTGCTCATCATTACCTTCTTCCTACAGTTCTTCCCCGACCTTATCAAGAAAGGTCACGTATATGTGCTGCAAACCCCATTGTTCCGTGTGCGCAACAAGCGAACCAAAATCAAGAACAAGCAGGCGGTGGCAGATGCTGATGCCAAGTTGGGACCTAAGGAGAAGAAGGGCGACTTCATCACGCATTATTGCTATAGCGATGAGGAGCGTCAGCAGGCTATCCGTGACCTCGGTCCGGACCCGGAAATCACCCGATTCAAAGGACTTGGTGAGATTTCTCCAGAGGAGTTTGCTCACTTCATCGGTCCGGATATGCGATTGGAGCAGGTTACTCTGCACAAAACCGACCAAGTGCAGAAGCTCTTGGAGTACTATATGGGCAAGAACACCATGGAGCGTCAGAACTTCATCATCGACAATTTGGTGATAGAGGAGGATATTCCTGAGGAAGACTCGGCTCCGCTGGATTAATTAGAAACAATATTTTACAATGAAGAAATACTTAGTTTTTGCGCTAGTGGCATTCATGGCAATCACTTCTGCCAGTGCCCAGATGCGTGTGAGAATGGGCAAGAACAGCCCGATAGAGAAATTGGGAAGGGCGGAAATCGCCATTGCCAACCTCTACGTGGATAGTGTGGATGAGAACAAACTTGTCGAGGATGCCATCCGTGGCATGTTGGAGAAGTTGGATCCTCATTCTTCCTACACCACCGCCAAGGAAACGCAGTCGATGAACGAGTCGCTCAATGGCTCATTTGATGGCATCGGCGTGCAGTTTAATATGGTGGATGATACATTGCTCGTCATCCAGCCTGTCACCAATGGTCCTTCCGAGAAGGTGGGCATCGTGGCGGGCGACCGCATCGTGGCAGTCAACGACACTGCCATCGCTGGCGTGAAGATGAGTAAGGAGGAAATCATGAAGCGACTTCGTGGTCCTAAGGGAACGATGGTGAAGCTCACTATTGTGCGCCGTGGCATCAAGGACAGGTTGACCTTCAATGTGAAGCGTGACAAGATTCCAGTCACAACGATGGATGCAGCCTACATGATTCGTCCGGGTATCGGCTATATCCGTTTGGGAAGTTTCGGTATGACCAGCCACAAGGAAGTTTCTGAGGCGATGGATTCCTTGAAGAAGAAGGGCATGAAAGACCTCATCTTCGACTTGGAGGACAATGGAGGTGGTTATCTCCAGACGGCGGCTCAGATTGCCAATGAGTTCTTGGAGAAGGGCGATTTGATAGTCTATACCAATGGTCGCAAGGCTCCTCGTCAGGAGTTCCGTGCTGAGGCTAATGGTCGTTGGCGCAAGGGCAAGATTGTGGTGCTCACCAATGAGTTTACTGCCTCTGCCGCCGAAATCGTTTCTGGTGCCATCCAGGACCAAGACCGTGGTGTGGTGGTAGGTCGTCGTACCTTCGGCAAGGGATTGGTGCAGCGTCCTCTCACCTTCGAAGATGGCAGTGAAATCCGTCTCACCATTGCCCATTACTATACGCCAAGCGGCAGATGTATTCAGAAACCATATAAGAAAGGTGACCGTGAGGACTATGCGATGGATCTTGACAAGCGATACAAGCATGGTGAGTTCACCAACCAGGACAGCATCCACTTGGCTGATTCCTTGAAGTATTACACTTTGAGAAAGCATCGTGTGGTTTATGGTGGCGGTGGTATCATGCCAGATTACTTCGTGCCATTGGATACAACCAAATATACCAAGATGCACCGCCAGTTGGCTGCCAAGAGCATCGTCATCAACCATAGTTTGAAGTTCATCGACGCTCATCGCAAGGAATTGAAGAGCCAATATAAGAGTTTTGATAAGTTCTTGGCAAGCTATGAGGTTCCTCAGTCGCTCGTGGATGAAATCATTGCCGAGGGTAAGAAAGAGAAAATAGAGCCTAAGGACGACGCTGAATTGACTCAGACGAGGAAATACCTGGCTTTGCAGTTGAAAGCCCTTGTAGCGCGAGATATTTGGGATATGAGCCAATATTTCCAAGTATGGAATGAAACCAATGAGATCGTGCAGCGAGCTGTGAAACTCTTGCAGACGGGAAAATAAAAAATAACTGTTACACTGTTGCAACTGTTACAGTGTGAAAAATAAAATGAAAAAGGTCGCAAGGAAGACAAATTCCTTGCGACCTTTTTTGTGTGCTTTGCGACCTTTTCTTTTACTTCCCTAAGGGCTTTTGCTATATTCTCCTAGGCGTAGCGATTTCTTTCTTAGTCTTTTCCGTGCATGTGGTCCCACTTCAGGTAGATACCTGCTAGGATGGTGCCGGAGATGCTATGCCAAGCACAACTGATGGCACAAGGAAGGACGGCAAGTGGCTGGGCGGCGAAGAAGTTGCCGGCAAGCACTGTGGCAAGGCCTGCATTCTGCATGCCCACCTCGATACTGATAGTACGTTTCTTGGCAGTATTGAAGCCAGCGAGTTTGCCGGAGAGCCATCCGAGGAGATAACCCAAGGTGTTGTGGCAGAATACCACGGCGAAAGTCCAGAGGAAAAGCATCAAGCCACGAGCCACCAAGTCATCATGAACAGTGGAGATAACACCTCCTACGATGAAGGCAAGGCACGTTACGCTTACACCAGGCATCAAACTCTGGATGGTAGGAAAGCATTCCTTCTTGCCATAGATGTAGTTGAGAGCGCAACCGATGGCAACTGGGATGATAGTGACGATGAGGATGTTGATGAACATGCCCACAGCATCCACATGGATAATTTCGCCTGCCGTAATCTTCATCAGCAATGGAGTCATCACTGGGGCGAGAATCGTAGAGGCGCAAGTCATGCCCACAGAGAAAGCCACGTCGCCATGGCAGAGATAACTCATGATATTGCTCGATACACCGCCAGGGCAGCATCCTACGAGCAGTATGCCGAGTGCCAAGGCAGGGTCAAGATGCCATACATGAACCAGCGTGTAGGCCACACCAGGCATGATGATAAACTGGGCACAGGCACCGATGAAAACATCGAGCGGACGCTGAGCCAGAATCTTGAAATCATTGGTGGTCAGTGTCAATCCCATGGTGAGCATGATGATGCCGAGAATTACGGTTTGGGTAGTTCCGCGCACCCAGTCGAAGGTATGTGGGAAGAAGAATGTAAACACAGCTACACCTATTACAAAAACAGATGTATAATTGGCAAGCCAACGGCTCAGCCCTTGAAAAAACTTAAGCATAATCTTATTTCTTTTAAAGTCCTAATAATTCTCTCTCTTATTTTTCCTCGCTTTCAAATTCGAGTGCAAAGGTATCTCTTTTCTTGTAAATAGACAAATATTTTGGTAAATAAATGATAAATTGTTAGAGTTTTGTATATTTTTCCTTACGATATTGCACGAAACGACTTGCTATGTGCAATCAGCTATAAGTACTATTTCCCTCAAGAAATCGGGTGCTATTCGGGATAGTTACTTCTAATTTGATGTTTTTCCTTCAAAAACTTCTTTTTTTAAAATACAAATGTGTAACTTTGCACACAAATAGATAGAAGAATGAACGAAGATTTTGACATAAGACAAGAAACGGTGTCGCCTGCCGAAAAGGAATTCGAGAAGGCGCTGCGACCTTTGAAGTTCTCTGACTTCAGTGGACAGACGGGCGTGGTGGAAAACCTCGAAGTGTTTGTGGAGGCGGCGAAATATCGTGGCGAACCGCTCGACCACACACTCTTGCATGGTCCTCCGGGATTGGGTAAGACCACGTTGAGCAATATCATCGCCAATGAACTGGGTGTTGGATTCAAGATTACCTCTGGTCCTGTACTCGACAAGCCGGGCGACCTCGCAGGCATCCTCACCTCGCTCGAACCCAACGATGTGCTTTTCATCGATGAGATTCACCGTCTCTCGCCAGTGGTAGAGGAGTATCTCTATTCGGCGATGGAGGATTATCGCATCGACATCATGATAGACAAGGGTCCTTCGGCTCGAAGCATCCAGATAGACCTCAACCCGTTCACCCTCGTGGGAGCCACCACTCGAAGCGGTTTGCTGACCGCTCCTCTGCGTGCTCGTTTCGGTATCAATCTCCATTTGGAGTATTACGACCCAGCGACGCTGCAGAAAATCATCAAGCGAAGTGCCATGCTCCTGAAGGTGCCTATCGAGGATGAGGCTGCGGTGGAAATCTCTCGCCGCTCTCGTGGTACGCCTCGTATCGCCAACTCCTTGCTCAGAAGAGTGCGTGACTTTGCTCAGGTGAAGGGTAACGGAACCATCACCTACGACATCGCCCAAGTGGCTTTGAAGGCACTCAATATCGACCAATATGGTTTGGATGAGATTGACAACAAGATTCTCACTACTATCATCGACAAGTTCCGTGGTGGACCAGTGGGCGTGAGCACCATTGCTACGGCGATTGGTGAGGATGGCGGCACGGTGGAGGAGGTATATGAACCATTCCTCATCATGGAAGGCTTCATCAAGCGCACTCCTCGTGGACGTATGGCGACCAAGCTTGCCTACGAGCATCTGGGCAGGAATCCGTATGGAAGCAACATCATGCAGGGTGACCTGTTTGAATAAAGTTCAAAGTAATGAAGATAGGGATATTTACGGGTACATTCGACCCATTTACGATAGGACATCAGAACATCGCCGAGCGTGCCTTGCCCATGTTCGACAAGCTCGTGATTGCAGTAGCGATGAGTAAGCTGAAGCACGCAAGCGAGGAAATCTCGAAGCGTGTAGAAGATATCAGAAAGGTTTTCCCGAAGGAATGTGCAGAGCTGGTAGATGCGGAGGATGCATCCAAGGGCTACCGCCTGGAGGTGGTTGCCTACGATGACCTCACCATCGACCTGGCGCATCGCCTGGGAGCCAAGTTCCTGGTTCGCGGCGTCCGTTCTGCCAAGGATTTCGAGTACGAGCGAGAGCAGGCGGATATCAACAGGCAGTTGGGCGGCGTAGAAACCATCCTGCTGTTTTCTGACCCAAGATACAGCAGCATCAGCTCAACGCTGGTTAGGGAATTGAGGTTCTTCGGAAGAGAAGTAGATGAATTTTTACCAAAAATAAAATAAAAATAGGAGGAAGAAGCGTATGATAACATACAATGTAGATGGCGTGAAAATGCCGAAGATCAAGAAGCGCGACACCAGTGCCTGGATTCGCAAGGTAGCTGCCTCTCATGGCCGCAAGGTGGGAGAGATAGGCTATATGTTTGTAGATGACGAGAAGATTCTCGAAGTGAACAACGAGTATCTGGGTCATGATTACTATACCGATGTCATCACCTTCGATTACGATGAGGATGATGTGATTAACGGCGACATCGTGATTTCGCTCGATACCGTGCGTACCAATGCCGAGCAGTTTGGCAAGACCTACGATGATGAGCTTCACCGTGTCATCATCCATGGCATTCTGCACCTCTGTGGCATCAACGACAAGGGGCCAGGTGAGCGTGAAATCATGGAGGAGAATGAGAACAAGGCTCTCGCCCTGCTCGAAGGCGCTTCCATTTTGAAGTAAAAACAACTGTTAACAGTGAGAAAATAGATAAAGGGAGATTCCAATAGAAAAGTTTGGATTCTCCCTTTATCAGTATATTATTGTATCGCTTTGATTCTCTCCCTGCATTCCTTCAATATCTCAGTGAGCTCTTCCACTTTCGTGGCTCTCAGCATGGCGATTCTCGTCTGTCGGAAGTCGGGGATGCCCTTGAAGATAGGGGAGGCAGCGAGATGACGGCGAGTGTGGAGGATACCACGATACTCGTCAATGCGCTCCACATTGATGCGGAGCTGTTCCTCCAAGAGGTCGATTTTCTCATCCACCGTCAATGGGGCGGCACCTGTATTGTCGAGATAATCACGGATTTCCTTGAATATCCAAGGTCTGCCGAAGGTGGCTCTGCCAATCATCACGGCATCTACGCCATAGCGATCGAAGGCAAGCTTGGCTTCCTCAGGAGTGGCGATGTCACCATTGCCGATGATAGGGATGTGGATGCGAGGATTGTTCTTCACCTCACCGATGAGGCTCCAGTCTGCCTCGCCCGTGTACATCTGGCTTCGGGTTCTGCCGTGGATGGTGAGTGCCTGGATTCCGCAATCCTGCAACTGCTCGGCAAGCTTGGTGATGATGAGGTTGTCGCAATCCCATCCCAGGCGAGTTTTTACTGTCACAGGCACGTTCACTGCCTTCACCACCTCACGAGTGATGTCGAGCAACAAAGGGATGTTGCGGAGCATACCTGCGCCCGCTCCCTTGCCTGCCACCTTCTTGACCGGACAACCGAAGTTGAGGTCGATGACATCGGGATGTGCTTGTTCCACTATCTTGGCTGCCTCCACCATATCGGCGGTAGTGCGACCATATATCTGAATGCCCACAGGACGTTCCTCGTCACTGATGGTCAACTTGTTGACGGTCGATTTGATCGAGCGCACCAAGGCTTCTGCCGACACGAACTCGGTATAAACCATAGCGGCACCAAATCGTTTGCAGAGCATACGAAATCCAATATCTGTCACGTCTTCCATCGGAGCGAGGAAGAGGGGCTGAGGCCCAAATTCTATATTTCCTATTTTCATGAATCTAACTTTTTGCGGCTGCAAAGTTACTGCAAATTTTTGAAAATCAAGAAGACTACATCAACAAATGATACATTCCCCCTGCCAATGTCTTGATGATGCCCTTCATCTCTAGGGTGAAGAGGAGAGCAGGGAGGCGAGTCACCTCGATGTGGGCTTGTACGGAGATGATGTTGATTTGCAAGTCGTTGTGCTGGGTGAGGACATCCACGATGGCTTGTTCTTCTGCCGAGAGGTCGGGGAAGAGACTTCGCTCGATGCCTTGTCGCTTGGCTTGCATCAGCTTCGAGTCGTCTTGCCATCCCATGTCCTTCACGAAGTCGGCGGCACTGGTGAGGAGCGTGGCACCATTCGAGCGGATGAGGTTGTTGCAGCCCTCGCTGTAGTAGTCGCCTATCCTGCCAGGGAAGGCGAATACATCACGGTTGTAGGCTTGCGAGATCTCGCACGTGATGAGGCCGCCACCATGGGCGGCACTCTCTATCAAGATGCAAGCATCCGACATGCCTGCCACGATGCGGTTGCGGCGCACGAAATTGATTTTGTCAGCGTTCGTCTGGGTGAGAAACTCGGTGAGCAGTCCTCCTTGCTCCGTCATTCTGCGAGCCGTCTCCTTGTGTCGGGAAGGGTAGAGGTCGTCCAAGCCATGCGCCAACACGCCCACCGTCTCATATCCCTTGTCGAGGGCTTGTCGATGCGCCAAGATATCTACTCCGTATGCCAAACCGCTCACAATGAGTACTTGCGGACAGAGCTGCCTGAGGTCGCTCACGAAGCGGCGGATGAGGTCCTCGCCGTAAGGAGTGCAGTGGCGAGTGCCCACAATGTTGATGACTCGTTGCTGGTTGAGGTTGGCATTGCCCTTGTAGAAGAGCATGAGCGGCGCATCGTCGCATTCCTTCAGACGCTGGGGATAGCGGTCGTCATTCATACAGATGGCTTCTATGCCATAGCGTAGGTCGTACTCCAGTTCCACCTCGGCTCTCTTGCGTGCCTCGTCGGTGTTGGCGAGGGCGGCGAGGAGCTTGGGCGAGGCATCGGGGAGGATGTCTTGGATGTTGTCCTTGTTCTCTAGGATAGTTGTTGCCGAACCCACCTTGCGGTAGAGGTCGAGCATTCCGGCAAGGCTGAAATAGTTCAGTCTCGTCAGCACGATTGTATTTAGTATTTCTTGTTGATCCATCACTTTCTCTTTAAGTATTCGTATCCGATGCGACAGCGGAGGCATTCCTTCTTGTCGCAATATTCTTTCTTCAGTTGGATGAGGGCTTGGCTGTCCCCGGCGTTCTCCACTGGCAATCCGCATTGCTGCCACATTCTCACGATATGGTTGTTCTCGGCGTGGAGTGATTCGAGGAAGTCGAAGGCTCGGTCGCAGTATTTCTCCTCTCCTCGGTGTCTGCCGTAGGCGAAGAGGATGGGGATGACTGTGTTGATGACGAGCAGGTTGAGCGAGAAAGGCGAGATGTGCTTCTCGTTGCGGATGCTCTCGCTTCCGAAAGTGTAGTGCGTCTCCCAATAGGGTGTCACCGAGGTGGAGAGTACCTGTTTCGCTTCCTTCACCGAGGTGGCTTCTAGCAGTTGGCTGAGGCTCGCCTTGCGCTGAAAGTAGAGGTTGGCGAGTTGTGAGAGGCGGATGTGAGGGAAGTTCTGTGGGCGCAGGCGAAGGAATCGCCATAGCTTGCTGTCCATCGGCGTGAGCGAGAACTTATGGGCGAGATAGAGATACTCATTCCGGAGCTTCGAGAAATTGCCATCGTTGAGCGCATCCTTCTGGTATTTTTCGGGGATGGTGTTCAGTTCCAGGAGACCTGCTTGACCGAGGAAGATGGCTTCTATCTGGAAGAGGTTGTCTCGATGATGATCTACTGAGTGGAGGGGAATGCCGAGTGCCCATTGCTCGAAGGCGTCGCCGTTGATGCCGAAGCCATAGTTGCGTGCGAGGGTTACGAAGTAGGCGTTCTCCCAGTCGCCATTGCATTGGCGCACACGCTGTTCGATGGCATCCGTCTTCTGCGAGAGGCGTTCCGTCTGTAGGGCACTCATCCAGGAATGCACGGTGAGTCGGGTGAGTGAGGGGATGATTTGATAGCAAGGAGGATATTGGTCGATGCTCAATAGCTCCTTGTAGTGGCGCAGCACATGGTCGGGAATGCTGAGTTGTATCTGCGTGAGCGGTTCGCCCTTAGAGTTTCTTGCCTCTAGGTCGATGAAGCCGCATACGTGGAGGATGACGTTGTCGTATCGCTCGTCCTTGTCGTGGCCGTGCAGATACCAGTCGCTCGCCTTGTCGTGAATCTCCACGTTGCCCACCCAGAGTGTGCCGTTGATTTTCACTTTTGCATTGAAAAAGTCGGGACCGGCATTGCGGTTGTGCAATCCGGGGTCGATGACTTCCACCGGCTGATGTAGCGTGGTGGAGAGAGGGGAGAGCGGAAACAGCTTGTGTTTCCACACATAATGCAATAATTGCTCCATAATGGTTTTCTTTTTATTTGGATTTTACAATAGTTTTCGTGAAGAATTGTCTTCGCTGGGTTTTCGCCTATGGGAAAAACAACTGTTACACTGTTACATTGTTACAATAGCGCCTTGTCATACTCCTCGCTATTGCCGAGCTTGCCATTGATGAGGCACACCAGCTCCACTGTGGCGCGGAGGCAGAGTCGCTCGTCGGAGGCACGGAAGATGTCTTGGTGGAAGATGTATCTCACTCCCTGCTTCTCCAGCCAGAGGCGAGAGATAAACTCGTCATCGCACTGCAATGGCGTCTTGTACTGCAAGTTCATGCGAGCCACCACGGCATCCACACCCTTGCGGTGCATCTCGGCGAAGCTGAGGCCTCGCTTCTGTAGGAAGAGGTGACGGGTATGCTCCATGTAGTGCAGGTAGTTGGCATTGTTGACGATGCCCTCGATGTCGCACTCATAGTCGCGCACCTCCATCTTTGTCTCAAATATGTATTTCATACATTCATTACTTTTGAATCCTATTTTATAAGGGCAAAAGCCCTAAAACACTGCAAAAATAAGCAAATTTTCCTATTTATTACTATATTCCGAGTGTTTTTTACTAAAATAAGGGTGTTTTTTGCAGAAAAATGATTATTTTTGCCGAAACGTTCGGATGAAAGGCCGAAATCAAGAGGAGAAAGCGAAGGTGCTAATACGGTGTTTTACCGTATCATGTGGTCTAACTCTCTAGGAATGAGTAAAAACAATAAAAACAAGATAAAGATGAAAATTGCTTTGATCGGCTATGGCAAGATGGGACACATGATCGAGGAGATCGCCCTGCAGCGTGGCCATGAAATCGTTTGTAAGATTGACGTGAATAACCCTGAGGACATCGACAGCCCTGAGTTCTGCTCGGCTGATGTCGCTATCGAGTTTACCAACCCTACTGCCGCTTACGGCAACTATTTGAAGGCTTTCGCTCACAACGTGAAGGTGGTGAGTGGCTCTACTGGTTGGATGAAAGACCACAAGGAAGACGTGGAGAAACTCTGTGCTGATGGCAAGCAAACCCTCTTCTGGGCTTCCAACTTCAGCATCGGCGTGGCTATCTTCTCTGCCGTCAACCGCTATCTCGCCAAGATTATGAACGGTTTCCCACAGTACTCCGTGTGCATGCAGGAGACCCACCACGTACATAAACTCGATGCTCCTAGCGGCACTGCCATCACCCTGGCTGAGGAAATCATCGACAACGTGGATAGAAAGAAGGACTGGAAGCGTGGCGTGACCTACTGGACAAACGATGGTCATAGCGATGAGGGCGACCAGAACATCACCGACGAGGACTTGGTCATCAACTGTGTGCGTGATGGCGAGGTGCCAGGCATCCATGCCGTGATGTACGACTCTGAGGCTGATATGATTACCATCGAGCATAGCGCTCACTCTCGCAAGGGATTCGCTCTCGGTGCCGTATTGGCAGCTGAGTTCACCGCCAACCATAGCGGCTTGCTCACCACATCTGATTTGTTTAAGTTCTAAATTAAGAGAAAGGAATGCTTGACGTTTTCCTTTTCACAAGAAAATATGATAGACAAAGAGAAACAACAACTGAACATGAAGGTGCAGTGGGCGAAATTCGCCGTAGTCATCGTGCTGTACCTCGCATTCTTGATATGGCTGAAGAGCTGGCTGGGACTCATCGTGGTGCCATTCATCTACGACATTTACATCACCAAGAAGATACGTTGGCAGTGGTGGAAGGACGAGGAAGGTCCGGTGCGCTTCATCATGAGTTGGGTGGATGCCATCGTCTTCGCCCTCGTGGCAGTGTATTTCATCAATCTCTTCTTCTTCCAGAACTACGTGATTCCATCTAGCTCCTTGGAGAAGAGCCTCCTCACGGGCGACTACCTCTTCGTGAGTAAGGTGAGCTACGGACCTCGCATCCCTGAGACACCGCTCACCATGCCTTTGACCCAGCACACCATGCCGCTCGTCAATGTGAAGAGCTACCTGGAGTGGCCTCACTGGGATTACCGCCGTGTGAAGGGATTGGGTAACGTGAAGCTCAACGACATCGTGGTGTTCAACTATCCTGCTGGCGATACCCTCGTCAATGAGGAGCGCTACCAGGCTCAGGACTACTATCAGATGGTATATAGCTTCGGCGAGCAGATACTGGACCAAAACGGTCAGGCGAAAGACGTGCGCACGATGAATCCTCTGCAGCTGCGTCGCTACTTCGAGCAGGTGTATAACATCGGCCGCAGTTACATCGCCAATACCCCAGGCGAGTATGGCGACATCATCAGCCGTCCTACCGACCGCCGAGAGAACTATGTGAAGCGATGCGTGGGCTTGCCAGGACAGACCCTCCAGATCAAGAACCGCATCGTATATCTCGATGGCAAGGCCAACAAGGAGCCTGACAACGTGCAATATACCTATAAGATGAAGCTCAAGGGCGAGTTCCCTGTCGAACTAGCCGACCAGCTTGGCATCACCAACGAAGACCTCCTCACCTACAATCAGACGGGAGCCATCCCTCTGACCCATAAGGCTTACGAGGCTTTGAAGGCGAACAAGAACTTGGTGCAGAGCATCTCCATCAATACTGATGCCACCTATGGCGACCTCTATCCGCTGAACGCCTATACCGGTTGGACTCGCGACAACTACGGCCCGGTGTGGATTCCGAAGAAGGGCAAGTCGATAGCCCTCACGCTGAAGAACCTGCCTGTGTATGAGCGCTGCATCAAGGTGTATGAGGGCAACGACCTGAAGGTGGATAACAAGGGCAACATCTTCATCAATGGCAAACAGACGAAGAGCTACACCTTCAAGCTCGACTACTACTGGATGATGGGTGACAACCGTCATAACTCAGCCGACTCACGCTACTGGGGCTTCGTGCCAGAAGACCATATCGTGGGCAAGCCTATCTTCATCTGGTGGAGCCACAGCCCAGACCATCCGGGCTTCTCCGGTATCCGCTGGAACCGCCTCTTCACGTTTGTGGATAATATCAAGTAAGTTTGAAAATAGCTATCAAATTCCTGATCTCGTTGGTGCTGGCATTGCTCCTCGCTTGGGTAATCCGCACCTACGCATTCACTGTCTATTCGGTGCCTTCGGGCGGTCTGCCGCCTCACTTGAAGGAGGGCAACCGAGTGATAGTGAACAGGATTGATTGCGACCGATTTGGGCGTGGCGAGACGATAGTCTTCACCGATTCGGTGGAGTGCGTGGTCACCCCGAAGTCGAAATATACGGGCAAGTCGATGGAAGGTTATCGCTCGAAAGGTTGGAAAGAGGCGTTTTTCATCGGTCGCATCGTGCGCTTGCCAGGCGACACCATCCGATTGGGCAAGAGCCAGTACATCATCCCTACCATCTGCTGTGAGCGTTGTGGCTGCAAGGATTGCCGCTACTACCTCGTCAAGACGGTAGGGGGCGAGACGCTTGTCCACAAGCATCAGATAGTGGGCAAGGCGTATAAGATATTCTAAGTGAAGAATTCTCTGGCTTAGAATGCGCTCATTTATTATTTATTCATTATAATTAATAATTTAATTTTGACGGCATTACTTTCTTCCACCTATTTTGGTCCTGTGCAGTGGTATCAGAAGCTGAACCGCTACGACGAGTGCTTGATAGAGCGTCATGAGAGCTTCATCAAGCAAACGTATCGCAACCGTATGATTATCGCCACCACGAATGGACCTCTCTCCCTCACCATCCCCACCAACCACGACACGTCGATGGCGATGAAGGACATCCGTATCTCCGACCATGCCAACTGGCGACACGTGCATTGGAATGCCCTCCTCTCGGCATACGGCGAGAGTCCTTTCTTCGAGTATTACCAGGACGACATCCGCCCTTTCTATGAGAAGAAATACGACTTCCTCTTCGACTTCAACATGGAAATCATGGAGAAGATGATAGAGCTCCTCGACATTCGTCCGAACGTGAAGGTGACGGATGAGTACTTCCCGAAGAACACTCAACACTTTGATGTCGTGGACTTCCGTGATGCGATTCGTCCGAAGAAGCCGCTTCCTGACCCCGATTTCACTCCGAAGCGATATTATCAGGTGTATGAGCAGAAGCACGGCTTCCTGCCCAATATGAGCATCCTCGACCTCCTCTTCAATGAGGGCAATGAGGCGATATTCCATCTCTAGGAATACCGCCTCATTCTGTAATGTGATGATAGAAAACAACTGTTACACTGTTACAACTGTTACACGATTCGACTTTGTCTGAACGAGGTGCCATCCCAGCCAAACAGAAAATATGGAATGATATACCCGAAAATGAAATGTTAACAGAAAAAATTAACATTCTCTGT
>SAMEA104315437__coassemble_340_pt1 | contig 26759 bp, 28 predicted proteins | sample SAMEA104315437__metabat2_high_PE_027 | metagenome-assembled genome bin SAMEA104315437 (sample SAMEA104315437) | gut metagenome | biome: Monkey gut; feature: monkey-associated habitat; material: faeces | place: China | collected 2013
GCTGACATCACTGGTGTCACAGGTGATATCTACCTGAAGTATGATGGCGGTTCAAATGCTCAGAAGGTTGACGCTCCTGTCAATACTGCTGCTAAGGTTACTTTCAGCCCTAATGGTGGTGATTTCCAGAAGACTATCACAGTTACTGCAACTCTCAGCAGCAATGCCAAGAGCGGTTGGTATAAGATTGGTAATGGCGAGCAGGTGGCTCTTACTCCTGGTAAGCCAGCAAACTTCACCCTCGGTGCTGATATGATGGAAGGCGAGACCAAGACTGTAACTTGGAGTGCAACTAATGCAGATGGTGTGGAAAAGACAGGTTCTGCTACCTTCAACAAGCAGAAAGAGGTTGTAATTCCTACTCCAACAGGTGTCTATGCTTATTTCCTCGCTCCTTCAGACTGGACTGATGTTCACGCTTATGTTTGGACTGATGGTGAAAAATATGTTGGTGAATGGCCAGGTGTAGCTTGTACAAAGACTGGTGAGAAGAAGAATGGTAAGGATGTCTGGATGTGGAAGTATGATGGTAACTTGACTGAACTTCCTGCTAAGATTATCTTCAACAATAATGGTAATGGTAACAACCAGACAGGTAATTTCGATTTCGTCAATGGTGCAGTTTATAAACGTGACGGTAAGACCAACGAGACTATCTCAACAGGTATCAACCAGGTAGGTAGCAAGAAGGCTCCTGCTAAGTTGAAGATTTACTCTATCAACGGTCAGAAGGTAGCTGAGGTAGGTAGCATGGCAGATGCTGAGTACATCCTCGCTCCAGGTGTCTATGTTTGCGGTGGCAAGAAGTACGTCATCAAGTAATCATAAACTCTCTTTAAATACTTAGGGATATACGTTCTCTCTCTGAGAGATACTAATATATCAATTAATTAATCAAAGTAATAAGTTTTCCGGTCGGGCTCTTTGTAGAGCTTGACCGGTTTCTTTTTGTTTCGTTTGTTGTCTTCATCAGAATTGTTTTTCATCAAATTCATCGAAATCCTCTCGAATTGTGATAAAAAAGATAAATCTTTTCGCCATTTACAATATCTTTTGTATCTTTGCACCAAACAAATAGAAAACAAAGATGAAAATAGGTGATAAAGTAAGATTCCTGAGTGAAGTGGGAGGCGGAAAGATCTCCGGCTTCCAGGGTAAAGATATCGTGATGGTGATGGACGAGGATGGCTTCGAGATTCCTACTTCCATCCACGACGTGGTAGTGGTGGAGCAGGACGACTATGCCATGGGCAAGATGATTTCTGCCAAGATGGATGCTAAGCAGGCGGCAGAGGAACGTGCCAATACCGAGTTGAAACATGATAGCAGAAGCATCAAGTCGATCCTGAATGAGCATGATGCCAACGTCGATATGAACGTGGAAGAGTATGATGCCGCTGATCGTGAGATTACTTTCCAGGCTCCTGCCAAGGAGCGTGACGGCGGTAACAAGCTCAGTGCTTATCTCGCTTTCGTACCGGTGGATATCAAGGAAATCACGAATACCCGTTTCGAGACTTTCTTCGTTAACGACAGCAACTATTATATCCACTATACATACCTTGTGGCTGAGGGTAACGCCTGGACCATGAAGGCTTGTGGAGAGGTGGAACCAAACACGAAGCTCTTCATCGAGGAGTTCGGGCGTGAGGTGCTCAACGAGATGGGACACATCGCTATTCAGATGACTGCATACAAGAAGGATAAGCCTTTCTTGCTCAAGCCAGCCACTGATGTTCAGTTCCGTCTTGACCCAGTGAAGTTCTACAAGTTGCATCTCTTTGAGGAGAATGATTTCTTCGAGACACCTGCCTTGCTCTTCACTATCGTGGAGAATGATGAGGTGGCAAGACCATTGGTCGTTGACTCCAAGAGATTGAAGGAGCAGATGTATAAGGACGAGAAGATTATCGCCAACGAGAGCAAGAAGAAACAGAAGAAGGACGATGGAACGGTAGTGATCGACCTGCATGCTGACGAGGTGCTGGAGACGACTGCCGGCATGAATACTGCTGATATCCTGCACTACCAGGTAGATGTGTTCAAGAAGACAATGGCAGAGTACAAGCATAAGAAAGGTCAGAAGATTATCTTCATCCATGGAAAGGGTGAGGGTGTGCTTCGCCAAGCCATCGTACATGAGTTGAATTATCGCTACAAGTCTTGTTCTTATCAAGACGCTTCATTCCAAGAGTATGGCTATGGTGCCACACAAGTAACTATAAAATAACACGCCATGAACATCAAGTACGGATTTATGAAAGTGGCAAGTGCCATTCCTGCCGTAAGGGTAGGAGATGTCATTTTCAATACGCAGCAAATCGAGGAGCAGATAGCCCTCGCTGAAGGTAAGGGAGTGGATGTCATCACTTTCCCGGAGTTGTCAATCACAGGCTACACCTGTCAGGATCTCTTCCGCCAGCAAATCTTGTTGGAGGCTACGGAACAGAGCATCATGATGCTGCTCGACTTCACTCGCAAGCTCGACATCATCGCTATCGTGGGAGCGCCTGTCGTAACGGGCGATCTCTTGCTCAACTGTGGTGTGGTCATCCAGCGAGGACAGATTCTTGGTATCGTGCCAAAGACCTATCTGCCTAACTATAGCGAGTTCTATGAGAAGCGTTGGTTTGCCTCTGCACAAGACTTGCGTGAACAGGAGGTTCGTTTTGCCGGACATAAGGTGAGACTGACACCGGATGTTCAACTCTTCCGTACTTTCGATGGTTTCCAGTTTGGTGTGGAGATATGTGAGGATGTTTGGGCTCCTGCTCCTCCTAGCAATAAGTTGGCTTTGGCGGGAGCTGATGTCATCTTCAATCTTTCAGCTACTGATGAGTTGATTGGTAAGAATAATTACTTGAAGAGTTTGTTGGCTCAGCAGAGTGCTCGTACCATCACGGGCTATGTGTATAGTTCTTGTGGCTTTGGTGAGAGTACACAGGATGTTGTCTATGGCGGCAATGCTCTTATCTATGAGAATGGACAGCTGCTTGGTGAAAGTGAACGTTTTAGCATCGAACCTCAAATGGTTGTGGCTCAGATAGATGTGGAGAAGCTTCGCTCTGAGCGACGCACCAATTCCACCTATGTCAATGCGCAGCGTAACATCAAGTATTCTGTGCTCGACAAGCAGTTTGGCATCCGTGTCATCGATGCTTCTCCTGCAGAGAATGTACGTGACTTCGTGTTGGAGCGTGAGGTGAATCCTCATCCTTTCATCCCGACAAGTACGAACATGAAAGCCTCTTGTGAGGAAATCTTCAATATCCAGGTGATGGGTTTGGCGAAGCGTATCGTGCATACCCATGCCAAGACGGTGGTGGTTGGCATCAGTGGAGGTCTCGACTCCACGCTAGCCTTGCTGGTTTGCGTCAAGACTTTTGATAAGTTGGGTATGAATCGCAAGGGTATCATCGGTGTCACCATGCCAGGTTTCGGTACCACTGATCGTACTTACAACAACGCCATGACCTTGATGCAGAGCTTGGGCATCTCTATCAAAGAGATTAGCATTGCCAAGGCAGTGACCCAGCATTTCGAGGATATCGGGCATGATATGAATGTGCATGACGTGACCTACGAGAACTCGCAGGCACGTGAGCGTACCCAAATCTTGATGGACTTGGCCAATAAGATGGGTGGTATGGTGATAGGAACGGGCGACCTCTCTGAGTTGGCGCTTGGTTGGGCTACTTATAATGGCGATCACATGAGCATGTATGGAGTCAATGCTAGTATCCCTAAGACTTTGATTCGCCACTTGGTCAACTATGTTGCAGAGAGTGGAGTGGATGAGCAGAGCCGCATCACGCTTCAGGACATCATTGATACACCCATCAGTCCGGAGTTGATTCCTGCGGATGAGAATGGTAATATCAAGCAGAAGACTGAAGACTTGGTAGGACCATACGAGTTGCATGATTTCTTCCTCTATTACTTCTTGCGCTTTGGCTTCCGACCATCCAAGATTTATCTTCTTGCCAAGAAAGCATTCCTTGAATCTTCGGGTGAACGTGTAAAGATAAGTGACAACGATCCAGATAGTTATGATGAAGAAACCATCAAGAAATGGCTAAAGACTTTCGTGCGCCGTTTCTTCAATCAGCAGTTCAAGCGCAGTTGCTTGCCAGATGGTCCTAAGGTAGGAAGCGTGAGTCTCAGCCCACGAGGTGACTGGCGTATGCCTAGCGATGCCACATCCACTATTTGGTTGCAAGAGGCAGAGAACCTGTAAAGTTCCTTCCAAGTGTAATTTCTGTTAAAAAACAAACGGCATTTATGTCTCGTTCGATGTTTTTTCTTATATTTGCATTCGTTATGTGAAACTTTAAATAAATAGAAATGACATTAAGAGAAGACAGAGAACGAGCGAAAACCAGCCGAGAAGAACTTGGAAAGTTCTTCTACAGCTTGGCGAAAATGAGTTTTGGAACAGTAGTCCTTGGAAGTGGGGTGGCTATAGTGACAGAGGTCGAATCCCCTGGCAACTACTTGTTTCTGTTATTAATAGGGAGTGTGGCTACGGTTGCATTTTCCAGTATTGGTAATAAAATTTTAAGTTTAAAATAGTATGAGTGCATTTACAGGACTTTACATTGTATTAGGTGGAGCGGCGTTTTTAGGTATTCTGTTCTATCTTTGGCTTTGCACAAAGCAAGGTGAAAAATGGCTGAGAAGTCTGGGCTAGTATGTTTGGGTTTCTCATCGGTTTGACTTGACACAAGTATCTTAAATTAAGAATAATCCCGACTTCTACATCCCCATAAAGATGTGGAAGTCGGGTTTTTCGTTGTTTTTCAGTGCATTCTTAGCTATTGTGGGCATTTCTTACTGCCTAAATTAGAAAATATATTAAAGATTTTGGGGATACGCTATTTTTTTTGTAATTTTGCGCACGTTATAACATTTTTATGTTCAATTGAAAGAATAAACAAAATAAAATATAATTGGAATATGGCTAAGAAATTTGCCGAACACAATGGTCTGAATTTGACAAAGACCAACAACGACGTTTTAGCAGAGTGGGAGAAGAATGACATCTTCCACAAGTCTATCGATGAGCGTGAAGGTTGTCCTCAGTTTATCTTCTTCGAGGGACCGCCGTCAGCTAATGGCCACCCTGGTATTCACCACGTGCTGGCTCGTAGTATCAAGGATACTTTCAACAGATATAAGACGATGAAGGGTTTCCAGGTTCACCGCAAGGCTGGATGGGATACCCACGGACTTCCTGTTGAGTTGGGTGTTGAGAAGGAACTCGGCATTACCAAGAAGGATATTGACAACAAGGCTTCTGAGAAGTATATCTCTACCGAGGATTACAACCACAAGTGCCGTGAGAATGTGATGAAGTTCACTGCTGAGTGGCGTGAGTTGACCGAGAAGATGGGTTACTTCGTTGACCTCGATCATCCTTATATCACTTACGACAATAAGTACATCGAGACGCTTTGGTGGCTCCTCAAACAGCTCTACAACAAGGGCTTGCTCTATAAGGGCTATACCATTCAGCCATATTCTCCAGGTGCAGGTACAGGTTTGAGCTCTCACGAGTTGAACCAGCCTGGTTGTTACCGTGACGTAAAGGACCTCACCACCACAGCTCAGTTCCTTATCAAGGATCCTAAGGCAGAGTGGACCAAGTGGGGCAAACCGTACTTTATCGCATGGACTACAACTCCTTGGACATTGCCATCTAATGTGGCGCTCTGTGTAGGTCCTAAGATTGACTACGTTGCCATCGAGACATACAACCTCTACAATGGCGAGCCTATGACACTCATCATGGCTGAAAGCTTGATCAACTCATACTTGAAGGCTGACCAAGAGTGCAAGGAAGGTGACCTTCTTCCTTTCGACAAGGAGAAGAAGCAGTGCCCTTGGCGTATCATCGACCACATGAAGGGTACAGATTTGGAAGGCATGCACTACGAGCAGCTTCTTCCTTGGGTAAAACCTTGTGAGAAGGTTGACTTGTTCGCACCTCAGTTTGTTACTGATTACGCTGCTGCTCATCCAGAGAAAGTCTTCACCTCAGAGGATGGTCGCGATCAGTTCGTGGAGATGGAGAGCGAGGCTTTCCGCGTAATCCTCGGTGACTACGTTACTACAGACGATGGTACAGGTATTGTACACATCGCACCTACATTCGGTGCCGACGATGCCAAGGTGGCTAAGGATGCCAACATTCCTGCTCTATACCTTATTAATAAGAAGGGCGAGACCCGTCCTATGGTTGACCTCCAGGGTAAGTTCTATGTCTTGGAAGACCTTGACAACAACTTCATCGCTGCTTGTGTCAACAAGGAGGCTTACGCTCACCACGCAGGTGACTACGTGAAGAATGCTTACGACCCTAAGTTTAATGTGGATGGTGTTTGGGACAAGAAGGCTTCTGAGAAGGCTGAGGACCTCAACATCGTTCTCTGCTACGAGTTGAAGCAGGAGGGCAAGGCATTCAAGAGCGAGAAGCATGTACACAACTATCCTCACTGCTGGCGTACCGATAAGCCTATCCTTTATTACCCATTGGATAGCTGGTTTATCAAGGATACAGCTCGCAAGGAGCGTATGGTAGAGTTGAACAAGACCATCAACTGGCAGCCAGAGAGCACCGGTACAGGTCGTTTCGGCAACTGGCTTGAGAACTTGAACGACTGGAACCTCTCTCGTTCTCGTTTCTGGGGTACTCCATTGCCAATCTGGCGTGACGAGAACCGTGGCGAGAAGTGCATCGGCAGCTTGGAAGAGCTTTATGCTGAGATCGAGAAGTCAGTGGCTGCTGGCATCATGAAAAGCAACCCATTGAAGGACAAGGGCTTTGTTGTTGGCGACTACAGTCAGGAAAACTATGATAAGGTAGACCTCCACCGTCCATACGTAGACAACATCGTATTGGTCAATGACGAGGGCAAGCCTATGTATCGTGAGAGCGACTTGATTGACGTTTGGTTCGACTCAGGTTCTATGCCTTACGCCCAGCTCCACTATCCATTCGAGGGTGAGATGGCACGTGGCACAGAGGCAGATCGTGAGGCATTGATTCACAGCACTTACGAGGGTTATGCTATTCCACCTAAGTTCTATCCAGCCGACTTCATCAACGAGGGTGTAGACCAGACCCGTGGTTGGTTCTTTACTCTGCACGCCATCGCTACCATGGTATTCGACAGCGTAGCCTTCAAGAATGTGATTTCTTCAGGTCTCGTACTCGATGCCAAGGGCAACAAGATGAGTAAGCACGTGGGCAACGTAACCAACCCATTCGAGATGATCGATAAGTATGGTGCCGACCCAGTACGTTTCTATATGATGACCAATAGCGAGCCTTGGGACAACCTCAAGTTCGACCCTAATGGTGTGGACGAGACTCGTCGCAAGTTCTTCGGTACATTATATAATACCTATAGCTTCTTCGCCCTCTATGCCAACGTGGATGGTTTCGACCCACAGGCAGCTCAGGTGGCATTGGAGAAGCGCCCAGAGATAGACCGCTGGATCCTCTCTTCACTCAATACCTTGGTGAAGGGTGTGGATAAGGAATTGGCAGGCTACGACCCAACTCGTGCAGGCCGCTTGATCGACGCATTCGTCAATGACGACCTCTCTAACTGGTACGTTCGCTTGAACCGCAAACGTTTCTGGGGCAAGGAGATGAGCGAGGATAAGCTCAGCGCATACCAGACATTGTACACCTGCTTGATGACAGTGGCTAAGCTCTTGGCTCCATTCGCTCCATTCTATGCCGATGAGTTGTATCACGACTTGGGTGGCGAGTTGGAGAGCGTACACCTCGATAAGTTCCCAGTAGCTGATGAGGCTGCTATCGACCACGACTTGGAGGAGCGCATGGCCATCGCACAGAAGATTACTTCTATGGTATTGGCTTTGCGCCGCAAGGTGAACATCAAGGTGCGTCAACCACTCCAGCAGATTATGATTCCTGCTGTGGATGCTACACAGAAGGCACACATCGAGGCTGTGGCAGACTTGTTGAAGAACGAGGTGAACGTCAAGGAGGTGAACTTCATTGAGGGTCAGGGTATTCTGGTTAAGAAGGTGAAGTGTAACTTTAGAGTGATGGGTAAGAAGTTTGGCAAGTTGATGAAGGGTGTTGCTGCCCAGATGTCAGCTCTCGACCAAGACCAGATTGCAGCCTTCGAGAAGGCAGGCAACATCACTTTGAACGTAGATGGTCAGGAAGCAGTCGTAGAGGTTGCAGACGTGGAGATTATCTCTGAGGATATTCCAGGATGGCTCGTTTCTAATGATGGTAACTTGACCGTAGCCCTTGAAGTAGAGTTGACTCCTGAGTTGAAGAAGGAGGGTATGGCTCGTGAGTTGATCAACCGTATCCAGAACCTTCGCAAGGAAACTGGTTTGGAGATTACCGACCGCATCAACGTGACCGTGGCTCCACATGATGAGACCCATGCCGCAATCGAGGCATTTGGCGACTACATCAAGGGACAGGTGTTGGCTGATGCCATCACAGAGGCAGACAACAATGGTGCAGAGACCGAGTTTGATGACTTCAAGTTGAACATTCTCGTAGAGAAGAACTAAGTATCTCGGGAGTGTCTAGATAAACAATCATAACAGGTCACCGCCTAGCGATGACACGTCGCATGGCGATGACCTGTTTTTTTCCTAATAATAACTTTATAACAATTAACGTCTATGGCTAACGAAAAACTACGTTATAGCGATGAGGAACTGGAAGAGTTCCGCGCTATTATTGATGAGAAATTGAAAGTGGCTCGCCAAAACTATAAGGAAATGATGGCCCAGTTGAATCATTCTGATAGTAATGATGTGGTGGATACATCACCTACCTACAAGGCTTTGGAAGAAGGTAGTGAAGCACAGAGCAAGGAAGAAATCATCCAGATGGCACAGCGCCAGCAAAAGTTCATCGTGGGCTTGGAGGCTGCGCTCGTTCGTATTCAGAACAAGACCTACGGCATCGACCGTGAGACGGGTGAGTTGATTCCAAAGGAGCGTCTGCGTGCTGTACCTCATGCTACATTGAGTGTCGCTTCCAAGGAAGCAAGAAAACATAAATAGATGAAAGAAAATAAAAACAAAATAGGATGGCTCGTCACGGCTATGGTGTTGATTCTCTTGGTGATAGACCAGATTATCAAAGTTTACGTTAAAACCCATTTCTGCCTTGGCGAGTCAGTCCGTGTCACCGACTGGTTCTTTATCGACTTTGTAGAGAACAACGGTATGGCTTGGGGAATGTCGTTTATTGGCAAGTTCTGGCTCAGTTTGTTGCGTACGATAGCCATTGTTGTCCTCGTTTGGTACTTGCATCGTATCATCAAGGCTGGCACCCATCGCAAGATATACATCTTCTTGGTGGCGTTGGTGCTGACGGGTGCGATAGGCAATATGATCGATTCAATGTTCTATGGGTTGATGTTCTCTGCCTCCTCACCATACTATGTGGCATATCAAGTGCCATTTGGCTCTGGTTATTCCGAGTTCTTCATGGGCAAGGTGGTGGATATGTTCCGTTTCCCATTCTTTACCTACACTTGGCCTGATTGGGTGCCATTCTTTGGGGGAAGTCAGGGGACGTTTTTCGACCCAGTATTCAATTTCGCCGACTCGTGCGTCTCTGTAGGCGTGATTTCGTTGCTCCTTTTCTGCCGACCAGAACTGGAGAAGTTGGGAGGAAGTAAGAAAAATGACTAAACGTTTGGATATGAAATCATTACATAAGGTATTCTTGAGTATGTCTTTCTTGGCGCTTGCGCTTGTTTTCTTGCAAGCGTGCAAGCCTTCCATCCCTAGCCAATATCTGTCTAAGGATGAGATGGAGGATATTCTCTATGAGTTTCATATCGCCGAGGCAATGGCTCACGAGAACTATGATGCTCAACAGAAGGGGGATATGATAGCTTATCGTGAGGCTATCTTCAAAAAGCATGACATCACCCAAGCCGACTTCGATTCTTCTATGGTGTATTACATGCGCCATACCAAGCTGATGCACGACATCTATGTGAAGTTGGGCGACCGACTGACGGCTGAGGCGAAATCCTTGGGAGTGGATGTCAACAACATGAATCAGTATGGTGACGTGGCTTCGGGCGATACCACCAATGTATGGAAGGATGCAAGCGCCTTGGTGCTTTCCACCTATCAGCCATACAATTATCATAGCTTTGAGATACCAGTCGATACGGCATTCCATAAGGGTGATAAGTTGATTCTCGACTTCGAGAGCCAATTCCTCTATCAAGATGGTATGCGTGATGGCATCGCCATGTTGGCTATCACCCTCAAGAATGACAGTGTCATATCCAATACCATCCGTATCACTAGTTCCCAACATTACATGACGGAGTTGGAAGATCGTGATAGCATCGGTATCAAGAGTGTGAAAGGCTATTTCCTCTTGAATCGCGGTGATTTCGTATCGGGCAGCTCGTCATCTACCACCTTGAAGCTGATGTTTATCGAGAATATCAAGTTGGTGAGAATGCATGCGCGCAAACCGGTAACACCTGAGAATCCTTCTGCTTCGGGAGATTCAGCATCTACTCATAGTCCAAATAATGTAGGAGTCAATCCTGATGCCTCGATGGCACCTACACCTCCAGGTGGTCCTCGTCCTGTCTTGTCTTCTCCTACGGGTCGTCCTCTACCTCCTAATCGATTGGAGAAGATTCAGGTCGAAACTGATGGAAACAGACCTAGGAATTAAGGGAATCTCTCAATGAAGAGCTAGACATGGAAGATTTAAGAAGATGTGGAGCGCATGAGGTGCGTCTTTCTGATGGCAATGTCCTCTCACAAGCCGTGGTGGAGATTTGTGATGGAAGAGTAGTCAACTACTTTGAGTTTCAGGATGAGTTGCCTATGACGGAATGGCTCGGTGGTGTCATTGAGGTGAAGTGTGATGAGGAGGGTATCCTTCGTGCTTTTCATCAAGGCAAGAAGTTGTGATGCAATAGAGGATTGCCGGTAACATATACTACTGAGTGTAAGACAAACAAAGTAATCAATCAATTAAAAATAGAATAATATGTTAAGTGTAGATCAATTAGAAGATAAGTTGATAGACTTGGCTTTTGCTGAGGATATCGGTGATGGCGACCATACAACCTTGTGTTGTATTCCTGAGGATGCCATGGGTAAGAGTCACTTGCTCATCAAGGAAGATGGTGTTTTGGCTGGTGTTGAAATGGCAAAGAAGGTGTTCGCTCGCTTCGACCCTACGATGAAGGTAGAGGTACTTATTCAGGATGGTACTCCTGTGAAGAAGGGTGACATCGCCATGATCGTGGAGGGCAAGACTCGCTCTTTGCTTCAGACTGAGCGCTTGATGCTCAACATCATGCAGCGTATGAGTGGTATCGCTACCATGACAGCCAAGTATGTGAAGCGTTTGGAGGGCACCAAGACTCATATCTTGGATACTCGCAAGACGACTCCAGGTCTCCGTATGTTGGAGAAACAGGCAGTGAAGATTGGTGGCGGTATGAACCATCGCATCGGTCTCTTCGACATGATTCTCTTGAAGGACAATCACATCGATTTCGCTGGTGGTATCGACAACGCTATCGATCGTTGCCATGCTTACTTGAAGGAGAAGGGCTTGGACTTGAAGATTGAGATTGAGGTTCGTAGCTTCGATGAGTTGGACCAGGTCTTGAAGCACGGCGGTGTCAACCGTATCATGCTCGACAACTTCTCTGTGCCTGACACCAAGAAGGCTGTTGACATCATCGCTGGCAAGTATGAGACTGAGTCTTCTGGTGGTATCACCTACGACACCATCCGCGACTATGCCGAGCAGGGTGTTGACTTCATCTCAGTAGGTGCTTTGACCCACAGCGTGAAGGGTTTGGATATGAGTTTCAAGGCTTGTGAGTAATAAAATATAATATAAAATGAAGAAGAACATATTGGCGGCGGCTTTCATAGCTGCCGCTTCTTTTAGTGCCATCGAGGCTGATGCCTGCACCAATTTCATCGTGGGTAAGAAAGCTTCTGCTGATGGCTCCGTTATCTGCTCCTATAGTGCAGACGACTATGGCATGTTCCAGTATCTTTGTCATTATCCTGCGGCAAAGCACGCCAAAGGCGAGATGCGCAAGGTTTTCGATTGGGACACCAATAAGTATCATGGTGAGATACCTGAGGCTGCTGAGACATACAATGTCATTGGCAACATCAATGAGTATCAGGTGACGATAGGTGAGACTACCTATGGTGGTCGTGAGGAGATGGTGGATTCCACCGGTATCATCGACTATGGTTCGCTCATCTATATCGCCCTCCAACGTTCCAAGACCGCTCGTGAGGCTATCAAGGTGATGACTACCTTGGCTGAGACCTATGGTTATAACTCTGAGGGTGAGACCTTTACCATCTGCGACCCTAACGAGGCTTGGATCATGGAGATGATGGGCAAGGGGCCAGGTAGCAAGAGTGTCGTTTGGGTAGCTCAGCGCATTCCTGATGATGCTATCTGTGCTCACGCCAACCAGAGCCGCATCGGCAAGTTCAATATGAAGGACAAGCAGAACGTGATGTATGCCAAGGATGTCGTGAAGTTCGCTCGCTCTAAGGGTTGGTTTACTGGCAAGGATGCCCACTTCTCTTGGAAGATGGCATACGCCAAGCCTAACTTCTCCGGTCGTCGCTTCTGCGATGCACGTGCTTGGGCGTTATTGAACCATTTCAAGGACATGAGCCGATATCTGCCTTGGGCTTTGGGTAAGGACCCTAATGCAGAGGATATGCCTCTCTGGGTAGTGCCAGACAAGAAGGTGAGCGTACAGGATGTAGAGGCTTGTATGAGAGACCATTACGAGGGCACTCCATTGTCTGTTGCTGATGGCGATGACCTCGGTGGTGGTATCTGGCAGATGCCTTATCGCCCAACTCCACTGATGTTTAAGGTGGATGGCAAGCAGTGCTTCAATGAGCGTCCTACCAGCACCCAGCAGAGTGGTTTCGTATATGTCAGCCAGATGCGCTCTTGGTTGCCAAGAGAGATAGGCGGCGTACTTTGGTTTGGTAATGACGATGCCAACATGGTGGCGTTCACTCCAATCTATTGCAGCTCTACCGTTCAACCTGAGTGCTACAATACTCCAGGTGCCGATGCCGTGACTTTCAGCGACAAGAATGCTTATTGGGTATGCAATATGACAAGCAATATGGTTTATCCTCGTTACAGTTTGATGTTCCCAAGTTTGAAGGAGGTGCGTGATAGCCTCGACAATAGCTATTTCGCAGCGCAGAAGTCTGTGGAGGCAAAGGCTCAGGAACTTTATAAGCAGAATCCTCAGCAGGCAGTGAAATATCTTAACGACTATGGTATCGAGAAGGCTCAGCAGATGTTGGCTCGTTGGAAGCAGCTCTTCCAGTTCATGGTAGTGAAGTACAACGATATGATTATCAAGCCTACTACCAAGGATGGCAAGTTTGAGCGTACCCCAGAAGGCTTGGGTGCTCGTCCTGTTCGTCCGGGCTATCCTGAGAAGTATGCTCGTGAGTTGATTAAGCAGACAGGCGATAAGTTTGTTTGTCCTGAGGAATAATGAACTTTTAATGGTAAGACGATTACTATCATTTGGTAATGTCTTCACCACGCTTTGGTCAGGTTATTACCGCTGTGTGGTAATGCTGCTACCGCTGTGTGGTAATCACATTACCAAAGTTTTGGTGAAACTGTATGGTGGTAAATGTATGCTTATTAGCGATTGATATTCCAAAATAAGGCTAGAATATTTGGGCATTCCATTTTTTTATTGTAATTTAGCGGCGTGAAAATGCAAAGCAAGGAAAATATGGAAGAAATCGTAAATAAATATCCGGTCGGAATTCAGACTTTCGAGAAGATTCGAGAGGGGCATTATCTCTATGTTGATAAGACGAAATACATCGTTGATTTCCGAAAAAAAGGAATGTCTTATGTCTTTCTGAGTCGTCCAAGACGATTCGGAAAGTCTCTCTTTGCCTCGACTCTCGATGCTTATCCTAATCAAGATGTTAAGATTAGCATGCATCAATTTCGATAGCAATCAGCGTACAGTCACCGACTGGATAATCAAGGAAGGATGATGGACTAGGTCACAGAATCATTCATCCTTCGGGGAGGCTTTCAGAAAAACCTCCCGAGGAAAATATAAAAACGTCCCGATGTTTTTCCAAAAACATCGGGACGTTTTTTTTGAAGCCATTCCTTGGGGGGCTTATAAGAATCGCCAGGAATGGCTTTTTGATAGGTTATCTCTTGTCATGCAAGAGCGTAAGTGATATTCTTTATTCCTCCACTTTCTCCTCTTCCAACTTCCTAGGCAAGACGAGGTTGAGGATGACGCCGATGACGGCAGAGAGACCGATGCCAGAGATGGCGAAGTTGCCAGAAGAGAGCACTGCACCGCCCAATCCCATGGTGAGCATCACGGAGATGATGATCACGTTGCGAGTATTGTTCATATCGACCTTGTTTTGCATCAAGTTCTGCACGCCCACACTGGCGATGGTACCGAAGAGCAAGAGCATGATGCCACCCAATACCGCTTGCGGAATGCTCTGCAACAAGGCACTCAACTTTCCTACGATGGAGAAGCAGATGGCTGTGGCTGCTGAGATGCGAATCACCGCAGGACTCGTCACCTTGGTAATCGACATGGCTCCTGTCACCTCGGAATAAGTCGTCTCAGGAGGACCGCCGAGGAAGGCTGATACGAGGCATGCCACTCCGTCACCCAACATGGTGCGATGGATGCCCGGCTCCTTCACGAAGTCTTTCTTAGCCACTGCGCTTACTACATAGACATCGCCGATATGTTCCAATACCGGTGCTATCGCCACGGGTATCATATAGAGGAAAGGACTCCAAGAGAAATGGGTGATGGTATCGAAAGAGATAGGGCAGGAGAACCAAGATGCCGTAGCGATACCAGAAAAGTCCACCTCGCCCATGCAGATGGCGATGATATATCCCACGACCACACCCGTGATGATGGGCACGAGCTTCATCAGTCCCTTGCAGAAGGTGAGCACGAGGATGGCAGTGATGAGGGAGGAGAAGGCGAGAATCCAGTTGGTCTTCGCCATATCCACGGCACTGCCGGAGAGGGAGAGACCGATGAGGATGATGGCTGGTCCGATGACCACTGGAGGGAAGATGCGGTCGAGCAGTTTCTTGCCTTGCCATTTCACGAGGGCACTCATCACGAAATACACCAGTGAGACGCTCGTGAGTCCGGCGATGGTTCCCGGCAATCCCCACTGTTTGCTGGCAGCGATGATAGGGGCGATAAAGGCGAAGGAACTGCCGAGGAAGATAGGTACCTTGCCGCCAGTGATGAAATGGAATAGGAAGGTTCCCACACCTGCGGTGAAGAGAGCCGTTGCAGGGTCGATGCCGATGAGGAGCGGCACCAAGACCGTTGCGCCGAAAGCCACGAAGAGGAATTGTACTCCCACGATGGTTTTCTTGGTCATTGATAATTGTTCTGTATCCATAAAACTATTGTTAAATCGTCGGCAAAAGTACTACTTTAAATCGAAACGACCAAAAATAACGTCTTGAATCTTTTGTGATTCCAAATATTATTTGTAATTTAGCGGCGTGAAAGTGTTTTGTGTGATAAAGACGAATATAACATTAGATAAATAATGGATAAACGAAACTTAGACATAGCATATTTCCTTTCGTTTTGTATTGAGCAATACAAAACGGAAAAAGGTATTTCGGGGGCTGATGCAGTTCAGGTCTTGAAGCTATATGGTGTGCTGGAGTATCTGGCGGAGCATTTCGATGTGCTGCATACGCAGAGCAAGCAATGGCTCCTCGCAGATATAGATGAATTTATTCATATCAGAAAGGACAGAAAGGAGGCTTGCAGATGAAACTCTATCATGGCAGTTTGGAAATAGTTGACCATCCCGAAATCAGAAAGGCTGTAAGAACATTGGATTATGGCGATGGTTTTTATGCCACAACATCTTTTCAGCAAGCTGAGGCTTGGGTTAGACGGCGTGCCAAGGAAAATGGTTCGGTCAAAGGCTATGTTAACGTATACGTGTTTGACTTTAGTTCTTTGAGAAAGCTAAATTCCTTGCTTTTTGCAAAGCCTTCTGATGAGTGGGTAGATTTTGTGATGGCTAATAGAACACAGAATGGTTTTACGCATTCTTATGATATAGTATATGGGCCTGTTGCCAATGATAGGGTATACGCTGCTTTTGCTTTGTATGAAGGTGGAGTACTTGGTAAGGCTTCATTGATAAGGGAATTGAAAACCTATAAGTTGGTGGATCAATATCTCTTTCATACGGAGGAAGCTTTGCGTTATTTGTCATTTATAGAAGCAAAGGAGGTAATATTATGAACTTAACTGTGAATCAAGACAACTTGTATTTCTTTCTTCCTTCTAAAGTGAGTTGGATGGCAGAGATGCTTGCTGAAGACAAAGGTATGAGCATTTCTGATGCTGTAAGTCAGATTTATCAATCTGACGTTTATAAAAGATTAGAGAAAGAGAGTACAAAATTGTGGCATTTAGGGCCAGTAGATTTGTATCGTGAGATGATAAGTTAATTCTATATTTTCCCAAATGTTATGAACATAGAAACCATTCGAGAGTATTGCCTCTCCCTGCCTCTCGTGACCGAGGATTTTCCCTTCGACGAAACCACGTTGGTGTTTAGGGTCTTGGGCAAGATATTCGCTTGTCTCGACTTGGAACGCCCAGACAGGGTAACGATGAAATGCCATTCCGACTATGCCCTCGAACTCCGTGAGAACCATCCCGAGATAGAACCCGCTTGGCATTGGAACAAGAAGTATTGGAACCAAGTGAACCTCACGGGGCTTCTGGAAGATGAAGTGATACAAGGCTTGCTCCGCCACAGCTATAGCGAGGTGGTGAAGAAACTCAAGAAGCAGGAGAAGACGGAGCATCCGGAAGTGATGGAGGTAAAGGAGTGAGGAGTAAAGCATTTGAAGTCAAGAAGAAGGATACGTACAACAGGGATAGAGGCGTTACTCGTCTGCGCAAGGCATACCAATGTTGTCATAAGTGATGACAAAATTGCCGATGAGGCAAAGTGGGATGGGCTTAAGGGCTACATAACCAACACAGAACACGATGCAGAAAAGGTCATTGCTGAAAATCATGGACTTTGGGTAGTGGAACGAGCTTTCAGAATCTCAAAAGAATCATTGGAAATGCGTCCGATGTTTCATTTCACGGAAAGAAGGATTGAGGCTCATATCCGTATATGCTTCATCGTATACAAGGTTTACAAGGAACTGGAACGTATAATAAAGAAGAGTAACATCGATATGAGTGTAGGTCATGTTCTTGATGCTGCAAAGACAATTACAACTATTAGAGTAAGGATGCCAGAGAATGGACAAATCTACTCCAAGACCCTCTTCCTTACTGACAGACATGGGGCTATCCAACAACTTTTTGAGCTAGTCAACAACCAAAATTGAATTTGGGTGGCGCATTGACGAAGTCAGGAGTGAATCAAGACAACCTATATCTCTTTCTTCCCTCTAAGGTGAGTTGGGTGGCTGAGATGTTGGCAGAAGATAAGGGTATGAGTATTTCTGATGCCGTAAGCCAGATATATCAATATGACGTTTACAAGAGATTAGAGGATGAGAGTACCAAACTAGGCATCTAGGGCCGGTAGATTTGTATCGTGAGATGACAGTCAAAGAAAATTGGTGAAGAGCAAAGCTTGCGTCTCTTCACCTATTATATTATAGTATTAGTTCATTTCAGAATAATAGCCTTTCTGTGAAGATAAAAAAGAAGCGTGAGCTTCCCTTATCTACACTTGAGGCTTTGGCGTTGCCCGCATAAACGATAAGTTCCGCCCACGCTATAGCGCAGGCGTTTACTGAACTTATTCATACGTGATTGCATAACTTTAATTCTGGCAAAATTTAAGTGTATTCCGAATAAATAGTAAACGCAAGTTTATATACTATGATATATTTCTTCTTTCTTTTCTGTTTCTTCTAATCTTTTCTATTTTATAAAGGGTTATACATCTTCTTTTTGGGTCGTCATTATAGTATGACTGCCTTTTTATAGTACTTCCATTTCGTTCCTCTTCATAATGAGAGGGTAACGCTCTGGATGCTTCAAACTATCTATTTCCAGGTCAACATCGAGCTTAGGCCATTCTATGGCGTTGCGTCCCGACATCTTGACATCAAGTGCATCCATAATGCTGGCGCTCTTAATCCATGGAATCCTATTGAAGGAAATGAAGTAGTCATTCCCTTTCACGGAAAGCATGATTCCTTTATCATTTATCATCAGAACGTTTACCGACGTGTCTAATGAATTTGTTTTTAAAGTCGTCTCCATTTTCTTCAATTATTTTTTCGATAAAACTTAATTCTTTACTGTTGAAGCCAAAGTTCTCGGCAATCTCTATTTGAGGTTCCAGCCAATATTTCGCTTCCTTTTCAGCTTTGACAACATGGATATGTATCCTTTCTTCCTCATTGGAATAAATCTTGAAAACAAATCCATTTAATTCTTTAAACTTAGGACTCATGGCAACCTTTTTATGTTAGTTGTTTAAATAGGATAATGTTCGTCCTCATATTCTGATGCCAACTCACAAAGTTTGTCAAGTTCCATTAAGTTCTTGTCTGACTTCGGAGTGTTGTCATCTACGAATGGCAATAGATGTTCAATCCTTGCCATTACTCTTTCATATGAATGTTTATCTTCAATCTTTGCCATAATCGTTTATAAATGTCAAATAGTCATCTACGGCTTCGTGAAAGATCTCTTTAAGCTCTTCTACGCTTGAACCTTCGAAATTGACGAGTCCATCGATACCTTCAATCTTGCCAAAGAAAACGTTGTCTTCCTCGCAGAAAGCTACTGAACCAATGAACCCTTTGTAATTTAACATACTTCTTTCTCTTTCCTTTTGCAAATATAGCCAAAATATAGAAGCTAAGCAAGCAATCGGGGGTGATTTTAGTATTATTTATCAGATGCCCCTATATGGACGATCGGATTTCCTTATAGGATCGATGGGAGTTGCCTATAGGCTTGTGGGGAGTCGTCTATAGGGGCGTCGGGATGCGCCCATAGGCTCGTCGGACTCATCGCTCGGGTCGAACGACCGGCTGACGGTAGTGGAACGCTCGTTCCACGGGAGTGGGACGACGAGCTGACGGTAGTGAGTCCCCTATTCATATAGATAGAACATCCGCTCCATCATCTGCCATTTCTGGTCGGATGTGGCATCGGCGGCACAGTCTTGGAACTCTGCCACGTGCTTCTCCCATTCCTCTTGTCTAGGCAGGGTGGCGAGTTTTGCCATGGCGGTATCCCAGTCGAAGTCGAGAGGATCATCCACTATCATCACGAGGCGATTGCCCAAGATGTAGATTTCCATCTCTAGGATTCCCACGGCTTGGATGCCTTGTTTGATTTCGTCCCAGAAGTGCTCCTTGTCGTGCGCTTCCTTGTATTTCTTGATGAGCTCGGAGTCATCCTTCAACTCCATGGTCTGTACGAATCGCTTGGTCGACTGATTGTACTGCTTGCTCTTATATCCTTCTGTTGCCATAATACATTTCTTTTCTTTCTGCAAAAATACGATATTTCTTCTTTCTTGCCAAAAAATAGAGCCGAAATCTTCCCTTTTCCTATCAAAAGAGACTTTTTGCTGTGATTTTTTTGTCAATTCGCTTGAAATGATTATCTTTGCACCCGCAATTGGTTCACTGCCACCTCGTGCCGACACAGGGGCGATGCGTGCGTAGTGATTAAAAGGGAATCAGGTGAGAAGCCTGAGCAGTCCCGCTGCTGTAAACATCTATCCTCCTCTTGGGGGAGGGCGGGCAAGCACTCAAAGGTCACTGACATTTTTTCGGGAAGACCGCTTGCCATGGGTCACACATTATATTATATATAGTGAGAGACGAGATGTAAGTCAGAAGACCTGCCGTTGTCATCTCTGTCATCGGAAGATGAGGGATGCTGCCATCAAGCCCCGTGGGATGGGCTTTGAAGGACGATTCATTTTATTAATAACATAGATGTATAATGAAGAGGAATGTCTTCTTAGCATTGTTGTGTGTGGGTGTGACCTCTGGTTATGCGCAGAGCATAGATAGTAACCGTTCGCGTCAAGAGAAAGGATTGCATCGTGATACGCTCTCATTGGATGATGTCGTGTGTGTCGGTGAGAAACCGCATTATCTTACACCAAGTCAGACAATATCGGGGAGCACTTTGCAGAACCTTTCCACGACATCCGTGGCTGATGCCTTGAAGTACTTTTCGGGCGTACAGATAAAGGATTATGGTGGATTGGGAGGCTTGAAAACAGTCAACGTGCGTTCTCTCGGATCGCAGCATGTCGGAGTGTATCTTGACGGTATCCGCATCACCAATGTACAAAATGGACAAGTCGATTTGGGCAAGTATTCCTTGTCCAATATGGAATCTGTATCCCTATACAATGCCAACAAGAATGAGCGATTGCAGTCGGCCTCAGAGTATGCTTCTGCTGCCACCGTCTATATGCAGACCAAACGACCAGACCGTACCACCGCACAAGTGGAGTATGGCAATGGTTCTTTCGGTTTGAATAAGGTGAAAGCTTATTTCTCGTTGAAGGATTACTTCTTCTTCGATGGTGAGTACCAGCATACGGACGGTGACTACAAATTCCGATTTCAGTCGGCTTCAGAAGATACGATTGGTGTGCGGCACAACTCAGATATCTCCTTCTATCGCTTGGAAGCTGCTGGGTTCTACAAGGGCTTGACGCTTCATGCCTACTATTACAATTCAGACCGAGGATTGCCGGGACCTGTCATCCGCCGTCTTTCCGACCAGTGGGATTCCACGGATAGGCAATGGGACCAAAACTTCTTTGCCCAGGCTTCGTATAAGAAGTTGTGGAGCAGATGGGGCTTGAAGGCGAACTTGAAGTATGCTTATGATTACTTGCACTATCTGCAAGACCCATCCACCAATGCGGCGACTATGTATTGTAACAATCACTATGCCCAGCAAGACGTGTATGGTTCGGTGGCAGGCTCCTTCAACTCGCCCTATCTTTCGGTGACGGCAAGTACCGACCTGCGATGGTCTGACCTCAATTGTGATGTCTATCGTTTCCATTATGTGTATCGCATAGACTCAAAGTCGTTGCTTTCCATCATCGGCTCTTATCGAGGTTTGGAGGCGAATGTGGCATTGCTCTATACGCATATACAAGACCATACGGTGGGGCAGGCTGGACCCTTGCAGAAACTCACACCGATGTTCCTCTTGTCGTATAAGAAAGATGAGTGGATATTCCGTGCCTTCCACAAGCGCATCTTCCGAGCTCCTACGCTCAACGACTTGTACTATACCTTGGTGGGCAATACGAAGTTGAATCCGGAATATACCTCGCAATGGGATGCGGGTATCGACTATAAGGGTAAGCGATTCCATTTTGCGGTTGATGGGTATTATAACCATATTGATGACAAGATCGTGGCGATACCGATGAAGTGTCAGTTCCGCTGGTCGATGGTCAACTTTGGCAAGGTGAAGTCGTATGGTGCATCTTTCTCTGGTGGGTATAATCAGGACTGGGGCAAGTTCTCATTGGCGGCTAATGCCAACTATACCTATCAGATAGACAAGGACTATACGATGCCTTCCGACCCAGAGTACAAGAATTACATTCCGTACTCACCGATGCATTCGGGTTCGGTCATTCTTGACTTGGGATATGATTCCTATTCGCTCTGCACCTCATTCCTTTATACAGGTGAGCGCTTTGCGTTGGTGTCCAATAATGCCGACGACCTGTTGGGCGATTGGTACACGATAGACTTGAAGTTGAACAAGCGATTCAAGATAGGGAAGTATGTGTTGCAAGGTACCATAGAATGTAACAATGTGACCGATTCTCGCCATGAAGTGGTAAAACGCTATCCGATGCCAGGAAGAAACTGGAAATGTACGGTGAGGTTTGAACTTTAAAAGTGAAGAACCAATAGTGAAGAACCAACGGCATCGGCCGAAGGGAAAGATAATTCTCTTGCAAATAATTCAAGATTGGAATGAAGATTCAATTGATAAAAAATAAAGGCTGGCAAGAACACAGAGGCAGATGGGGTATTTGTCTAGTGATGCTGGTTATCTTACTTTCGGGCTGCCGTATGGAGGTGAACGATGAAGTCGTCATCTCTACACCTACGAAGACGGAGGACAAGCTCTTGATACTCTGTGAGGGATTATGGGGCATGGACAACTCCTGCATCTCTTATCTCGATCAGGGAACGCTCGTCAACAAGTGGTATCAGAAGCAAAATCCAAAGCATCGTCTGGGTGACACAGGCAATGACATCATTCAGGTAAACGATACCTTGATAGCCATCTCTGTGAACTGGTCGAACATCATCCAGTATATCTATCCTGATGGAAGGGCAATAGCTGCCACCGAGGACATCCCGAACAATCGCAAGTTGGCTACAGATGGCGACTACCTCTATTGTACCTCGTATGCCAACCATGGCTATGTGGCGAAGGTGGATGTGAGAACGAAGGAAATCGTGGATACCTGCCATGTGGGTTATGAGCCAGAAGGCATAGCCTATTACAAGGGGCGTCTCTTTGTTGCCAATACGGGTGGATATTCCTTTCAGGAGGGACATGATTATGAGACGACGGTCTCGGTGATTGATGCCCAGACGATGAAGGAACTCAAGCGTATCGACACAGGGTGCATCAACCTCTATGGCAAGATGTCGCAATGTGGGCAGTTCATCTGCATCAACTCTTGTGGAGATTACTACGACGTGGCTCCTAAGTCGTTGGTGATGAACATGGAGAGCGAGGAGTTCAAGGTCTTCGATTTCCCTGCCACCTACAACTGTACGTATAATGGAAAGTTTTATACCATTGGTTCGGCATATTCATATAATACTGGTGAGTATCAGTACTCTATGCACACCATCAGCTTGCCTTCGATGCAGGTGGAAGAGGGGCTTTCGGAGTATGCCGAGGCACAACCAGTCATCGAGAAGATGCAGTCGCCGTATGGCATCTACATCTCTCCTTATTCAGGTCATCTCTACGTGTCGGATGCGAGAAGTTATGCCACCAATGCCTATGTCTTTGAGTTTGACAGACAAGGACAACAACTCAACAAGTATTACTTGGATGGTTTGAATCCCGCCCACTTCTTGGCTTTGCCGTAAATGAGTTCTTTTCATGGAATGTTGGGGATTTGAGGTGGCTCTAAAATAAAGAAAAATCGCCCTCTGTAAGGGCATAGTATTAACATAAATAATAATTCATTTATGAGAAAGTATTTACTTATGATGGCAATGCCTTTCATTGCTCTTTCTGCTTTCGCCTCTAGTGAAGAGAAACCTGCGCTTAATGCCGTATGCGTGACTCTAAAGTCTGGTGATAGCAAGTATGTGGCTTTCACCGATAGACCAAAGATTCAGACTGAGGATGGAAAGCTATGTATACTCTCTGTGGCTGACAACAAGCAACTTGTTTTGGCTGACTGCGCTGATGTTGAGAAAATCACAGCAGAAAGCCATGATTTCACTCCGACAGGAATCAAAGATAACGTTGTTGTTGAAGGTAAGAATGTCGAGGAAATCTACAATATAGATGGTACAAAAGCCTCACATATTGTACCGGGTAAAATCTATATTATCAAGAGTAATGGTAAAACAAGAAAAGTAATCAAGTAATAGAATTTAGAAAAGTATGAAAAAGATATTTGTTTCATTGTTGATGGTTATGCCATTGGCTGCCTCAGCACAATCTGTATTCACAGTTGAGTCGAATGGTCAGAAATATTCTTTCCCTTTGGAGAGCACTACCATCACAGTTACCGATGATGAACCAACTCAGCCTGCTCAGGCTCCTGTATATAAGTCTAACTTAAAGGGCGTTAGCCTTTTTGGTAAGGCAACTACTTTCCAGTTCAAGGGCATGAGCCTTATCGCTGACTATATGTGGGCTGGTAAACTGATGCCGAAGGCTGATGATACTTTCAAGTTCCAGGCAACCACCAATACAGGTTCCGACCTCTATTTCGGTCCTGAGGGGGATGCGGATGCTCCTATCGCAGTGTCTGGTACTGCAACTAAGGGAAGCACTAAGTTCTATACTATCGAGAGTGGTTATCAGCAGGATTCAGTGCTCGTTGTCTTCAATGAGCGTACTGCCCAGTATAGCGTGATGGGGCTTGTCAAGGAGGCACCTTATTATACGATTGACTTCGAGGGCAGCAAGTGGAGTGCTTTGATTGATACACCTGAATATGGTGGTCCATTACTTTATGGAGCTGATGGCGGTGGCTTTTATACAGACGAAGGTGTCTATGAGTGGACAGACGAAGCTACATCTTTGCACTCTAAGTTGAATAATGCATATGGTAGTTGGGCTTATTGGTCAGGTGGAGCTGCTGTTTCTAATTATCATTGTGATATTGCAAATGGTAGCTCCAATACGCAGCTTTCTCTGCCTACAGAAACTCCTGCTCACTCTGGTGATAACTTCATTGTAACATACGGTTATAGAGATGGAAGCCAGTTCGCAACAGATTCTCGTCCTGTATTTGACTTCCAGGATGGTGTTGCTCGCCAAGTCAAGGGTTTGTGGATTACCAACAACTCTTATTTCCTCCATTCTTTGACACAAGGCGATGGCTTCAACCAGTCAGCTACTGATGACACCTTTATCGATGTAACATTCGAGGGCTTCGATGCTGCCGGTATCTCTCAGGGTATGGTGAAGTATCGTATTCAGGATGGTAAGAAAGCTTTGACCGATTGGGCTTATGTTGACTTGTCTTCTCTTGGTAAAATCAATACCTTGAAAATTAACTATGAGTTCTCTAAGGATCAAGACAATGGTTATGGCTTTGCTGCTCCTGCATATCTTGTAATCGATGATATTGAAATCTATAAATAATTTATGGTTTTAAGTATAAAACAAGTTATATTGACTTCTGTCTTGTCTGTGCTTGCCTTTGCTGTGCAGGCGCAGACACAAAAGGTCGAGGTGTTGGAGTACCATCCGGCACCAGGACAATTCGTCAATACCCTGCCTGCTGCAGATGAAAACTCCACGCAAGACGATGTGAACCAAGGATGCGAGGAACAGTTGAGTGGTGATGGTTTGGTGCACCTCGGTACATACGGTGGTTATATCACCGTCAAGTTCGACCATCCGATAGAGAACAAGCCAGGTTCCGATATTCTGATATTGGGCAATGGTTTCTATTCCAATGCTGACCCGATATATGGAAAAGAAACCATCGGTGGCTCCATCGAGCCTGGTATCGTTTATGTAGGAGTAGGAAAAAACTTGGAAGAGGCAAAATGGTATGAGTTGGCTGGTTCTGAATATTATACTTCTGAAATCCACGATTTCCAAATCACCTACTATAAGCCAACGGCAGAGAGTGGAGACCATACACAGTTTAGTTCTTCATACGACAAATACATCAAATGGGAGTGCTCATGGACTGATAAGAATGGAGAGCATCGTGATTCCACAGGATATCACATGAAGAATGTTTCTCACAAACAGACTTATTGGCCTATATGGGAAGGTAAGGATGAATTGACATTCAAGGGAGGTAAGCTACCCAATAATGCCATAGAAACTAGTGGTAAAGGTACTTATTGGATACAATATCGCTATGCCAAGGATGCATATGGCTATGTGGATGCTTCACCTGCCACCGACTCGCTCTATTCGTCTTTTGACATCAACTGGGCGGTGGATGATGAAGGCAATCAGGTTGTACTCGACCATATAGACTTCATTCGTGTGAAGACGGGCATTTTCCAGTATTGCGGCTGGTTGGGAGAAACTTCGACAGAAATCAATTCTATTGCCGACTTGCATTTGATAGAAGGTTATGATGATAAGCCTTTTGTTATTACACCTCGTCAGCGTCCTACGACTGGTATCACTCGTCCTACAGTAAATGTTGTGGAGGATGATGTTTACTATAATCTAATGGGACAGAGAGTGCAAAACTTGGTGAAGGGACATATTTATGTTCACAAGGGCAGGAAAGTGATTTATTAGAAGTAACAGCTTTGTTTAATTGTGTCTTGTATTGTTAAAAACAAGATAATTCCAATCCATGGGGGTGTTCTCTTTCGGGAGGCATCCCCTTTTTGTTTCTCTGCTGCAGGGGGATGAAAGTCTCTTATAAAGACTAGGATTGGTCTTCCCTTCCAAAAACAATGAAGGGTCGCAAGGCAATCGAATGCCTGCGACCCTTTTTCTAATTTATAAATGGTAAAATTGCGATTTCCCTTTTATAAATACCGAAGCTCTTTTGTCTGCTACAGTTCTTATCGGCTGAAACTTTATCAGCTGAAACTCGTCAGTTGATTTACTCGATGACGATCAAAGCATCCTCTTCGAGCACTGCCTGACCAGGCTTTACGCAGATAGCTGTTACCTTGCCATCCTTCTCAGCCTCGATGTTGTTCTGCATCTTCATGGCCTCAAGGACAACGACGGTATCACCTGCCTTCACCTCCTGACCAACAGTAACCTCGATGCTGGTGATAGTACCAGGGAGAGGAGCCTTCACAGCGTTGGCTGTGTTGACATTGGCAGCAGGAGTAGCCTCTGCATCATCAGAAGCGGCAGCTGGCTTACCGAGCACTACCTTCTTCTTCTCAGGCTCAGCTTCCTTCTCCATTTCTACCTTGTAAGCTTCGCCATTCA
>SAMEA104315437__coassemble_349_pt1 | contig 26214 bp, 19 predicted proteins | sample SAMEA104315437__metabat2_high_PE_027 | metagenome-assembled genome bin SAMEA104315437 (sample SAMEA104315437) | gut metagenome | biome: Monkey gut; feature: monkey-associated habitat; material: faeces | place: China | collected 2013
TACAGCAACTTATAGAGCAAAAATCATGACTGGTCGTTTTTATCGGACAGCAATATTTCTTAACGAACTTTTTCTGAGCAGCGATTGGCATTGCCACCAATGCGCAAAGAAATGTAATAAGGAGTAAAGATTTCTTCATTTATTTCTTGATTATTTTAAATGTATGTTCTTTTTCAAGGTTAACTACATAGATACCTGGCGCACAGTTTTCAAGGTTGATTACAACTGCACCATTGACAACTTTCTGACTTTGCAAGGATTTTCCATCTATCGTATAGAGAAAAGCCTTTTTTGCCTTTGATCCAGTAATTACGACATTGGCATTGTCATTGTAGGTAAACGAGAAGAGATCACCCAAACTATTGTTGATGCCATCAACAACTGGGTCTTTCTTCTTAAAATAAAACTCTGTCACAACCTCTTGCTCATAATCGGTTATGGCACTTTTCGACGTCACGACAAGCTTGCCATCGGCAAATGAGATGACCGGCTCATCTGCCAATTCAAATTCCGCAGTCGTGGCATCAGCCATTTTCAGCACTAACAAGTCAACAGATGAATCTGCCCCCCCCATTTTCGGCAAATGCCGTAAATGGAGCCAAGAACATCATGCCAACAAGTGCTTGCATGAATTTACTTTTAATACTCATAATTGTTAGTTTATTATTATAAAATTATCTCTCTTTTTCTCGTTTACTTTTTCTCGTACATTAATATATATAATCTGCGATAAAAATCTTTACTGGGGGCAAAGATACGAATATTATTGCAAAATATTTGCACGATTAACATATTTTTATCAAAAATACTCAAGAAAACTTATATTTTGCAACAATATTCTTATTTTATACGACAATTTTTCATATACACCTATTATATAATAGAAAAACGTAAGCATTCCTGCAAGTTTAACATCAAATTTTCATTGTAGTAACAACAAACGTTTAGCATTTGTACCAAAATCAATGTACCATTTTCATATATCAGAAATCTGCAACGAGCTTATTGTCAAAAAAAGTACAACACACTCATCACCTACCCTTAAGAGAAAATAATTTTTCCCTTAAGGCTAAATATTTTTAGTGTTAAGGGAAAAAATATTTAGTGTTAAGGGTAATTTTCAAAGTGGTCTATGGCGCAAAAGAATTGGCTCATGAGAAAAGCATAGATTCTGTAAATATAATTCACAATAGAAAGAGAAAGGCACATTAGAAACCGACCTAACACACTTTTCTACCTATATTCTGTATAAAGAAAAGAAAGTACTCCATAAGTCAACGGATGTTTTTTAATGATTATGAGTGGTTTTTAAGATGAATTGATGGGATTCTGCTGATTTATTCGTAATTTTGCACTCTCAAAAGAACAATGGTTCTTATTGAATCAAAAAAGATAGAACAACAACCATATTGGATAAAAAAGACAGAACAATGAACAAGACATCGCAGATACTATTCCGTGCCATCGCACTCGACTTGGACGGAACCTTGACCAACCACGACAAGGTGGTTACTCCCAAGACCCGCGAGGCTCTCTTGCAAGCAGAAAGCAAGGGCGCCATCATCATCCTCGCCTCCGGCAGACCTACCTATGGCATAGAACCCGTGGCGGAATGCTTAGAGCTGAACCAGCGAGGCGGGTACATCCTGTCCTACAATGGCGGCAACATCGTGGATGCCAAGACTGGCGAAAAACTCTTTACGCAATTCTTGCCCGACGAGGTATTGCCTCTGCTATACATGTACGCAAAGGAGCGCAATCACGCCCTCTTGGGCTATGACGGCAACGAGATTATCACGGAGATGCCCGATGACCCATACGTGAAGGAGGAGTCCCGCATCAACAAAATGAATATTCACAAGGTAGAGTTCCTTCTCGACACCCTGCCTCCCCACCCTACCAAACTTCTCATGACGGGCGATCCAAAGGACATGCTCAAGGCAGAAACCGAGTTGGTGGAGCTTTTGGGCAACAAGATGGACATTTTCCGATCCGCCCCATTCTTCTTGGAATTGGTACCTAAGGGCATTGACAAGGCCCAGTCGTTGCTCCGTCTCTTAGAGACCATCAACCTAACCCCTGCCGACATGATAGCCTTCGGCGATGGCTACAACGACCTCAGCATGCTCAAGTTGGCGGGTGTCGGTGTAGCGATGGCGAATGCCGCTCCTGAGGTGAGAGACGATGCCGACTATGTGACGCTATCGAACGAGGAAGACGGCGTGGCTGCGGCATTGGAACATTTCGGAATGTAACAACAAAGAAGTCGCTACCCCCGATGAATGACATCGGAAGTAGCGACTATATTTATGTTATCCTGTAAGAAAACAAAAACCTATTTGCTTATTGCGCGATGATGCTCACAGCAAAGCCACCGCCCGCAACTTCGTTCAACTTCAGCACCGACTTATTAGTTACCGTCTTCTTGCTGATGACGTAAGCCTGCGGATTGGTCTTGTAGTTGGCATTGGCTGCATCCTGATAGATGGTAGCCACATACTTCTTGCCCTTGTCCAAGAAATCCAACTTCAAGGTGGATTGGCGTCCCTTCATACCTGTGACACCACCTACAAACCAATTGTCTGTTCCTTTCGCCTTACGAGCCGCCGTGATATACTCCATTGGCTCAGCCTCCAGATAGATAGACTTGTCCCAATCCAAGGCAACATCCTTGATAAACTGGAAGGCATCCATGTGCTTCTCGTAATTCTCTGGGAAATCGGCTGCCATCTGCAATGGACTGTACATGGTTACATAAAGAGCCAACTGACCACAGATGGTAGAATTGCAATGTGACCCATTCGCCAAGTCCATCTCGAAGATACCTGGGGTATAATCCATTGGCCCACCCTGCAAACGGGTGAATGGGAGGATGGCTGTATGACCAGGCTGGGTACCGCCAAATGCCTGATATTCGGTGCCACGAGCACTCTCATTGCCAATCAAGTTAGGATAAGTGCGGCAAAGACCTGTAGGGCGAACTGCCTCGTGAGCATTGACCATGATATGGTAATCAGCAGCACGCTTGACAGCATGGAGATAATGATTGACCTCCAACTGACTATAGTGGTGCTCGCCTCTTGGGATGATATTGCCCACATATCCGCTCTTCACGGCATCGTAACCATAATCCTTCATCAGCTGATAAGCTCTGTCCATATATTTCTCATAGTTCATCACCGAAGAAGAGGTCTCATGGTGCATGATGAGCTTCACGCCCTTGGAATGAGCATACTCATTGAGTGCCTTGATGTCGAAGTCAGGATATGGAGTGAGGAAGTCGAATACATCCTCCTTGCTGTTGCCGCTCCAGTCTTCCCAACCGATGTTCCAACCTTCCACCAATACACCATTGAATCCATTGGCAGCGGCGAAGTCGATATACTTACGCACATTGGCATTGTTGGCAGAGTGCTTGCCTGATGGCTTGGCATGTTCGTAATCGGTCTCGCCGAGCTTTACCGATGGATAGTCGTGGGTATAAGCCCACTCGCCCTTGCCAGAAATCATCTCCCACCATACACCTACATACTTAGTAGGATGAATCCAAGAGGTATCCTTGAGCTTGCATGGCTCATTGAGGTTCAATATCAAGTTAGAGGATAGCACCTTACGGGCATCATTGGTAATCACCATCGTGCGCCAAGGACTATTGAATGGGGTCTGCATATAGCCCTTCATGCCCTGTGCATCTGGGGTGAGCCAAGAGGTAAAGGTCATGGTCTTGTCATCTAAATTGAGGTGCATACAAGGATAGTTGACCAAGGCTGCCTCATGTAGGTTGATGTAGATACCATCAGCAGTCTTCAACTGGAGGGATGTCTGCACACCTGTATTAGAAAAGGTGGTCTGCGAGAGATTGTCGGTCACGGCACCTTGCAGGGCTGGACGGATGCCCGACAACTTTGTCTTGGTATACTCATACTCTTGGGTGTCATAGTCGCCAGGAATCCACCAAGCAGTATGGTCGCCTGTCATGGCAAACTCGGTACGCTCTTCTTTAATGACAAAATAATTCAACTTTCCCTTCTGTGGAAACTCGTATCTCAAACCCACTCCGTCATCATACACACGGAAGCGGATGTTCATATACTGGTCGGAGGAAGCTTGCTTCAGTTCCACCAACATATCATTATAATGGTTGCGAATTGTCTTGTTCTCTCCCCAAACAGGAGTCCAAGTCTCATCAAAGGTGGATATTTTCTCTCCCAATTCTGTAAAATCAGAGAGTAAATCAGTGCCGCCCTTAGCCAACTGATAGCCCAAGCGGCTTGGCTTGATGATGGTCTTACCTTGGTAGATTACACTATAGATAGGCACGGAGCCATCCAAGGTGAAGTTTACCTTAATCTGTCCGTTAGGAGATGTTACATCGCCAGCGTCTGCTGAGATGTGGAAAGCCAGGAATAGGCTTGCTAATAATAGAAGTTTCTTCATATTTTTATTGGTTTTATGATTGTTATTGTTTTGGTGCTGCAAAGATAGCAAGAATCTCGCCTTGTTATTTCGCAAAGTATGTGAATAGTAGATTAACCAAGAATGAACTAACGCTTATCTGTATGATTTTCAATCGTTTAAACGACTATCTAAATATAGTTTAAGTAGACTACCATTATCTTCAAAATACAGACAAAAAAGAAAAAGAAAGCTAAAATATCGTACGAAAAAGACCACTTTTATCAGATTTTGTGTATATTTGCAGCACAATGACATTACTCATGCCGATTGCACTGATCCATTTCAAAATGCATCGGGTTTATTTCAAAATCACATCTATCTCTAAATAAGCATCATGAAACAACTGCTTTTCATTCTCTTTTTGACACTGACAACCACCTATGCACATTGCAACAACAATAGCTTGTACCATCGGCTCGACTCCACCTTGGCACATCGCAACGACTATGTCGACAACAAGGAGAAGCAACTTCAGCAAATTAAGTTGAGCACAAAATATGTACACGACACCGAAGGTAAGTTACACCTTTATGAGAGTTTAGCAAAAGGATACCTTGCCTATGTCTATGACTCTGCTATGACATATACCAAGAAAGGAATTAACTTAGCAAGACAGACCCGCCACTCCACTTACGAGCAAAAATTCTTGTCGCTTAGGGCAAACCTACTCATCTCCAGAGGATTCTACGCAGAAGCAAAAGAAATATTAGACTCGTTGGGAACAGAATCAATCGGTAAGGCAACAAACTTGTCGCAATTATCAACCAACAGAGAACTCATTTCCAACTACTATCAAACCCTCTACCAGCTCTACAACAACTGGGAAGCCTATTGCGAGAGCAATGAGTTCAGTCATCACTACAGACAGCTCAAATTGGGTTATCTGAGACAAGCCATTCAAGCCTATCCCCAAAAAGACGCCACCTATTATTATTTAATGGGCGAGCTAAGTTTCTTCGCAGGAAAGGAAAGCAAGCGCACAACCCATGATGATAATGTATCAGCACAGAAGCAGACGATTTCTTTTTATCAGAAAGCATTGAGCATGGAATCTACTTCCCATCGCCTATATGCCATGGCTGCCTTCGCGCTCTCGGATGTCTATGCACAAATACAAAGTAAAATGAGTGCCAACAGCAAGGAGAAACAACAGTATCAAGAACTGCAAGAGAAATATCTCATCCTTGCAGCCATCTCCGACATAGAATCGGCCACCAAGGAAAACCTTGCCTTGCAAAACATTGCACTATTTCTTTATCAAAGCAAACGTGGAGACCTCAAGAAAGCCCAGGAATACATCAATATCTCCTTGGAAGACGCCGCCAACTACAACAACCGTTTGCGCCGCATCGAAATTGCCTCCAAGCTACAACTCATCAAAACAGCATATACCGACCAAATCAAATCGAGGAACATAGGACTCATCATCACACTTGTCGCTATCCTCATTTTGTTGATGGCTATAGCCTTCAGTGCCTTGTTCATAAAGAAGAAAAACCGATTGTTGAACCAGAAGAAGGAGGAGTTGGTAGCATCGGCAGAGAAGATGCAGCACCTCAACCAACAGCTCCATGCCATCAATGAGCAACTGACCAACACCAACAGACGCAGAGAAGACCTCGTCAAAGTCTACATCGACCTATGCTATAAGTATATCGAGAGAGTAAGCAAGTTGCGCACACTTGCCATCAGGAAAATCAAGGCCAACCAACAGAAGGAACTATTGAGTACCCTCTCCTCATCGCAAACGACCGACAAGGAGAACCAAAACTTCCTACAGCAGTTTGATAAGGCTTTCTTGACACTGTATCCATCCTTCGTCGACGAGCTCAACGAATTGCTTTTTCCACAAACCGCCATCTCTCAGAAACGGGATTACGAGATGTCCCCCATCCTCCGTGTGGCAGCCCTCATCCGATTAGGCATCACCGAAAGTTCCAAGATAGCGGGCATCCTCTCCTATTCCCCACAGACGATATACAATTATCGCTCCACGCTCAAGAACAATGCCTTGGACAAGGAGCACTTTGAGGAGAATCTGCAAAAGTTGTGCACGGTGATTCATTAAGATGATACTTTGCTATTATCAGGATGAAACATATCTATTCACCAAGAATAAAAATATCTCCCTATTTATTTTGTATTTTCTCCGAATATCAGTACCTTTGCACCGAAATATAACAGTAGTTAGATATGTTACAATTAGACAATTTCTACAAGGCTCGCTTCGTGCTGAGCAAAGTTATCAGAAAGACTGAGCTGGTTCACACCCCAAGAATCAACCCAGAGAGTGATGTGTATCTGAAGCCAGAGTGCCTTCAGAAGACAGGTTCATTCAAGATTCGTGGTGCTTATTATAAGATTTCGCAACTCACCGATGAAGAGAAAGCGAAGGGCGTGATTGCTTGTTCTGCAGGCAACCATGCGCAAGGCGTTGCACTCGGTGCTACCGCCATGGGAGTAAAAAGCCTCATCTGCTTGCCAGAAGGTGCGCCTATCAGCAAGGTAGAGGCTACCAAGCGATTGGGAGCAGATGTTTGCCTCGTTCCTGGCGTATATGACGATGCCTATCAAAAGGCATTGCAACTGAAGGACGAGCATGGCTATACCTTCGTACATCCTTTCGACGACGAGAATGTCATCGCTGGTCAAGGCACCATCGGCTTGGAGATTCTCGACCAACTTCCTGATGTGGAGGCGGTCGTAGTACCTGTAGGCGGTGGTGGTCTGATTTCGGGTGTTGCCTTCGCCATCAAGTCATTGAACCCTGCCGTCAAGGTCTATGGCGTCCAAGCTGAGGGTGCGGCAAGCATGGTACAGAGCCTACACGACCACAAGCAAGAAAAGTTGCCATCTGTCTCTACCGTTGCCGATGGTATCGCAGTGAAAGAACCAGGCAGCCTCACCTTCGAGACTTGCTCCAACTATGTGGACGAGATTGTAACGGTGAGCGAGGACGAGATTTGCGCAGCCATCCTCAAACTCATAGAGAGCGAGAAGATGGTGGCAGAGGGAGCTGGAGCCGCCAGCGTGGCAGCCGTGATGTACAACAAGGTACCGGTGAAAGGCAAGAAGACCATCTGCGTAGTGAGCGGTGGCAATATCGACGTTACGATCCTGAACCGTGTCATCACTCGTGGTCTTGCCAAGAGCGGACGTCTCTGCACCATCGAGATGGAGCTCGATGACAAGCCTGGAGAATTAGTAGAAGTTTGCTCCGTCATCGCTGGATTGGGCGGTAACATCACGGGCGTTCACCACGACCGTTCCGCCAACCGCCAGAAAGTGAATGCCTGCGTATTGCGTCTCACAATGGAGACTCGTGACGAGGAACACGTCAAGGAAATCAAGGGCGCCTTGGAGGCAAAAGGCTTCCACCTTTATATCGTATAATTGTAGCCGGTAGTAGCAGCAAAGCCTCATCGGTAGTAGCGGCAAAGCCCCATCGGTAGTAGCGGCAAAGCCTCGCCGGTAGTAAGGACGAAAAAGCGACATGATTAGGATAAAAAAAGAAATCGATAGAGCAGTTCACTTTCGAATGCTCTATCGATTTTTTTTATCTTATAATTAATAAACGAATTTATCCTATAATTGTAATAAACGAAGGCGATGCACCAGTTTACAAGTCATAATCAATGCTGCCATCTTGTGGACGATGGAGAACCACTAAGGTCTGGTAAGTGTCAAACTCCTCATCCCAACCGCCATACTTCAACGGCAACTTGTCGAGAGCGAAATAACCATCTCCCTTACCTCCGAAGCCATAGTTAACATGCACACGGCCCTTGCTGTCGTAGCCATCAATGACAAATGAATGAGAAAAATAGTTCTGGTCTCCATTCTTATAGGAGGTTCCGCCATAAAGCACAGGATGACCAGCACTCAGTTCACGGAACACAATCTCCTTCCACTTCTTCTCATCCTTCATGTCAGGATAGTCACGATAGCCATAATACCTCACGATGTAACCAAACTCATCGGCAAAGCCATTCTCTATCTCGGAAGCATAGGCTGTGCTCACATCAGTGCCATAATCCATGTTCATTGCCTTACCACAACGAGCCATCAAGAGAGCCACGGCATTCGCCTGGGCATCCGTATACTCCACACCCTCATAGGTTGGCAACATATTAGCCCAATCTATCTTGGTACCATCGGAGAGCTGTGCTGGATACTGGTAATAGTTCAGTATCTGAGCCAAGGCTGTGGCAATACATCCCGTAAGACACTGCTTGCCGTTTACCGTAGGAGTGGCATTATAATAAGGTGCCTGCTGTGCCCAAGTGGTGGAGAGCATGGCTGGAACCTCTGCCTTGCAACCCTCTGGTATCTCATCGCCATCAGACCAAGTGAAGTCATCATAGCCCCATTCACCTATCTGATTGCCATCGTTATCATAAGAGTAAGAGCCAAACCAAACCTCGCCCTCGTTCTCATCGCCATTAAACTCGGAATAGCCACTCTTGGTATAGAGGGTGACATAGTTCTGACTGCTCACATAGATAGGATAATAACCATATTGGTCTGGAGTGACACCGATAGGAGTGATTTCCTTGTTTTCAGCGTCTACAGTAAAGCTGATTTCATAGCCAGGCTCACCAAATGGAGACTCGATGGTATAACTTCCGTCATCGTAAGCCACGATGGTAGCCTTGTAGCTCAAGCCTGTACCTGCGGAAGTGTAAGTACCATTGCGACGCCAGGTCTCAGCCTTGGTGCGCTGGAAGGTCAACTTGATAGGCTCTGAGTCGGAATAAGCCTCATCATCGCTTGTGGCAATAATCTGGATGGTATACTCACCGATAGGAAGATCGGTGAATGTCACGCTATTGGTTTCCGTTTCGCCTTCGATTGTGTTGCCATCGGCATCCACATAACTATAGCGATACTTGTCGGCATGCTCCACTGCTGGCCAAGAGATGGTAACACCACCATTGGCAGAGTGAGCCTCTGGCACAGGGTTGCTCAATGGCACCTTGGCGTTGGTAGTAGCCGTGAGGGTGGCGATAGGCGAAGTCGTCTTGTCACTGTTCACGTTGGCAAACGCCCATACCTTGAGAGTATAGGTGGTGTTTGGCTCCAATCCTGTGGCGATGATGGAGGTGGCAGTAGTGACATCACCAAGCACCAACTGCTCATCGGGACCATACAACTCGTATGCGTACTGCGTAGCACCACTCACAGCCTGCCAGTTGAAAGCAAGCGAACTGGTCTTGGTGTCGCCTGTAACAAGAGACGGCGCATCCAAAGGCGTCTTCACTACGTCATCGTCGCCGCATGAGACGAAGCCCACGCAAGCCACGAGGAGGATGAGGAATATATGATATATCTTTTTCATTGTTATAATACTATTTGATTATTATTTGAAAGCCATTCGAACGATTAAAGACATTTAAACGCCTGAAAGCATCCGAATGAGACCTACTTATTTGACTGGTGGAAACGTAAACTCGATATAATTGTAGGAGTCAGAAGTGCCATCCGCATAATCTACATAATAAGTACCAAACGTACCATAACCTGTAGATGGTGAGATGTAGGTATAATCTCCAGCACCCGTGTAAGAACGCATGATGCAGAGATAAGAGATAGTCTTGTTGCCCACAGTCCAAGTAGGATACTCACCCTTAGCAGAATCGTAGAGATAGAAGCAGTCGGCAGTACCGTCATTGTCGTTGTAGTAGTTGTCGTATGGCTCCATCTTGTAGTCGCCAGATGTGCCCGTGTCAGCCACACCTCCAATGGTGAAGGTCATATCGAGACCTGAACCCACGAAGTCCTTGATGCGATAGCGGTTCAAGGTGCCCAAGCGTTCGATTTCCGTCTCCCAAGTCTGCTGTACACCTCCCACTGTCCACGTCATCTTTACATTATCAATATAAGTCTTCCAAGTAGTCTCCACCACATATCCGCTATAGGAGGTGGCACCATCCAACTTGGCATAATGGTCGGCATAAGCCTCATCGATGGCAAGACTGAAGTTATACTGCTTATTCTCCTCCAACTGTCCCAACCCGATGGTGAGCGTGGCTGTCTTCTGACCTGCCTCAAACTTTACCGATGAAGGGATAGTCAGCTCATCGGCTTTCTGCTTGCAGATGATTGGCACTTCGGCAGCCTCCGTAGTATTAACACGAGATACGGTGATGTCTACCGATGTATTCTCCGGTGCCACGATGAAATCGCTTGCATTGGCTGCATCAAAATACACCTGCATGCTGTTCTCTGGCGTAGGCTCGCCTGGCACGTAATCGCTGTCGTTCTTGTCATCACAAGCCGTAAAGCCAAGCACCATCGCCAACATCAATGTTATCTGATATATGAACTTTTTCATAAGATTCACGTTTAATTATAATTTGATTTCATTCACAAGAACTCATCTTTAGATGATTATCCATATAGGGGTTACTTGCAATATTTCTGGATATAAGACACAGGGTCAGGGTTCATGACGATACCCTTGTTGAAGCTACGCTCCACCTCTGCGATATAGAAGTTCATCCAAGGAGCGGCATAGCCAGACTTGGAGGACATCTGATAACTCTCAAGATAATTGGTATCATCCTGCTTGCGGTTCACTTGCAAGCCCAAGCGCTTATAGTCATTGAAGAGCACGTCCTCACCCCAGAACTCAATGTACTTCTGGGCTATCATCTCACGGATGAAGGCATCCTTGTTGAGTGCCTTGCTGGTGAAAGAGCCATCTGTATAGCGATAGGTGTTGAGGAAAGACTCCAACTGCGACTTGGCTGCTGCCAATCCCTCGGTATGCAGAGCTGCCTCCATCTTGATGAAGTACATCTCCTCCACACGCATCAGAGGCACGTCGACCAAGAGACCATCCTGCTCCACATCCATGTTGCCATTGGCGGCACGGAACTTGAGGTTGGCGTATGCTGGCAGACGACTCCAGTTGGTATTGGCACCCAAAGTGGCGTTGGTCTCATCCTTCAACTTGGTCTGGTACTTCGCAGGCACTGTCTTCGCACCCGCATCAGCTGGGTCTACCCAAGTGGTCTTACGCCAGTCGCCGGCACCAATCTTGTCGTAGAGTGACTTGCTGATGCAACGATACTCGCCACCATAGGCAGACATACCCCATGTTGGCTCAGAGGCACAAATACCTGTAATCGTCAGCCAGTAACGAGGTGTCATCTCGGTGGAACTGAATCTCATATCCCAAACCCAAGCTTGATTGGCTTTGTTGAAGCCTGTGTTGACATCGTGCCACTGCGACTCAGTAATAGGAGAATAGCCAGCATTGATAACCTTCTGCGCATACTCGGCAGCCTTGGCGAAACAATCGTTGGCAGAGGTGATGCCCAATGCCTGCAAACCATCCTCATCGCCCTCGTGCTGCAACTGGGCAGTCAAATCCTCTGGGAATCGATCGAAACGAGTACCCACGGTCAACCAGAAGCGAGCCATCATGCCATTGATAACATCCTTGTTGATGTCATTCTTCTCAGAACGGGCATAGTTGCCGATATTCTGTTCGGCAATGGCGAGGTCGTTGTGGATGAAACGATACATCTTATAGAATGGAGCACGAGGGTTGTTCTTGCTCTCATCTGGAGTTGTCGTCTCTGTCACCAATGGCACGGTCAACCCCATCACACCATTCGCCTGAGCCTTCTGGTCGAGTTCGTCGATGCCTGTTTTGTAATACTCATACATCGAGGTCAACTGAAAATAGCAGAGGGCACGATAGGTACGCACGATGGCGAGCGACTGCTTCATCTCATCGGTGGCATCACTCTCGTTCTTGCTCTTCAAGATGCGGTTGGTATTGTTGATGAAGTTATAATAATAATAGTATGGCAGACCTGCATAGTCGGCGAGGTCGGTACAAGCCTCAAAGACATACTGATAGTTCCATGAAGTACCTGTCGTAGGCATTCCGTCGAGCATCACGTCTCGGATAAACATGTAGTTAGGATAGCCCCAGTCGGCTGCTGCCTCGGAAAAACTACCCGAAGTCGCACCATAGGTACCCCAATCAGTCATCTTCACTTTCAAGCCACTCACCAACATGGCGAACGACTCACTGCTACTGTTCACCTGGTTGCTGGAAGCGTAATCGGTAGGCTCGATTTTGTCCATACAACTTCCAAGGGTCAGCGATGCTGCCACCAATGGCAATATATATAATTTCTTATTAAACTTATTCATAACATCTTACGTTTTAGAATTGAACGGAAAGACCGGCTGTAATGGTACGAGCTGGTGCGTATGTGACATCACTGCTCACGCTGCCTGAGTAGCTGATGCGTGGGTCGAAGCCCTTGCGATGACTCCAGTAGGTAAGGTTCTCGCCTGATACATAGACACGGAGGCTGGAAAGTCCGATGGTCTTCGCCCAGTTGCGAGGAAGGGTGTAGCCCAAGGTTACATTCTGGAGAGACAGCCAACTGGCATTGGTCAGGAATCTGTCGGATGTACTTGCCGAGTAGAGGTCGTTGTACTGGAAACGAGGAATATTGCTGTTAGGATTTTCCTCCGTCCAAGCATTCAAGAGGTCCTTGTGCAACGCCTGTCCCGTGAAACCTGATGTAGGAACGGTCATCAAGCTCTGATAGCCCCAGTCCATCGCCTTACCACCTACAGAGTAAGCGAAGGAGATGTTGAAATCAAATCCGTAGGCTGAAATGTTAGTGTTGAAACCGCCATAGAAGTCTGGCAGTGCAGTGCCACAATCAAAGTAATCCTCATCCTTGGAGATGTCGGTAGGAACGGTTGTGGTGGTCAAGTTACCATCGGCATCATGGATATACCACATAGACTCACCATTCTCTGACACACCAGCATACTTCTTCAAGCGCCAAGTATACATTGGTAATCCCTCACCATAATAATAGCTGCCACTGGTATAACCAGGGTGACCATCGAGGGTATTATAGCGGTTGTCCTCGTTGAGCTTGGTAATCTTGTTCTTGTAAGTCGTCAAGTTGGCACCAATGGTCCACTTGATGTCCTTGGTCATGATAGGGTCACCCTCCAACTCGATCTCGACACCCTTGTTCACCATATCGCCGATATTGGAAGAATAGCCGGCATATCCCTGAGACAGAGGTACTCTTACAGTACATAGCATGTCAGTGGTCTTACGATAGAAGTAGTCGATGCCACCACGCAGACGGCTCTTCAGGAGTTCGAACTCGATACCGGCATTCACGTTGGTCACAGTTTCCCAAGTGATGTTCTCGTTACCGATGTTTCTCAAGGTAAGACCTATCTCGTTACCCTCGCCCTTATTAATATTATAGGTATCGGTATAGAGGAAGTCGTCGATGTTGTCATTACCATTCTGACCGAAGGAAGCCTTCAACTTCAAGGTGTTGAGCCATGTCACGTTCTTCATCCAATCCTCCTTGGTGATAATCCAGGCTCCACCGAATGAATAGAAGTTACCCCAACGATGGTCTGGGTGGAAACGAGAAGAGGCATCACGACGATAAGATACTTGCCCGAAGTACTTGCCATCATAATCGTAGAGGGCACGGAAGATCCATCCCTCGGTGCAATACTTGCTCTCGTAAGAGCCATTGGAAACGAGGGTAGTGGCGCCATTCAACTCTTGGTTGCCAAAGTAAGAGAACATGTTCTTACGGTCACCATTGATGTAGTCGTAGTTATGCTTGTAGTTCTCATGACCTGCAAGGAGCGAGATATTGTGCAATCCGAAGCTCTTGGCATATTTCAAGAGTTCCTGGAAGTTGACAGAATAGTAGTTGTAATTGTACTTATATACGTATCCGTTAGGATAGTTCATGTGACCATAGCCATAGAACGGATTGATAGTTTGCGTCATTCGATTGGAACTGCTATATACGCTTCCATTCACGGTGGCAGTCAAGCCCTCGATGATTTTCACGTCAGCAAAACCATTGAGCGTGAATGTATTGGAGATGGTTCTGTTGGTATTCAGATTAGCATCCGTGATACCATTCGACTGAGAGATGTAAGGACGCACATAGTCGGAACCCATATACACGCCATCACCATAGTCGCCCACCTTGCCATACTCATTGGTCAAGATGTTGCCAGCTCCATCCCTGAGATAGACAGGATAGATCGGAGCCATCATGGCAGCCTGGTAGAAAATGTTGTTGGAACCTGTACCATCCTCGTCGGCATTGTTGGTAGTGGAGTGAGCGAAGTTGATATTGCCACCCACGGTGAGCCACTTATTGGCTTGGTAACTTGCCTTCATGCGGGCGGTATAACGCTCATAGTCGGAACCGACCACGATACCGTCATTGTTCAGATAACCAATGGAAGCATAGAACTGTCCCTGCTGGTTACCACCATTCACGCTGAGGTTGTACTCCTGGCGAAGGGCGTTGCGATAGGTCTCATCAATCCAATCGTCAGGCATGATGGTATACACCTGACCATTGTTATATACACGATTGCCAAGAGTGGCATTCGGGTTCAACTTGCCATTGTCGCCAATGAGATACTGTCCGTCTGGCACAGCATAAGGGATATATCCCAAACCGCCATCACCCGATGGTTTGTAGAGGGTGGCATTGGCATTGGAAAAAGCTTGATAAGGAGTCTGCCCCTTGGCGATATTGGAGCGATAAAGTCCTGCATAATAAGTCTCAAGATATTGCGCAGGGTCGTCGATGGTATCGTATCGCTTGGAGCTTCTACTGCTCCATCCCACCTTAGCATCGAGAGATACAACGGCCTTGCCCACACTACCTTTCTTAGTGGTGACGATAATCACACCATTGGCACCACGGGCACCATAGAGGGCATTGCTGGCAGCATCCTTCAAGACGGTGATGCTCGCCACATCATTAGGGTTGATGCTGTTCCAAGCACCATCATAAGGAACGCCATCGAGAACTATAAGAGGGTCATTGCCAGCATTCAACGAGCTGATACCACGGATTCTAAACTCAGGAGTGGCATCTGGAGAACCAGACGACTGGAAAGACTGCAAACCTGCGACATTGCCCTGCAAGGCATCCATCACGTTGTTGACCTGTCGCTTCTCCAGCGACTTGCTGTCTACGATACCCGCAGAACCTGTGAAAGAAGACTTCTTCTGTTCACCATACGCCACGACGATGACCTCGTCGAGCTGACGGTCCTCAGAGCGTAGGCTAATCTTCATACCCGGAGCCGCCTTGATGGTCTGAGGCTCCATACCTAAGTAGTTGATGACGATTTCCGTGCCACGCTTAATGGTGGCAGGCAAGGTAAACTCACCATCCACATTGGTAACCGTACCCGTAGGAGTACCCTTTACCTTCACTTGAGCACCGATGATTGGCTCTCCATTTTCGTCAACCACACGACCCCCTATCGAATTAGGTGATTGTGCGAGTGCTTGCCCTCCCATTGCCATGAACAAAAGGGCTGCTGTTAATGATTTCATTCTCATATCTCTCTTATCTTTCAAGTGAATAATCATCTATCTCTCTTATCAATTATAAGTGAATAATCATCTATCTCTCTTATCAATTATAAGTGAATAATCATTCACATCTGTTGATTACGGCTGCAAAGTTATTACTTTTCTTTGTTATCACCAAACATTTTTCTGTAAAAATATACATTTTACTTTCATTTTGTTATTTTTTAAGGACAAAAGAGAGACAAAAGGATAGATATTGAAAGGTGTATAAGAAAAGATACCATAACAAATAAGAAAGATACCCCACACCTATTTATCCCAAGAAATACACCATCACATAGCCAATAAAGCTAAAATTATATCGAAATATTTTGTTGATTCTATCTTTTGCAGTATCTTTGCACCATCACATCTAATGAATAAACAAAAAAGACAAACTAATAAACATATAAAGATTATGAACGCAATTCACACAGACAATGCGCCTGCTGCTATCGGACCATACAGTCAGGCTATCGAAGTAAATGGTTTTGTTTTTGCATCTGGTCAGATTCCTATCGACCCAGCTACAGGTAACTTCGTAGAGGGAGGCATCAAGGAGCAGACTCGTCAGAGCCTCACCAATGCCCAGAATATCTTGAAGGCTGCCGGCACAGACCTCTCTCACGTGGTAAAGACCACTGTTTATCTCAACAGCATGGACGATTTCGCTGCCATGAACGAGGTTTACGCTGAGTTCTTCAGCCAGCCATATCCAGCTCGTTCCGCAGTGGCTGTGGAGAAATTGCCTAAGGGCGCACTCGTAGAGGTTGAGGTTTTGGCTGCAAAGTAATACAGAAATGAATGGAAGCAACCATTACATTACAGAATTTAAGCATAGGCTATCGCTCGAAGAAAAAAGACCTTCGGGTGATAGCCTCAGCTATTAATGCTTCACTCCTGAGCGATGAGCTGACTTGCCTCATCGGTTCAAACGGAGTGGGTAAATCTACATTATTAAGAACTTTAGCGGGTTTTCAACCGCCACTTGAGGGCGAGGTTCTCCTTCAAGGCAACCCTCTTTCTACATATTCCGCCCAAGAAATGGCTAAGGAAGTGAGCGTGGTTCTCACCTCCAAACTCGACATTGCCCAACTCAGTGTAACTGATGTCGTGGGCATGGGTCGCTCTCCCTATACTGGCTTCTTCGGCACCCTTTCTTCTTCCGACAAACAGGTAATCGCAGAAGCTCTCTATCAAGTGGGTATTTCCCATCTTGCCGATCACAATATCCAGGAACTCAGCGATGGTGAGCGACAAAAGGTCATGATTGCCAAGGCTCTCGCCCAACAGACAAGTCTCATCATCCTTGACGAGCCAACTGCCTTCCTCGACTTTCCGAGCAAGGTGGAGACGATGCAAATGCTTCGTCGATTGGCACATAACCAAGATCAATCGGCACACAAACAGAAACAATCGGCACACAAACAGAAACAATCGGTACACAATCTGCATAAAAGCAGGTCGCTTCAAGAACAACATAAGAGCATCCTTCTCTCTACCCATGACGTAGAGTTGGCTCTCCAAATCGCCGACCGTATTTGGCTGATGGAGCCAGGTCGCCTATCCATCGGAACTCCAAGAGAACTGTCCGCCGATGGCTCCCTCTCTAAATTCATCGAAAGAGACGGAATCAAATATGACAAGGAAAGAATGAGGATAGAGATAAACAATCAGATTTAAAACTACTTTTGTGCATATATCAGGAGTTTAGAGGAAAATAAAATCCTGACCCAGATTAACCGAGTCAGGATTCAATACTTGAAGAGTTTTATGCCAAGCCTGTTCGGGTGACATGAACTATTTCCGTCTTAACTGTTTTTCCATCCTTTGTCTTCAGAATTACCGCGACATCCATTGTGCCAGAAATAACGCCCGAATAACCATCCGCGAATGTTTTCTTCACAGCATCTACCACTTTATTAAAATTATAAATAGCTTGATCAGAAGATATGTTCTTCCAACTAAATTCAGACTGCAAGTTTGCATTAAAATTTGCTGTAATTTGAGATAGTTCCTGTTCGCTCAAACCACCACCAGTAAAATTAAACTGCACATAGTAGTCGTTTATTGCAGGTAACGGCTCATCATCATCATCTCCGCCACAAGAAGAAAAAGTAACCATGCTCATCAGAGCCACAACGACAGTCAGCATCATATATCTGAGCTTGTCCACGCTTGTTGTTTGTTGTCTGTTCATAATTAAAATGTATAAAGTTTGTATTATTTTTAAATGATGCAAAGGTAAGCAAAGGCAAACAGACAACAAAGCATTAACTATTATTTTTCGTGAACACCATAGGTTTCTTCGTGAATAATGCATAGTAATCTGACACAAGCATCACGAAGAGTTCCTTTCGGGAAATTAAGTCTTAGAGAAAAAGAAGAATTAGAAAACAGTACCATACCTTTGGTTACACTAATAGACGCTATATTCATCACACATAAGACATAACTTCTATTAATGCGAATAAAATATTTATCAAAATCTATCTGCTGAGACATTACCTCACACAAGCGAGATAATCCAAAAGGGACAAGTTGCTTAGTTCCATTCATCATAAAGATAGCAGTATAGTGATCGTCCGCTTGCAAATAAGCGATATCATCTATACTAATCCAATATAATTCATCTCGATTAGAAGCTACTATTTTCATTACTTTCTCACTCACAAAGTAGAAAGCCCCTATTCCACTATTATTTAATGATTTACAAATACAAAGCGTGGAGCTTATCATCGCTCGCTCCACGTGTTGAGGCCTTCGCATTGCCCAAATAGTCGAAACGAGCAACGCCAATACAACGTCAAATCTCATGCAACAATCAAAATGATAAGAAATCGCGCGTAAATACCAATATATACAGCATATAGCAAGTATTTAATAAAGTATGTAATTTGTTATTTGTTTGTTACTTTGCCATTTAATTTTATTATTTATCATAGTTAATGGTTCGTAATTGGTTCTTGTTTTGGGTAACAAATCCGATTATTTTTCGTATCTTTGCACCGTGAGTAACAAATCTCGCAAAATGACAATAAGTAGAATAAATAACAAAGTAACATGAGAAGTAACAATGAACCTGTGCGCATACGCTACAAGGATTTGGCGAATGGCACAAAGTCGATTTATCTCGACACTTACAAAAGTGGAAAGAGGTCGTATGAGTTCTTGAAGCTTTATCTGCTTCCTGAGGACGATGACAAGGCTAAGGCTGTCAATGCCGAGACCTTGCAGAAGGCAGAAGTTATCAAGAACCAGCGAGTGCAAGAAATCCTATCGGGAAAGTTGGAAATAGTGAAGGCTTCTTTGGATCATCCGGCTTCTACAACTACTGCAAGCAAGAAGACTGCACGAGTAAGCAAGAAGGAGAATGGCAATACTGCTAAAACTGGCAAAAGCACCCAAGGAAAGGAACGTGAGGTAAACGAAGTCGTCGGAGCCGTTTCTGGCAGAGAAGGACACCAATGGAAGTTTATTGACGATGACGGTGAGGACAGAGCCATAGATGGAACAATCAAAAAACATAGAGGCAGACCCAACAAGCGTGAAGCTGTCACTCTTCGTTTCAAGAACCTTGCCAACGGCAGCAAGTCGCTCTACTTCGACATATATTATAATGGTGAGCGCAAGTACGAGTTTCTGAAGCTCTATATCAATCCAGAGATTACCGAGGCTGACAAGCAGAATAATGCCTTGGTCATGGAAACCGCAGAGCGTCTGAAAGAACGCAAGACGCGAGAGGTTGTCAATGGAGAGACTTTCACGGATTCTTCTGACGAGCTGAACCAAGTGGAGAAAGTTGAGGAATACACCAGTTCTGTGATAGTCCGTAGTCGCAAGATGCGCAATGGAGACCGTTCTCTCTTCCTTGATATATATTATGGTAAGGGACAACGTGCCTATGAGTCAGTTGGTCTTTACCTTCGTAAGGATGACTGCGAGGAGAAGCACAAGGAAATCTGGAAAGAAGCTGAGAAAAAGGCCAAGGAACGCATGAAGGCATTGAAGGACGGAACCTTTGAGAAGCGTGTCGGCAGAAGAGGCTACAAGCCGCATGGAGAAGACCCCGATGCCAACGTGGACAAATACAAGGAGTATCTTGCCACCAAGAAAGTGAAGACAGAGATTGCCGTTGCAGAGACTGAGCGCAAGAGAAATTCCAAGACCAAGGAGCCTGTGAGAATCCGCTTCAAGGAACTTGCCAACGGCAACAAGTCGGTCTATCTATCCATCAATGTCAATGGTCGCCGAACCTACGACTATCTGCGTCTCTATCTCATTCCAGAGGTTGATGCAGCTGCCAAGGAGCAGAACAAGCAGACGATGCAAGCGGTGTATGCCATCAAAGCACAACGCATCATGAGCATCACTAACGGCATCGCAGGGCTCAAAGACAAGTCGAGAATCAAAATGCGACTTGTGGATTGGTTGGAGATATTCCGTGACGCACAAGTGGAGCGAGGAAGACAATCTGCCCGAAACTGGGTAAACAGTGTGCTGAATGCAGTGAGAGAACATTCGCCAAACGTGACACTCGCAGAGATGACCAAGGAATATTGCAATGGTTTCATGGTGTTCTTGTTGAACGACTATATCACCTACAAGCACACCCATCCATCCAAATCCACGGTGATGAACTATCTCAAATGCCTCAAAGCAGCCTTCAATATGGCTATTGAGGAAGAGATAATGGACGACAATCCCGTATTGCGTCTTCGTATGGATGTTCTGAAAGGTGGCGGCACCAAGCGAGAGTACCTGACCGTTGACGAGGTGAAGAGACTGATTGACACCCCTTGCAAGCGTGAGGATATAAAGGCGGCGTTTCTGTTTTCATGCTTCTGCGGACTCCGTATCAGTGACGTGAAGAGTTTGAGGTGGAAGAACATCATCACCGAGGGTGACAAGACACGAGTTGAGATATTGCAGTACAAGACCAAGCAGCCTCTCTATCTTCCTCTCAACAAGCAAGCCCTTCGTTGGATGCCTGAGCGTGGATCTGCAAGTGACGAGGACAATGTGTTTCCAACACTGCCAAGCAAGAACTATGACTGCATCCCGGAATGGAGCCGTGCGGCAGGTATCAGCAAGCATGTGACCTACCATGTCTCACGCCACACGTTCGCCACGATGGAGCTGACCATGGGCGCAGACCTATACACTACAAGCAAACTTCTCGGTCATACGGAGGTGCGTACGACACAAATTTACGCAAAAATCATCAATAAGAAAAAGGACGAGGCTGTTTCCCTATTGGACAGTGCGTTCGAAGAATAAAAATGGAACATAATAATACATCAAACAACCAAGGACGAGACGACTCCTCGTTCTCTCTTTTTACCCCAATGCAATGAATGCACCTTCGCTAACGGTGTAGGTGGCATTTGTGGTACCAACAAATTGTGGCTGTTCTTCAAGGAAGCCCATGAGTGCTATCAGACGGAAGTAATAGGATGCGGTAAACTGTATCACCGCTATAAAAAGGACTTTCTCAACAGCCATTCCTATACGGACTGCCAGTATGCGGCAGGAAAGAACGAGCACAAGAAGAACTTCTACATCATGGAGGAGTTTCTTGAAGAACGTGAGGACTTAGTAGTTATATTCTTTACCAAAGTGGATTTCGAGTATCATGACTACAAGGTTCTTCATCACAAGTTCAACACCACGGAGCCGCCTCCAAACGGTCAGTATCTACATGGTAAACCACCGTCAATATTACAAACAGCACAAGAAACCAAACCGAAACAGGACTTTCAATGTTACTTTGATTCTACTCAGTTGAACCTCATTGCGCGCCATGCCAATGAGGTTCATTTGTTCTCAGCCGATGTGTCGGAAGAGGATATGCGAAAACTCTTCTCGTGCCAAGTCAGCAAGCAGCTAAAGGCGAGAAGCAACAGACGTGTGGCATTCTTCTTTGACATGCTCTGCAGCAAGAACTTGATTTGCAAGCAATGGCAATCGGTCATTGCCAAGCATAAACTCATCCTGTCTTCATCAACAGACAAGCCACTTACAACAACCAAGCTGTCCTCAGCAACCAGTGATGCCAAAAGTACCAACGCCAGCATCTATGAGGCTATCCGCAAGAAAGTGCAAGAAATAGCAGATTGCGGTAAAAATGACAGCAAGGACACCATCTGACAGATGAAAACCTTGACAGTTGGCTTGATAGTCGGTTGACAGTCAAGCGCACTTCCATCCGATTGGGCAGAAATGCCCTTACCTTTGCCCTCCGTAATCAGAGACATGGTTATGGAGGGCGACCTCGTTATGTGTAACGATAAATAAAATTACGACAATGATTGGACAGACAACAAATCAGGCAAACAATCCACCAAAGGATGGCACTATCCTACCGCCAACGATAGACGGGGATAAACACGAGTTGACAGAACAAGAACTGGCAGATATGACACCAATAAGACTTGCCGAGCGCATTCAACAAATGGAAGAAGCATTCAAGCTGCTTGGACCAGTGGAGGATGTGCTGAACCGCATCAAGTGCTTGGAGAAATGGCTCTTTGCAGGAAAAGACGTGCTCACCCTTGACGAGGCAAGCGTATTCCTTGACGCTTCAAAGAGTCAGCTTTACAAACTGACACGTACCTTTGCCATTCCCCATTACAAGCCAAATGGCAAGACTATCTATTTCAGCAAGGAAGAACTGGTGGAATGGATCAAGAAGCATCCAGTGAAGACAAAGGAGGTGTATGAGCAGGATGCCATACGCTATGTGATGAACAAACCCTTGAAGAGCAGATGACGATGGAAGAAATGAACGACATGAGCCTTTTTGAGGGCGCAACTGACAATACAGATTTGTTGGAAAAGCTACTGAAGGCATCGCTTATCCATGCGGATGAGACCTACCAGACACCGCCACAGATAATATGGGTGGACAACTCGACCATAGCCACGCTTGGCAACTTCAGTGCCTCCACGGGCAAGGCGAAGAGCCGAAAGACATTCAATGTATCGGCATTGGTGGCAGCCTCGCTCGCTAATGGAAAGGTGCTGCAATATACGGCAAAACTACCCGATGACAAGCGTAAGATACTCTACGTTGATACGGAGCAGAGCCGTTTTCACTGCCACAGCGTGATGCAGCGCATCCTCCGGCTTGCAGGACTGCCCGACAACACTAATAGCGAGAACCTTGTGTTCTTCGGACTGCGAGAATACAGCCCCAACCTCAGACTGCGACTGATAGAATATGCCTTGCAGACGCAAAAGGGGTTTGGCTTGGTCATCATTGACGGCATAAGGGACTTGATGCTCGACATCAACAATCCGAGTGAGTCCGTCCATATCATCAACAAACTGATGCAGTGGTCAAGCCGCTATGACCTGCACATACATTGTGTCCTACACTTGAACAAGGGTGATGACAATGTAAGAGGTCACATAGGAACGGAACTCAGCAACAAGGCAGAGACGGTACTGGTGATAAGCAAGAGCAATTCGATGGCGAATGTGAGTGAAGTGAAACCGCTCAACATCCGAGACAAGGACTTTGCCCCTTTTGCGTTCCAAATAAACAAGGAGGGACTTCCAGAGATTGCCAAGGACTATGTGGTTGACTCCACCACAGCCAGACAGCCGAAGATGACAATAGCCGACATTACCGATGAGCAGCATGACAAGGCACTTGGAATGGCTTTTGGCAAGAAAGTGGTGTCAGGTTATGAGAATGTGATAAACGCATTGACGAAAGGATATACAACTATTGGTTTTGCCAGAGGTAGAACAGTGATGTCAAAGTTGCTGACCTTCCTATTGAAGAGCAAACTGGTGGTGAAGTGTGGCAACAACGAGTATTGCAGAATGAAGGATTATCCTTCGTTTCCGCTGCTTGAAGAGCAGGAGGTGAAGAAGTGAGGATGAAGCGAAAATCACTTCAAAAACCACTTCATTCACCTCGGTGTATATATAATAGTAGAACGGACGGATTTTGTGAAGTGGCATCATATTTAACTACATGGACATACGACAAAATGACTTCACAAAACCGTTCATTCACTCTGGTGTATATATAATAAGCGCACGAATGAACAAAAAATGAATGAAAGATGAACATACAACAAGCAAAGGAAATCAAACTTACGGACTATCTGAGCGCATTGGGACATCAGCCCAAACGATGCAGCAAGTCCACATCTTATTATCTGTCGCCATTGCATGCGGAGACAAAGCCATCGTTCAAGGTGAACTTCAGCCGAAACCAATGGTATGACTTTGCTCTTGGCAAGGGTGGCAACATCATTGCTCTTGCCCAACTTCTCTACAATACGGATGATGTGGGTGCTGCATTGCAGCATATAGCAGCGGACATGAACAACCCAAAGTCCACAAAGGCAAAACCTCCCATACCGACACAAGTAGAGACAGACAAGATGGACAAGGTACATATCCAAGAATTGTCCTACCCTGTGCTTATGTCGTATCTGCGTTCACGCCATGTGGATGCGGACATAGGTAAACGCTATTGCAAGGAGATCTGGTACACGTTTAAGGGCAAGCGGTATTTTGGTATAGCCTTTCCAAATAACAGGGATGGTTATGAGCTGCGTAACCCATATTATAAAGGTTGTTTGGGCGAGAAAGACATATCCTTGATACATTCACAGCAAGTTGGAGTGCAGGACAGATGCTGCATCTTCGAGGGGTTTATGGACTTTCTTTCGTACAAGACTTTGGAAAAGCGAGGCGACAATGTGATTTGCATACAAGAGCCATGTGATTATATTGTACTGAACTCCATCAGTAGCCTTGGGAAATGCATGGAACGATTGGCGTGTTACACTGCTATCCATTGTTATCTTGATAATGACCAAGCAGGAACGGTGGCTGCCCATACAATCATGGACTGTTATCAAAACAGGGCAATCAACGAATCCATAAGATATGCAGAATACAAGGATGTCAATGATTATCTTATCGGCAGAAAATCCATTATTCCGCATAAAGAGGATGTATAAAACGATAATTTTCTACGGAGAAAGTCAATATTCTCCGTAGAAAACTATATTTTGCGTGATTTTTGCGTAGATTTTCGTACAAACATACTACACTTTTGAAAATATGTAGTAACTTTGTACAGAATTAAAGATGCAAATCATGGAAAAGCGTATGACAAATCCAAAATCTGTAGGCTACATCTCTGCAAAAGATATGGCAGGAAGAGCTGCATACTATAAAGTATTGCAAGCCGCCAAGAATGGCGAACTCACCAGAATAAAAAGAGGTGTGTATGCAACCGATGACCATTTGGCAAGTCAAATGCTTGATGTGGAAAAGGTTGTTCCTGGTGGCGTGTTGTGTCTGTATTCCGCTTGGTCACATTATCAGTTGACTACACAGGTACCACAAGAATATTGTCTTGCAATAAAAAGAGGCCGAAAAATCACCCTTCCAGATTATCCCCCAATTACACTATACCATTGGAGTGATACCGCCTTTAACCTTGGAATTACGAATACTGAGATTGAAGGTTTCAATGTGAGGATATATGACGTGGAGAAATGTGTCTGTGATGCAGTAAAGTATAGAAACAAAATCGGCATAGATGTCTGTACGGAGATTATAAAGGAATATCTGAAACGCAGAGATCGTAATGTCAGCAAACTGATGAAATATGCCTCACAACTGAGAGTTGCCAAAACATTGGGAACATATCTACAAATGGAACTATAAAATAATAAATATGACAACGAAGAATTATGCTCGCTCGGTAAGAGCGAAACTGCTTAATATATCGAAAGAAGAGAATGTCTTCTACCAATCGATATTGACACGATACTTTCAGGAGCGTCTGTTGTACCGTCTGTCGGTAAGTCCATACAAAGAACGCTTTATATTGAAAGGTGGTGCATTACTGTATGCCCATGAGCATTTGAAAGCAAGACCAACATTGGACATAGATTTCCTTGGTCAACAGATTAGCCGTGAGTTGGACAATATCAAGGAGACATTCAGAAATTTATGCGACATAGAATGTCTGGAAGACGGAGTTGTCTTTGAAAAGGACAGCATTAGCGTAGAAGAAATCACTCTCAAAAAAGAATATAATGGTGTGCGAGTACATGTCAAGGTAGGACTTGACACGGCAAGCCAAGTTATTTCCATGGATGTAGGCTTTGGCGACATCATAACTCCTGCACCCGTTGACCTTTCTTATCCGGTGTTGCTGGACACATTACCAGAAGTTGACATCTTGGCTTACTCTTTAGAGACCGTGGTGGCTGAAAAGTATCAGGCAATGATAGACCATGCGACAGAGAACAGCCGCATGAAAGACTTCTTTGATGTGTACAGAATACTCAAAGCAGGAAATATTG
>SAMEA104315437__coassemble_362_pt1 | contig 25331 bp, 16 predicted proteins | sample SAMEA104315437__metabat2_high_PE_027 | metagenome-assembled genome bin SAMEA104315437 (sample SAMEA104315437) | gut metagenome | biome: Monkey gut; feature: monkey-associated habitat; material: faeces | place: China | collected 2013
GACTCATAAATCTACCCTTAATCGTGTATTGGATGATAGTTGCGGATTTTAGGTTGACTATCATGAGGAATGCCGATGCCATCATCTATTACGCTAATGCTCAGCTCTTCTCCTTCTGATTTCCACTCTATCATCACATTTCCTCCAGTTTCTGTATATTTGATGGCATTGGACAAGAGATTATCGACAATAACAATAATCTTTTTGCGGTCAATGTAACCTGTCACATCGCATCCTTCAATTTTTAATGTGATATTCTTTGATTGTGCAAGTGGGATGAAGTTGCACGCCTCTTCTCGGAGGAAGCTTCCTATTTCAGTCTTTTCTACTTTGAGAGTCATAGCCTCACGCTCTATCTTTTGGAAGTCCAGTAGTTGGTTTACCATTGTAAGGAGTTTGTCTGCATTCTTCTTAGCAAGATTGAGTGCAGACTTGTCGTCTGTGCTGAGACTGTCAGTGTTTACCTCTTGCAGAGGAGCTTTTATCAAGGTGAGTGGGGTGCGCAAATCGTGGGCGAGGTTCACGAAGAAGCGAACCTTTTGATCAGAGTCTCGTACGGACATCCATCTGCGATATAGCTTAAAGAATATGTATAAACTTCCAATCAGTAGGATGACATAGCAAATCCAAGCCCAAATGGTATTATACCAAGGTTGAGCGATATGAATGATGAGGGTTCGTTCTGCCGTATTGTGCTTGTCAGACTTGTCTGTCGCTTTTATGTGGAAGATATAAGTGCCAGGAGGAATGTTTGTATAGTGTGCGGTCGTAGTGCTTGATGGTTTAGACCATGTACGGTCGAATCCTTCAAGATAATAGGAGTAGAGCGACTGTGATTCTTGTTGGAAGCCAACGTTGCAAAATGAGATGCTGAAGTTATTTTGCAGATTTGAGAGCTCTAGCTCTTTTATATTGTCCAATATGGTGGGAAGTGGTGACCCTTCTAAACCAGGAAGTATGTCATTGCCAGATAGTACAAACTTCTCGAAATGCAAGTTGATGGTTCTGTGGCTATCTGTAAAATGCTCAGGGTCAATGACGAAAGCTCCTGTTGGTGTTCCCCAAATGATTTCACCGGAGGATAGTGAGTAGTGGGCACGAGTTTTCATCGTACGGTTGGGTAGTCCATCGGCTTTGTAAAGTGCAGTGATGCTGCCATTGTTGGAAATGCAGTTTAGACCATCTTCGGTACTTACCCAAAGACGGTTGTTGCGATCGTATTCTAAGCCGCATATCATCATTGAAGACAAACCATCGTCTGTCGTGATATTGGTAATCTGTCTTGTTTTAAGGTTTAGCTTTGCCAAGCCATTGCTCTCTGTGCCTATCCAAAGTTCATTCTTGTTTGAAGGGTTGAGGCAGAGGCGAGTGATGGAGCTATATAATAAAGGGTTGTTGGATAGTTTGTTGAGAGAAATACTCTTTCCTGTGTATGTGTTGAACAAAACAAGCCCCTTGGCGGTAGCAAGTAATAGATGCCCAGGTTTCCATGCTGTGATTTGATAGATGCCCCGGATAGGGTAGGTGCTTAATTCGCCCCTGCTCGGGTTGTATTTTGCCATAGGATTGATGATGCCACCAAAATATATGTCGCCATTGGAATCCTCGTAAATCGAATAAACGTGCATAGGGAACTGCTTTGTTCCTTTGGAGACGATGGGATACTTGATTTGGTCGGTTGTGTTGATGTATAGAACATTGAACATAAAACCGCCCACCCACATATTGCCCATGCGATCTTCCAAAAGGCTAAGAACGGTACCACCATTTTGGGAGAGTCCAGTAAAGTGTTTCCAAGTATTGCTTTGTGGATCAAACCTAATGATGCCGTTGTTTGTCCCAAACCAAATACGCCCTTTTCTATCTTCACGCACGCAATTTACTTGAGGATCGGCAAATGGACTTAGTCTCATGTCGATCCCAGTAAATACAGTTTTGACTAACATAGACTTGTCGTAAACAAAAATGCCGTTAGAAAACGTGCATATCCAAACCAAGTCTTTGTCCTCACATATATAATATACACCATTTGAACCTATATATCTGTGGATGGTGTCTTCTGTACGAGTGAATTCCTCTAACTGCGAGGTTGTGAATCGGTTATAAACAAAGATGCCTTGCCCATCAACTCCTACCCAAATGCGGTCTGTGTCAATTGTCACAATGCTTCTGATAGGTCGATTAAACTCTTTTATGAGTGTCATCCGACCATTAAAATGTGAATCTGCTACGTAAAGTGTACCATCAAATGTGCCAATCCACATCATTTTGGTTTGAGGATCGCAAAAGATACTTTGTATGCGTTGTCCGCTAATGGTTCTGAATGGGATAGGAATATATTCTGATAAGTTTCCATCTTGTGGATGGGAAATCTTTCTGATTCCTCGCGAAGTGCCAACAAAAGTTTCGGCCTTCTCAGTGAAACTGATACAGTAGATCACAAGCTGTTTGCATGTATATGCAATTAACTTATGTTGTGAGTTGTAGATATACAATCCTTTTGTTGTACCAATCCACAAATGTCCGTATTGGTCAGCTTTGGCTACTGTAATGTTACAATTTGCGGGAATATTTAGGTTTCGAAACGAATAGAAGTTGTCGGTGGTAGGAGTATATTCGTAGAGATGTTGGTCGCTATAGGCAATGATCTTTCCCAAATGGTTTTTAAAGATACCTATAGGTTGTTCTTCTTTCAAAGCTTGACTTTGAATTTTCAGCTTATAATGAAAGAAATCATGACCATTGAATCTGTCAATGCCTCCATGTGTGGCAAACCAATAGTAGCCATTTCCATCAATAGTCATTGATGAGACATGCCGATTGCTAAGTCCTTCCGAAGTGGAAATTTGAATAAATGGAAATGCACTTGCCGCAGATACAGAAAATGCACATACTGCAAGGATAATAGTAATTTTGCTTAATACAAGATGATATGCTTTTTTCATGTGATGGTTGTTTTTACACGGCAAAAGTACTAAAAAATAAGAATAAAACCAATATGAAGAGGTCGAAAAATCAAAAAACAGACCACTACAAACAATTTTCAAACCCAAAAACTCGAATTATTGTGCTAATTTTGCACCGTGAACCAAAAACTTTAATTTATATGAATACAAACAACAATTTAAAACCTCTTTTTATGTTAACGGCTTTGATGCTAGCAGCACCAACTCTAGCAAAGAAAAATGTTGCTCCCAATATCGTAATGATTGCCGTTGATGATTTGAAGCCTATTCTTGGATGCTATGGCGATCCTATTGTGAAGACCCCCAATATAGATAGACTTGCAGAGCGTTCTACAGTCTTTAATCAAGCTTATTGTCAACAGTCGGTGTCTGCTGCTACTAGAGCAAGCCTGTTGACGGGATGGTGTCCAGATCGTACTCAGGTGTGGGACTTGAAGACTATGATTCGCAAGAAAAACCCTAATGTGGTGACTTTGCCACAATATTTCGCCGCTAATGGATATGAGACCATAGGAATCGGGAAAATTTATGATCCTCGTTCTGTGGATAAGAAGCAGGATGCTCCATCATGGTCTGTACCTTATATAGATAGCAACCGCTATCTCAACAAAGAATATGGACTTCCAGCATTGTCGCATTATCAGTCGCCTGAAAGTAAGACTCTCGTTGAGAAATATCGAAAGCAGGCTCTAGATAGTGGATATACTAAGAAGAATGAGATAGAACAGTATATTATGAAATACTTCAAGCCAACTACGGAGTGCGCTTCTGTTCCAGATAATGCCTATCATGATGGTGCAACGGCAGATGGAGCGATAGATTTTCTTCATAATTATCATTCTGATAAGCCTTTTTTCCTAGCTGTAGGAATGAAGAAGCCACACCTTCCCTTCTGTGCGCCTAAGAAATATTGGGATTTATATGACCGTACTTCTATGCCATTGGCAACTTATCGTAAAAAAGCGCTCAATTCGCCTAAGTTTGCTTATCATAATTGTGGTGAACTGCAATTATATACAGATATTCCGCCAATCATCAGTTTCTCTGATGTCGATAATGTCATTATTCCTGATGATAAGGCGCGTGAGTTGATACATGGTTATTATGCTGCAATTTCGTATATAGATGCCCAAATCGGCAAATTGCTTGACGAACTTGAAAGAAAGCACATGCTTGATAATACTATTATAGTTTTCTGGGGTGACCATGGATGGCATCTTGGAGACCATGGACTTTGGAATAAGCATACTAACTTTGAACATGCTACACGTGTGCCGATGATGATTTCTGCTCCTGGTCAGAAAAAACAACGCAAGATAGATACTCCAGTTGAGTTCCTTTCATTCTATCCTACACTTTGTTCAATGGCAGGGATTCCTGTGCTAAATGGATTGGATGGAGAAAATTTGAAAGATGTTGTTGCTGTCGGTTCCGAGGCTCAACCTAAGAATGAGTATGCCGTAAGCCAGTATCCAAGACCAGGTAAGATGGGGTATTCTATTCGTAGCAACCGCTATCGTTATACAGTGTGGGTGGATTGGAAAGGACGTAAACTGAATGCAGATAAGGTTTATGCAGAGGAGCTCTATGACTACCAGAAAGACCCTGATGAAACGGTGAATGTTGCTAAACAGGCAGAATATGCCTCTGTGTTGGCTCAAATGAAACAATATTGGAATGACTATAAAACTAAACGTATAAAATGAAACTGAACGTAAAATCTCTCTTGGCTGCCACGCTGATGAGTGTGACAGCCGCAAATTCTATTAATGCAAAGCAGAAACTATCAGAAAAGGAGCATCCAAACGTATTGATGTTCGTTGTTGATGATTGGGGTGCATACGACTTGTCTCTCTCCGGTTCAAAACTCTATGAAACTCCTAATATTGACCGATTAGCTAATCGGTCAACTGTTTTCAATCAAGGGTATGTCGCTTATCCTCGTAGCGTTCCTTCTCGCTACTCGTTGATAACGGGTCGTCATTGCGCTCGCCCTCAACAAGGTGCACATCAAGATGATCGTAAGGTTGATGCTTCCAGCTATTGTATTGCAATGCCTTTCAAAAATGCAGGCTATCAAACTTTCATTATCGGGAAATGGCATCTTAGTGACAAAGTGACTTCTCCTACAGATAAGGGCTTTGATATCAGTATCGGTGCTGGACATGCAGGAGCTACGCAGAGTTATTTTGCACCTTTTAATAAAGAAGGCGTGACTAACTCTGACAAATTGATTCAAGGAATGGATGATGCCCAACCTGGTGAGTATCTTACTGACTATATGACTCGCAAGACAGTTGATTATATCAAGGGAACTAAAAACTCTAAGAAGCCATTCTTTGCAGTTTGTAGTTACTATGCTGTGCATACTCCCCTTGAAGCCAAGAGGGAAATGATAGAGAAGTTTGAGAAAAAACTCAAAAACATGAATCTGGGTCCAGATCCTATGGCTAAAGAGGAGGCAGGTGATACCAAAACACAACAAGACCACCCTGTTTATGCTGCAATGATAGAATCGGTCGATGAGAGTGTGGGCAAGATTCTTGGTTCCTTGAAAGAAGCAGGAAAGATGGACAATACAATTATAGTCTTGATTTCCGACCATGGTGGACTTTCTAATCGTGGTAACAAGCGTGAGTTGGCGACAACCAATCGCCCACTCAAGGCAGGCAAGGGGCATTTGTATGAGGGGGGCTTGCGAGTTCCATTCTTAATCCATACTCCTAAACAGAGCAAACGTTATGATAGCAATACTCCTGTGGTGAGTCTTGACTTGCTTCCTACACTGGCGGATATGTGCAATGCCCCAGTTGACCCCACAGCAGAACTTGATGGAGTAAGCCTTAAGAATCTAGTCAATTCTCACAAGTCTAACTTTGACCTGCATCGTAATCTCTATTGGCATAAGGCAGCAGAGCGTCCACAATCTACAGGTGACTATGTATCTTCTGCTATTCGTAAGGGCGACTACAAGCTCATCGACTTTTATACACAAGGACGCGTTGAGCTTTATAATGTAGTTACAGACCCAGGCGAGCATCATAATCTTTTCAACGAACAACCTCAATTGGCTTCTCAACTGATGAACCAACTGAACCAATGGCGTACAGATGTTGGTGTTAAAATGGCTAAGACAAGAGATAAACAAGGGCAGAAAAAGGGAAAAAGTAATAAAAGAAATAAACAAAAGAACAAGTAAAACTAATAAAGAGAAATTATGAATGTCATCAATAAAATACCTCTTTTGGCTGGTGCTTTGGCACTTAATGCATCTAGTGCGTTTGCCAAGGCCGACAAGCCAAATATAATAGTCATTATAACTGATCAGCAGTCATATAATGCGATTAGTGCATTTCGTGATATCTATCCAGGTGATTATTTTCATACACCTAATATTGACCGTATAGCAAAGGAGGGCATAGCTTTCACAAATACCTATTGTGCAAATCCTGTGTCGGTACCTTCTCGCTTTGCATTGTTTACTGGCAAGTTTGGAGGTCAATACGGTGTTCGTGAGAATCGCTGTACAGATGCGGTGGAAAGTGAAGTTCGTCCAATGCTAGCGATGAATGGTATGGGAGGTGTCTTTGCACGAGGTGGCTACGACACTTACTATGGTGGCAAGGTGCATTTGCCATTTTCAGGTGAAAAAGGTAAGAATGCTTTCTGTGCTCCAGTTGCCTATGGATTTGATAATTACTTTACGAAGGATGAGCGTGAAGAACTCGGTAAGGAAACTGCTAGTCTTATCGACCGTATCGCTAAGGAAAAACCTGCAAAGCCTGCACTTATCATAGCTTCTTTTCTCAATCCCCATGACATTTGTTTGGAAAGTAGTACCGGGCTGTCACCAAATGTAGAGGATAAAGGCGGACGCAAGCAGTTGATTACCGATTGCGTGCGAGCTATGAGAGCACGTGCGGCTGCTATAGATTCTGTGGAATTTTATGCCAAGCATGCGCCTCAATTGCCATTTAATCAGGCAGAAACTCGTGATTTCCCAAAATTCAAAAAAGCACCTTTGAAAGATTTTCCTGATTATTATTGGCGTAAGTATCGTTGGACTTATGGGCAACTTGTGGAGCTAGTGGATTCTCACATAGGGACGATATTGGATGCTCTCGACCGAAACCCTGAGCTTAAAAAGAATACAATCGTAGTATTTACGAGTGATCATGGTGAGATGCAAGGTGCGCACCACATGGTGACTAAGAATATACCTTATGATGAGTGCCAGCGAGTACCTCTTGTTTTTGCAGGCAGAGGAATCGCTCATGGTCGTAATGCCAGTGCTGTTTGTAATGGAGTGGATTTGCTTCCAACGCTTTGTGAACTTGCTGGTATCCAAGCTCCATCTTGTGATGGTGTGTCTATTGCTAAGAAAGTAACAGGAAAGGATAAGGTCGTTGATACTAAGCGAATCATCTATACGGAGGGTGACGGATTCATTAGTGTTGCTGATGCCAACTATAAATATACTTTATTTGATGGGGCGAAGGGTGCGGAAATGCTGATAGACCTAAAAAATGACCGAGGAGAGTTGGTCAATGTAATCAGTGAACATCCTGATGTCGCTGCTCGTTTGAAGGCTGCTATTCCAGCAACACTTTATAAGATTCAAAGCAGATATTCTGGAGAAAGAGATACTAAAAATGGTAAAGCAGGCAAGAAAAATGGCAATAAACTAGGAAATAAAAAGAACAAAAAAACTAAAAACGCATGACTATAAAGTGTGTATATAAAGTTATGGTCTTCGGTTGCATCTTCTCTATGGCAATGGTGGCGTGCGACTCGGAGACTGTAGCCTGTTCTTCTGGAACGTCCATGGAATCATCTACTGATATTAATTGATCAAATATAGGCATAGACGAGTCAAGTGATTTGAATATAAATTACAGGAGGCACATCTCAGTAATGTCTATGATGTGATCTTTTTCGTGTCCAAACCATATTTTAGACCTCAAAAAAACTAAAATCGTACCAGAAAAAGCTTTATTCTCAACTAACTTTGCGGCAGAATTTGAAACTTGTTTAATAAATCAATTTTAATTGAAACTATTATTACTTATGATGAAACAGAAACTATTGGTACTTTTTGCATTGCTCATGTCTATAGTATCCTTGGCAGAGGCAAGCAATAAAAAGGGCAGAAAAGTGTGCCAGCAGATTCCTTGTGCATTGAAAGACGTAGTGAAAAAACATTATCCGAAAAATCTTTATTTCGGTATGGCAACACAACAACGTCTTATAGGGAAGCTATCTGTGGAAATCACAGACCGTGAATTCGACTATGTGACTCCTGCTAATGACTTCAAGCAGAGTTATATTCATCCCGAACCAGAAAAATGGCAGTGGACTCGCCCTGATAATTTTCTTGCTCATGCAAAAGAGCAAGGACAAGTGCTTAGAGTACATGGACCGATTAGCCCTCAGTGTTCTCACTGGGTACGTGCAGACAATCGCACACCCGAGGAATTGAGCAAGATGCTGGATGAATTTATGACAGCATTGTGCATGCGCATCAACAATGTTCCTGCTGTCAAATGGATGGATGTTGTCAATGAGACAATTTGCAAGAATCGCATCCAGTATGCTAAAGGTAAGTTCTATAATGCAGGCGACTGGTTTGGACCACGTGAGGGTGATGATAAATGGGAAAATCCTTGGACTGTTCTCGGTTTTGAAACCTATAAGGGAGATGTTTATCCTCTTTATATTAAACGTGCTTTTGAAATAGCCAATAAGTATGCCCCAAATGTGAAGTTGATTATCAACCAAGACAGTCAGATGGACGCTGTGGAATGGGAGAAAATGAAGAAATTAGTCGGATACTTGCGTGCTCAGGGGCTTAGGGTGTATGGCATTGGTTGGCAAGCTCACATTAACACGGGTCTGGAGAAAGACAAAAAGAAGATGGACTATCTCGACCATTTTGTGTCTTGGTGTCATCAAAACAAACTTGAATTCCATATTACAGAAATGAATGTATGGATCAATGAGGGTGATACAGAGGACATGCAAGCGGCTACTTTCAAAGGTGTTCTGGATGTTGTCCTACCACATGTGGCTAAAGGAGTTGTTGGTGTCTGTTTCTGGAATGTAAGAGACGAGGATACAGACAAGGAGCCCAAGCGAGGAGCCATCTGGAGAAATGATGGAAGCGCACGCCCTGCTTACGATGCCATTAAGCAATCTCTTTTGCAAAATGCAATAAGAAAATAAATTATATACCTAACTAAACAACATTTCTACATGAAAAATTATTTGAAGTTATTAGGAATCTCAATAGCTCTGTTTATGCCTTTGTCGCTACAAGCTATTGTGGTTGAAGGTGTGATTACCGATGAAAACAAAGAACCAGTCATTGGTGCTGTTGTCAAATTGAAAGGTAATGCCAAACTTGGAACAACGACCGATATGGATGGTAAGTTCTCCTTTGATATTCCTGACGCAGAGCTGAAAGAGGGCGTTCTTGTTATCTCTTATGTGGGCTATGAGACGAAAAGATTGCGTCTGAATGGACGTTCCATCGTCTCGGCAGAGTTGACTCCTGAGTCAAAAGAGTTGGATGAGGTTGTAGTAGTTGGCTATGGTTCTATGCGTAAGAGCGACCTTACTGGTTCGCTGACTTCCGTGAAGGCTAAAGATTCTGAGGCTGCATCTGCGACTTCGTTTGACAAGTTGCTTCAGGGAAAGGCTGCTGGTGTTTTTGTAACAACAGGTAGTGCTGCTCCTGGTGGTTCGGCATCGGTGAGAATCCGCGGAACGGGATCTTTGCGTGGTGACAACTCTCCTCTATACGTTATAGATGGCAATATCATCAGTGATTTGGGTGACACTACCGACCCAATGGGAGCTGGTTCTAATAGTGGAAACTCTCGTCAACAAGCACAGAATCCTTTGGCATCCATTAGTCCGCAAGACATAGAGTCGATAGAAGTCCTCAAAGACGCTTCTGCTACAGCCATTTATGGATCGCAGGGAGCCAATGGCGTGATTCTTATTACAACCAAACGAGGTAAGACCTCTCGCCCAAGTGTGACAGTAAGTGCTAATGTGACATTGTCAAAGCTTAGCAAGGAGATACCTGTGCTAGGTTTTGATGATTACTTGGCATTCCGTAATGATCCTGCTTTTATAAAAGATGGTGAACCTATGTCGGGAGAAGGACTTGTGCCTGTCAATTGGCAGCGCAATGCTACTCGTGTGTCTGCTTCTCAAAATTATCGTGCAAGCATCAGTGGCAAGAGTAACAAAACGGGGTATTTCTTAGCGCTGGGTTATGCAGACCAGAAAGGTGTGATTCGCAAGACGGGAGTTAATAAATATGATATTCGTGTGAACCTTGATCAGGAAATCAATGATTATCTTTCGTTGAAATCAAGTTCGTCGTTCAGTCATGTAAAGACCAATATGACATCAGGAACAGACAAGCTTGCCAATAGTCGTACGAGCATTGTGCGCCAGATGATATCTTATAAGCCATATATCAATCCATCACAGACAAGTGAGGGTTATACAGATTATGATGAGGATATTACATCACCAGAGGTTTGGTTTACAGATTACGATGATGATAGTCGTGAGGATATGTTTAATACATCCTTGTCTCTCGATTACAAGGTGCTCAAGTGGCTTACGCTTCGTGCAAAGGGTGGAATTGTATATAAGAATAAATCTCGCTCAATGTGGTATGGCAAGAAAACGTTCAATGGATCGCAGGCCAATGGTAAGGCTGGTCTTGCAGAGATGACATCCAACTTTTACAATGCAGAGTTGATGGCGATGGTCAATCACAAGTTTGACAAGAAGAATTCTATCAATGGTACATTGGGCATCGTATATGATAACAAGCAAATTAAGCAGACAGGTATCACTGGTGAGGATTTCTTCTCTGAGAGCCTTCGTGCCGATGGTATCTCCCAGGCAGCAAAGCAGTATCCGTTCAAGTTGGCAAAAGTTGGTCAGCAACTATTCTCTGTATTGGCTCGTGCCATTTACAATTACGATAATCGTTATTTGCTCACTGCCACATTCCGTGCTGATGGATCTAGCAAGTTTGATAGCAAGAACCGTTTCTCTTATTTCCCTTCTTTTGCTGGTGCATGGAGAATGAACCATGAAAGTTGGTTACGTGATGTGAAATGGATTTCTAATTTGAAACTCCGTGCAGGTTGGGGTATGGTTGGTAATCAGGCAATCTCTCCTTATCAGACGCTTGCTAGCTATAGCAATGTGACTGGTGTGACGGGAGATGGGCAGCAGAATCCTGGCATCGCACCATCTAGAATACCTAATCCAGACTTAAAGTGGGAAACTTCTGAACAATACAATGTAGGTGTTGACTTTGGCGTGTTCGACAACCGACTCAGCTTTGTCGTTGATGCTTATATCAAGAATACGAAGGATCTCCTGTTGGAAGTTGCTACTCCTTATGCGTCAGGTTACAAGACGATGTATGTCAATAATGGAAAGATACAGAATAAGGGATTGGAGTTTAGCGTAGAGGGCGTTCCTTATACTTCCAAGAATTGGGAAGTGAACGTGGGGGCAAATATCTCATTTACGTCCAATAAGATTAAGCAATTAGGTATGGCTCCTTCTGATTTCGGAATGTTGCATAATGAAATTGGATACTGGGGACAGAATGTTGGTAACAATACCTATACCAAGTTCCCTGCCAATGTGTTCCTCGTCAACCATTCTATAGGTCTGTTTATGGGATACCAAACCAATGGCATTCTCCAACAAGATGTATATGATAGCCCAGAGTATCAACAGAATCCTTTGGAGATGAATGGCACAAAGTTGCAACCAGGTGACATCCTCTATGTAGATCAGAATGGTGATGGTGTAATTGATGGAAAGGATCGTGTGGTAATAGGCAATCCTAATCCTGATTTCACGTTCGCTTTCAATGCTTCTGCTAGGTATCGCAATTTGACTTTGAGTATGGTGTTCAATGGTGTTGTCGGAAATGACATAATCAATGCGAACCTTATTGATGAGACAGATGTGAAGAATGCTAATAACAACGTACGCAAGGATGCTTATTTTAAGGCTTGGACGGCAGAGAACCATAGCAATGCTTATCCACGATTAGGTTATCAGCCGATGGGTGTTCTCAATGACCGCTATGTGGAAAATGGTTCTTACTTACGATTGGCACAACTGAGCCTGGATTATCGCTTGGACTTCAAAAAATCGAAGTTGATCAAGGGCTTGACATTCAATTTCACAGCTTCTAATGTGTTTACTATCACAAACTATAGTGGCTATGATCCAGATGTTAACACTTTTGTGAATAGTGCTGACTTGATGGGTGTTGACTTGACGTCATATCCTGCGGCTCGCAACTTCACTTTTGGGGTAATTGCCAATTTCTAATCGGTTAAATATTTAAATAGCAACAACTATGAATAAGTTTTCATATATTCTTCTATTGGTGATGGGACTGTTCATTACTTCATGTGATGACTTCCTGAAAGAAACACCAAAGACGCAGTTGGAATCAGATGGAATCTATAATTCCAAAGGTTCTGCAAATGCCGCCTTGGCTGGTATGTACGCCAAGTTGTCTGATTACAATTATGTGGGATATAATTATTTCCATGTTGTCAGTACTACTTCTGGTCTTGGTGTGAGTATCAAGGCAAATGACGTAAATCTGACATCGATGAAGATTCTTACAACGGATGTCAACGTCACCAATATGTATTTTGGTATGTATGAGGTCGTCAAGGTAGCCAACGATATTGTGGCAGGTATGGCTAATAGTACGATTGCTGATGTGCAAGAGCGCAACCGCATAGAGGGAGAGGCTCGTTTTGTGCGTGCGCTTACGTATTTCAATTTAGTTCGTCTCTTTGGCAAGGTGTCGCTCATTACTGTACCGGTGACCAATCATGCAGAATCGCAGAAACCACGTGCCGAAGTCAGCGAGGTATATAACCAGATTATAGAAGACCTGACGATAGCTTTCGAGAAGATGGCAGAACCAGGCAATCAGGTAGAGGGATTCCCTCATCGTTACGCAGCTGAGGCTTTGCTTGCAAAGGTATATCTTACTATGGCAGGCAATGATGAGCAGTCTGCCTATTGGCAGAAAGCATACGATGCAGCGCATGATGTGTATGAGAATGGTGGGTATCAGCTTGTGCGTCCATACGCCAACCTCTTTGGAAGTCCTCACAAGAATAACGTAGAGTCTATATTCGAGGTGCAATTCGCTTCGACGGTCAATGCTGGACGTATGACGGAAACCACATTCCCTTCAGGGCATCAATTGATGAGCAACATTACGACTAAGGGTAAGAGTTGGGGGAAGACACGCCCTTCTCAGTTGGCTTTTAATATGTTTGATGATGCTGATCCTCGTCGTGAGGCAAGTTTTGTGCATAGCAGTTATACCGATATTTTTGCTACCAATTCTGCCAAGAAGATCGTGATGCTTTATCCGACAAAGAAAAAGAATGGTACTAAAGCCAAGATGACTTATAGTCAGGGAGATTCTGAATATGCTGCATGGGCAAAGTATTATGACCCTTTGATGACGACTTCGGGTACGAATGCCAATTTCGTTTTCATGCGCTATTCCGATGTACTTCTCATACTTGCTGAGGCTGCCAATGAGTTAGGGCTTCCTGAGGCGGTAGGTTATCTGAGAATGGTGCTGGATCGTGCACGTGATGCTAATGGCAATGGAACCATAGACGAAGGTGAGGTGTATCCATTGGATGTCACGGCTGAAGAATTGTCTAGCAAGGAGTTGATGCGCAAGCGAATCATTTCCGAACGATTGAAGGAGTTTACTGGTGAGTGCGATGAATGGTACACTGTGCGCCGTCGTGGAACTGAGAGTTTGAAGGCTGTGATGGAAGCTCATAACGATGCCATCGATACTTGGTATGCGTCTCAGAGCATAACTACACTCCCTAAGTTTGTGTACAAATATGAAATCACAGATCAAAGCGTGAAACGTAATATGCTATTGCCATTCCCTTCCGATGAGATTAATCGTAACGAAGCCATCGGGCAAGATGATCAGAATGAAGGTTATTGATCTTTGTAATGATATAAATTTATGAATAATAAATATTTAAGTTTTTGCATGACTTCTCTTTTGCTTGGCGGCTCCATGGCTGTTGCTGCCAAGCAAAAGGCTGAGTCCGCTAACAAGAAGAATGTTCTCTTTTTGATTATGGATGATTTGCGTCCAGAACTCAATTGTTATGGGGCTCATTATATGAAGACCCCAAGCATCGATCGTCTTGCTCGTCAAGGTGTGATGTTTGAGAATGCCTACTGCAATGTTCCAGTGTCAGGTGCATCTCGTGCTTCTATGTTTTCAGGTCTTCGTCCAGCTATCACTCGTTTTTGGGATGTGAATGCACTCATTGATGTTGAGGCTGAGGGGACTGTTACATTACCACAGCATTTTCGAGAGAATGGATATACCACTATTTCCAATAGTAAAGTGATACATGGAGAAAATGATGCACGTGAGCGTTCGTGGGATGAGGTGTGGAAACCTAAGTTGAAATCTTCGACCTGGCGTGATTACCTGGGGGATGAAAATCTTTCAGTGGAACGTCTGAAAGGTGGTCCTGCTGCTTATGAATGTTTGGACGTGGCAGACAATGAGTATAGTGACGGAAAAACTGCCGACAAAGCTATTGCAGACTTGAAGAAACTCAGTACGTCTAACAAACCATTCTTTTTGGCGGTGGGTATTTTGAAACCGCACTTGCCTTTTAATGCCCCTAAGCGTTATTGGGATCTATATGATGAGTCTAAGATTTCTTTGCCAGAGACTTTTAACTTTGACCGAACGGGTTTCCCTGACAAGGCTTTCCATAATTATAATGAGATACGCTATTATCGTGACATTCCTGCCAAGAGTGACATTCCTGCCGAAGAAGCGATCAAGTTGATTCATGGTTATCGTGCCTGTGTCAGCTATGCTGATGCGCAGGTGGGACGCATCTTGGACGAATTGACTCGTTTGGGACTTGACAAGAATACTATCGTGGTGCTGGTCGGCGACCATGGTTGGAGCTTGGGTGACCATAACCAATGGTGCAAACATTCTAATTTCAATATCGTCAACAAAGCACCTCTTATCATTCGGGTGCCTGGTAACACCAAGCATGGGCCAGAGTCTAAAGTCGTGGAGTTCGTGGATTTATATCCTACGCTCTGTGATTTGGCAGGACTGTCAACTCCTTCGCATGTGGAAGGACTGAGTATGAAGAAACTTCTGATGGGTAAGGATGACAGTTGGAAAGATTGCGCCATTGTTAAGTGGCATGGGGGCCTCACTTATTTAGATCGCAACTATGGATATACAGAATGGTGTGACAACCAAGGCAATGTCACCGACCAAATGCTTTTCACATATCGAAACGATCCTTTGGAAACCGTCAATCTTGCTGATGATCCTGCATACGCTTCTACTGTAGAACGATTGCGCAAGGAAATCAAGGATCGGCGTGGTGCCAACTTCCTAGTGAAGACTCCTAGAGTTGGGAGAGAGGTAAAAAATAAAAAACGTGCAGGCGGACAAAGGAGTAAGAATGGAAATGCTAAACGCAATAATAGTAACAAACAAACGCAAAAAGTAAATAATGAACAGTAATGTGATTAAGTCAATTGCCATCGGTCTATGTGGCACAATGGGTGTTACCACAGCCGTGGCTAAAGCAAAGAAAGAACAGAAGAAGCCTAACATTCTTTTTATTCTTGCAGATGACCATGCTCGTACGGCCATCAGTGCTTACAACGGTATCAATGCCAAATTAGCGCCAACACCGAATATCGATGCAATTGGTGAAAATGGAGCTATTATGCGCAATATGTTGTGTACCAACTCTATTTCTGGTCCAAGCCGAGCTTGTCTGCTTACGGGAAAGTATAGTACATCTCATGGATTCTATCAGAATGAAGGAGGCATTGTGTTTGATGGTAGTCAGATGCAGTATCAGAAAGTGCTTCGTGACAATGGTTATACCACCGCATTGTTTGGTAAATGGCATCTTTTCTCAAAGCCAGAGGGATTTGATTATTATACCATCCATGATAATCCTTCTCAGCAAGGAACTTATTGGAATCCAATCTATTCTACCAATGGTAACAAAAAGCGTGAAAAAGGCTATGCCACTCGTCTTACGACGAATTTTGCCTTGGAGTGGCTCGATGAATTGCGTGACAAGGACAAGCCTTTCTGTATGATGCTTCATTATAAGGCGCCTCATCGTCCTTGGGAACCAGATTCTTGTTATTTGAATCTTTTCGATGATGTCACTTTCCCTTATCCTGAAACATTCAATGATGACTATTCGGGACGTGAGAAAACCATCGGGCAGAGTATGGCAACGATTGCCAATCATATGTCGCGTGGCGACCTCAAGCAGACTCCACCTGCAGGTCTAACTCAGAAAGAAAGAAACAAATGGCTTTGGTGGGGAGGTTCTGGGAAAAATCAATTCTGGACTCCAAGCGACACACTTCAGGGGCAGGCACTCAAAAACTGGAAGTTCCAGACCTACATCAAGAATTACCTGCGTGTGGTACGTTCTGTGGATGACCAAGTGGGGCGTGTGGTAAAGTACTTGAAGGATCATGACCTTTATGACAATACCATTATCATCTATATGGGTGACCAAGGTTTCTTCCTCGGTGAGCATGGACTTTATGATAAGCGATGGATGTATGAGGAGTCTTTGCAGATGCCATGCCTCGTTAGTTATCCGAAGGCTATCAAGAAAGGACAGAATCTTCAAGACATTACGCTCAACATAGATGTAGCTCCTACAATTTTGGATTTCGCAGGAGTAAAGATTCCATCTGATATGGAGGGTGAGAGTATGAAGGGATTGCTTACGGGTGATAAGAAAGCGGAGAGAAACTGGCGTAAGGAGGCTTACTATCAGTACTTCGAGTATCCTAAATGGCATAATGTGCAACCTCATTATGGTATTCGTACTACTCGATACAAGCTCATCCATTTCTACTATAATATAGATGAATGGGAGTTCTATGACTTGCAGAGTGACCCTAAGGAGGTGAAGAATGATATTAACAACCCGAAATATGCAAAGATAATTGCAGATTTGAAGGTACGTCTAAATAAGCTTCAGAAGAAATATCACGATGACCTCCCATTGGATGAAAGACGTGATATGACAACTAAATACATGCTTAAATACGAAGAATGATGATGAAGAAAAGAATATTATTTGGAAGCATTGCATTTTCCTTCTTGTCTATGATGCCAGCAGTGGCAAAAGATATTTACAAGGATGCTAAACAACCTGTGGAAAAACGTGTTGAGGACTTAATGAGCCGTATGACTCTTGAGGAGAAAATAGCTCAGATGACTCAATACGTGGGTCCTAACCATATCCGTGAGAATCAAAAGAGATTCAAGGGAAAAGGTGTGGCAAAGAATGATGATGCTTATGGATTTTATCCTACATTGAGCATCAACGACCTTTATCGTATGACAGAGCAGGGTATGATAGGTTCCTTCCTCCATGTCGTTACGGCAGAGGAGGCCAATCAGTTGCAAAAACTGGCAGCGAAAAGTAGATTGGGAATACCATTGATTATTGGTATTGACGCTATTCATGGCAATGCTTTGGTATCGGGTACTACTGTTTATCCTACACCGATAGGACAGGCAGCTTCATTTAATCCCTCTTTGGTAGAACAACTCAGCCGTGAATCGGCTGAGGAAGTTCGTGCTGGCGGTGCGCATTGGACGTTTACCCCTAATGTGGATGTGGCACGTGATGCTCGTTGGGGGCGAGTAGGAGAAACCTTCGGCGAGGATCCTTATCTAGTTTCACTCATGGGAGTTGCTACTGTGAAAGGTTATCAAGGTACTGAGTGTAAGGGTGGCAAGGCTGTGTTGGCTTGTGCAAAGCACCTTATTGCAGGCAGTGAACCTTCCAATGGAACCAATGCTGCGCCAATGGATGTCTCAGAACGCACTCTGCGTGAGGTGTTCCTCCCTCCTTACAAGGCGGCGGTTGAAGCTGGCGTTGCTACGCTGATGACCGCTCATAATGAGCTGAATGGTATTCCTTGTCACGCTGATAAGTGGATGATGACCGACATCATGCGTAATGAGTATGGCTTTAAGGGATTCATCGTTAGCGATTGGATGGACGTGAGCCGTATCTATGAATTGCATCATGCAGCTACCGATATGAATGATGCTTATCGCCAAGCTGTTGAGGCTGGTCTCGATATGAACATGCATGGTCCTGGTTTTGCCGAAGGAATCAAGCAACTTGTAGAGGAAGGTAAACTTAGCCCTGCCACTGTAGATAGGGCATGTCGTGCTATTCTTACGACCAAGTTTAATCTAGGCTTGTTTGAAAATCCATACGTTGATTTGAAAAAAACAGCCAAGACGTTGTTCTCTTCTAGCCATAAGACTACAGCACTAGAAGCGGCAGAACAGTCCATCGTATTGTTGAAGAATGCTAAGAACTTGCTTCCTTTGGACTTTTCCAAGCTCAAGAACATCTTTGTTACAGGACCTAATGCAAATAACCAAACTATCCTTGGTGACTGGACACTTCTCCAGCCTGAAGAGAATGTGGTTACTGTATTGGAGGGCTTACAGCAACTGGCAGGCAAGGAGAAAGTGACATATTACGATTATGGTGATGATGTACGTCAAGATTCGCCAGAAAAGGTGAAGGCTGCTGCGGAAATGGCGAAATCGGCAGATGTTGCTATTGTTGTAGTGGGAGAAAATCCTTTGCGCTATCAGAAAACTAAGACAAGCGGTGAGAATACAGACCGTATGAGTCTAGACCTTCTTGGAAGCCAAGAGCAACTCATTAAGAAAATTGCCGCTACTGGAGTTCCTACCATTGTGGTACTAGTGGGTGGTCGTCCTTTGAGCATTCCTAATGTGGACAAGTGTGCTGGTGCCGTAATTCAAGCGTGGGAACCTGGTTCTATGGGTGGTGAAGCTTTAGCAAATGTCCTTTCTGGTAAGGTAAATCCATCTGCCAAACTGCCAGTGTCAATGCCTCGTCACTCAGGACAGATTCAAATGATTTACAATCATAAGCCTTCTCAGTATTTCCATAAGTATAAGGATGGCCCATCTACTCCTCTCTATGCTTTTGGATATGGTTTGTCTTATACAAAGTTTGACATTAGCAAACCAGTAATGGATAAATCGACAGCCTCTTGTAGTGAATGTGTTCGGGTGACAACGAAAGTTTCAAACACGGGCGGTTGCAAGGGAACGGAGGTCGTTCAGCTTTACATTCGTGACAATTATAGTTCGGCTACTCGTCCTGTAAAGGAATTAAAGGACTTTACTCGTGTTACGCTGAATCCTGGAGAAACTAAGACTGTCGAGTTTGTAATTACTCCAGATAAGTTAGCTTTCTTTGATCGAAATATGAAATATGGTGTAGAACCTGGAGACTTTAGCGTTATGGTAGGTTCATCTTCACTTGATAAAGACCTAAAGACAACAACTTTAACAATTAAATAATTGACATTATGAGAAAAGTTATTTTAGTAATACTAACAAGTTTGTCCCTATGCATACAAGCTGCAGTTGTCGAACAGACGTATGTGTATGAGTTTACAGCAGGTGGGGCTTATAAAAGCATTGTATATCGTGCGTCAAGGAACTAAAACTCAGAAAGTAATTATAAAATAACGATAGACTTTTGCCGTTCTATAGGAAAACGCTATCCGATAGAATGGCTCTTGGTTAAATGAATTTAAAAGCATAATGATGGAAACAATTAATCCTTTCGCTCGTCCCATGTACGTGATGCTGAAGCCGGCGGGATCGTTGTGCAACTTGCGTTGCAAGTATTGCTATTATCTGGAGAAGAGCAAACTCTATACTGAACAAAAGAAACATGTCATCACCGATGAGCTCCTAGAAAAGTTTGTCAAGGAGTATATTGAGGCGCAAACTTCATCCCAGGTTCTGTTTACGTGGCATGGTGGTGAGACCTTGATGCGTCCTATCTCTTTCTATGAGAAGGCTCTCGAACTGCAACGGATGTATGCAGGCGGTCGTCGTATTGATAACTGCATTCAGACCAATGGTACACTGCTCACACCTGAGTGGTGCAAGTTTTTCAAGGAATATGGATTCTTGGTAGGTGTGAGCATCGATGGTCCTCAGGAATTTCATGATGAGTACCGCAGAACTGCCACGAATCAGCCTACTTTCTATAAGGTGATGAAGGGCATCGAACTGCTCAATAAATATGGAGTGGAATGGAATGCGCTTGCGGTAGTCAATGACTTCAATGCTGACTATCCTTTGGAGTTCTATCACTTCTTCAAGGAGATAGGATGCCGTTACATCCAGTTCTCACCCATCGTGGAACGAGACGTTCAGCGTACCGATGGATTGCACTTGGCTCCTGGAATGCAGGAAGGTGGTAAGCTTATCGACTTTTCGGTTACTCCTGAACAATGGGGTAACTTCCTTTGTGCAATCTTCGATGAGTGGGTCAAAAACGATGTGGGCGAATATTACGTACAACTCTTCGATGCAACGTTGGCCAATTGGATAGGCGAAGCTCCTGGTGTGTGTGTGCTGGCCAAGGAGTGTGGGCATGCTGGCGTGATGGAGTTTAATGGGGATGTCTATTCTTGCGATCATTTTGTCTATCCCGAACATAAACTGGGAAATCTCCATGACAAGACCATTACGGAGATGATGTATTCTTCTAAGCAAAACGAGTTTGCGAGAATGAAGAGTCGTATGTTGCCACAGCAATGCAAAGAGTGTGAGTTCCTGTTTGCTTGTCATGGTGAATGCCCAAAGAATCGCTTTGTGCGTGATCGTTATGGCAATCCTGGACTAAATTATCTCTGCAAGGGGTATCGTCAGTTCTTCAAGCACGTATCTCCTTACATGGATTTTATGGCAAACGAATTGCGCAACCATCGTGCTCCAGCCAATGTGATGAATGCTCAGTTTAAGGGATGAGAATGAACACATGTATGTGTTGTGTCGTATGTGCCTCTATATGCGCTGCTATGCACGTACGACCATAGGGGATAACGACGTGCATCCATAGGGGATATGGACGTACGAGCATAAGGGAAACGAATTCGAATCCGTAAGCCGAGCCACTACCGTAGAACGAGCGGCTGACGGTAGTGGAACGACTGGCTGACGGTCGTCAGCCGCTCGTTCCACGGTAGTGACGCTCCCGATGGAGCAATATAGATTACTTTCTAAAATACTTCCCTACCACAGGCAGACTACCCAATGGGAAATCCTTCTTCACGAGATAAGCGGCGAAGACGAGGATGAGCAGGGTGTTGATGACGCAAGCCACGAGACTGTCGAAGTACTTGTTTGCCTCGGTCATGCCCACGAAGAGGATGATGGCAAGCACCACATATATCATGATGTCCTTCACAGGATAGTTGATAGGATACTTCTTCTGTCCCACGAAGTAGGAGAGCGTCATCGCCGTGCCATATCCTGCAAATCCTGCCCAGGCACAAGCGATATAGCCATACTTAGGCACGAAGATGACGTTGATGGCAATTAATACCGCACATCCGATGCCAGAGAAGTAAGCACCCCAGATGGTCTTGTCGATGAGCTTGTACCAAAAACTGAGGTTGAAATATACACCCATCATGATTTCCGCTGCCATCACGATAGGCACTACCTTCAAGCCCTCCCAGTAATCACGGCCGATAATGTGGCGCAATACATCAAGATAACCTACCACCACCAGGAATGCCAAGAGAGTGAAGATGACGAAATATTTCATCGCCGAAGCGTAAGTCTGTCGGTTGTCCTTGTCCTTCGCCTTGCCGAAGACGAATGGCTCGTAAGCATAGCGGAACGCCTGGGTTATCATCGCCATGATCATCGCTATCTTGCTGGCGGCACCATAGATGCCGAGCTGTGCATGCGCATCGCCCTTCTCATAGATGTAAGGGAAGAGAATCTTGTCGGCTGTCTGGTTTAAGATACCAGCGATACCGAGCACGAGGATTGGCCAACTGTAGTTCAACATCTTCTTGAGGAGCACCTTGGATTCTGCCCAAGAGGCTTTCTCGCCCTTGAAACCTTCCAAGAGCTCCTTGTAGAAGCAGAAGGTGATGGAGCCTGTGCAAACCAGGTTGATATAGAAGGCATAACCCACGTCGTGACCATCCATAATGACGTAATAAACGAGGTTGAGCACGATGTTCATCGCAATGAAGAGCAACTTGAAAGCGGCAAACTTCAATGGGCGCTTCTTGTATCTGAGGTAAGCGAACGGGATGCACTGGAAAGCATCAATAGCCACGGTTACGAACATCGTCCAGACGTAGGCTGGATGGTCGGCATATCCCATGGCATCGCTCAGGGGTTGCAAGAAGATGAACACCAAGGCGATGAAGAGCAGGGAGGTGAATCCCACCATTGCCAAAACGGTGCTATAGACTTTCTCTGGGTGCTCGCCCTCCTTGTTGACGAAACGGAAGAAGGTGGTCTCCATACCGTAAGTCAAGATGACGAGGAGCAATGCCGTATAGGCATACATGTTGGTGATGACACCATAACCACCACTGGCTGCACTAATCTTAGCCGTGTAGAGTGGCACAAGCAGATAGTTCAAGAATCTGCCGATGATACTGCTCATACCATAGATGGCGGTATCCTTTGCTAAACTTTTTAAGTTTGCCATATTGTTTTTATATTTTTGTTATCCGAAGAATTAATATGTTTCTATCCGAAGAATAGATAAGCGATGGCGATAGCTGCAATGACACCAGCCAAGTCGGCGAGCAAGCCGCAAGCCACTGCATGACGGGTGTTCTTGATGCTTACGCTTCCGAAATATACCGCCAGGATATAGAAGGTGGTATCGGTGGAACCTTGGAAGATGCAACTCAGTCTGCCCACGAAGGAATCAGGACCATAGTTCTTCATCGCCTCTAACATCATGCCTCTGGCACCGCTGCCCGACAATGGTTTCATGATGGCGGTAGGGAGAGCACCCACGAAATCAGCATTCATACCGCATTGCTCCACGCCCCAAGATACGCCTTGTATTACCATATCCATCGCTCCCGAAGCTCGGAACACGCCGATGCCCACGAGGATTGCCACGAGATAAGGGATAATCTTCACCGCTGTGGTAAAACCTTCCTTGGCTCCCTCGATGAAAGCATCATATACATTCACCTTCTTCCAAAATCCAGCCAAGATAAAGCAGAGGATGATGCTGAGCAATATCATGTTGGATGCAACGGAAGTCACGACATTCATCGTGTCCTTGTCCATCTGTCCGAATCCCCAGCAGATGATGCCCACGAAGGCGCACATGCCCACAAGGGTAGCTATCAGTACTGGCTGCAAGATGTTGATGCGTTGCCATAGGGAGGTCAATATTATGCCTGCTAATGTGGCCACTGTTGTAGCTAAGAGTATAGGGATGAAGATGTCGGTAGGCTGTGCCGCACCATACGATGCACGGAAGGCAAGGATGGTGGTAGGGATGATGGTAAGTCCGGATGTGTTGAGTACCAAGAACATGATCATCGGGTTGGTGGCAGTATCCTTCTTCGTGTTGAGTTCCTGCATCTGTTGCATCGCCTTCAGTCCGGTAGGGGTAGCGGCGTTGTCGAGTCCCAGCATGTTGGATGCGATGTTCATAAAGATGCTTCCCATCACGGGATGGTTCTTCGGGATGTCAGGGAAGAGCTTGGTGAAGACTGGGCTGAGCGCACGAGCCAACACATTTACTACTCCCGCCTTCTCTCCTATCTTCATGATGCCAAGCCAGAGAGCGAGCACGCCCGTCAGTCCGAGAGAAATCTCGAAGGCATTCTTGGATGAGTCGAAGGTGGAATCTACAATCTTCTGGAAGATAGTCGTATCTCCCATTGCCAATCCGATGAGAGCAAATATGAATGCTATCACGAAAAATGCAATCCAAATGTAATTCAGTACCATTTATTCCTTGTTTTATTTTGGGTGCAAAATTACAATAAATAATTCGCATGGAGTATTTTCATGGCGGTTTTATCGTATTTTGCCCCGATATTTCTATCAAATATGTCTTTAGACTTTCTTTATAGAGCCTTTAGCAATCTATAAAAGAGAACCTTTAGTAGTTCATTCCGAAGTACCAAAGTGGAATGATGATGCCATGCCCTGTCTCTATGTCGTCCTTTACGATGCGTCCGTCCTTGACATCTTCTATTTGTTTCTTGCCTTTCTTCTTGCCACCGATCTCAAAGGTATAGCCATTGATGGTGAAATCGGAAACTTTAGAGGAAGTGATGTTCTGCTTCTCTCGCATCTGGTTGTAGAAGAAAGTTTCTCTTACATTTCCGATGTTGGGAGTAGGAGTGAGCACCGACATGAGGCTTGGATTATCCACATATACCTTTTCCACTTTCCCTAGGTTGCGCATGCCTGAAGTGTCGTCTCTCAAAAGTCCTATCATACCTGCTCGTTCCAGATAGACGAGGTAGTCAGGCACATTGTTCTTGCTGACACCAATCTCCGTGGCAAGATTTTCAACGCTTGGCTTGTAGGGTGCGAGTCCTGAGAGGATGACAAGCATTCTCTTGAGTTTGCGAGCAGTTGAGGCTTTCATATCTGCATATTGTGGAATATCTACCTCGATGGTTTGGTCCACCACCTGCAGCATTCTCGGCATAAAGTCGCCCTCGATGGCAAATGGATAATAGCCGTGGTCTAAATATTCACGGAAGAGTGGGAGAGGATGCTCCACTTCCGGAATCTCCACCTGATGGTTTAATATCTCTTCGAAGGAGAAGACCCTACTCTTGATGCCATGAAAAAGTTGTAGATACTCTCTGAACGACAAGCCTTGCATCATGTACATCAGGGCACGACGGCTGAGGTCAGCCTCGCCTCGCTTGATGTCCAAGACCGAAGAACCCGTGAAGATGACTTTCAGGGATGGGTGCATATCATAGATTTGTTTCAGTTCTCTGCTCCATCCTTGGTACTTATGAATCTCGTCTATATAAAGATGTGTACCTCCTTCCTTGATAAATTCATCGGTAAAATCTATCAAGGTATGGTTGGTGAAATAGATGTTGTCAGCAGCCACGTATAGGTGATGTTCATCCTTAGCTTGCTTGATGCGTTGGAGTATCATCGTGGATTTGCCCACACCTCGTGGCCCCACGATGCCAATCAAACGGCTATCCCAATTGATTTCATCATACTTGTATCTGATGAATTCCAAGGGAGTGCGTTTGAGCAGTTCCACCATGTATTCGTATAGTTTATTGTCTATCATACTTCCTTCGTTTTGTATCAATAACAAGAATTACGGCTGCAAATATACGAAAAATCCCTCAATGAGGGAG